>Ga0256827_10002384_pt1 | contig 12127 bp, 5 predicted proteins | sample CV84metaG_FD_185977 | JGI IMG/M metagenome (GOLD analysis project Ga0256827, IMG submission 185977) | Hydrothermal vent microbial communities from East Pacific Rise, Pacific Ocean - CV84 | ecosystem: Environmental > Aquatic > Marine > Hydrothermal vents | place: Pacific Ocean: East Pacific Rise... | reverse complement strand
GGTGTGGCTTTTTTTTATACGTAATCTCTATCTTTGCATCTAACATGGATAATAAGTCCAACTGTTTCTGACAAATAGTTTGAACATTTAATAATTGAAAAATGATTAAAAAAAGTACACTCAGTTTCATCTTGCTCCTTTTCATAGCAGATTTAAGTTTCTGCCAGTTTATTCCTGATGGCTCAGTCTGGAAATATCTTGATAACGGCAGCAACCAGGGAACAGCTTGGTATACTCCAGATTTTAATGACAACAACTGGCCTGAAGGAGCAGCCAAACTGGGTTATGGAGTCGATAACCTTGGGACAGAAATCGGCTTTGGTGATGATTCTACTAACAGGTATATTACCTATTATTTCAGAAAAACATTTATGGTTGAAAACACAGACGACATCAATTTATTAATGCTTGGTTTACTATGTGATGATGGAGGAGTGGTGTATATAAATGGTGAAGAAGTTGTCAGACACAATATGCCGGAGGGCGAGATTGATTATCTTACGGAAGCTTCTAAAGCAGTGTATGGCGAAAGTGAAGATGCTTTTTTTATTTATCAGTTTCCGCCGGATGTTTTACAGACAGGAAAAAATACAATTGCTGTTGAGGTACACCAAAGGTCGAAGATGAGTAATGATGTTGCATTTGATTTACGACTGGACTTTGGAGAATACTCAGCCTTTCATAAATCACCTTACTTACTCTTTCCGGCAAACAATACCGAAATGATTCTTATGTGGCAGGCCGACTCAACCCGTTCCTGTACCTTTGAATGGGGTATTGATACTTTATACACCAATGGTTTACTTTACCCTGAGGAATATGGAAATGATCATCAGTATAAAGTTGAACTCAATGACTTAGATCCCGGCACCCATTATTTTTACAGGGTAACTCTTGATACAATCACATCTAAAAAAGGTAGTTTTTATACCGGGGTACCCGATGAAACTACCAGTATTTGTTGGTATGCATATGGCGATACACGATCGAACCCTGCTATCCATGATAAAGTGGCAGAACAAATGTGGCTTGATTTGGAACAGAGTTCTTCAGAATCCATTGTTCTAACTACCGGCGATATGGTTTATGATGGTTCTGAAGAAGAGTATTGGGATTATGAATGGTTCAACCCCAATTTTAAGTATATTCAAAAATTGCTGGCTAACCTTCCCTATCTGAACACCATAGGAAATCATCTCGGAAACGGTTACCTTTTTCAAAAGTATTATCCCTACCCTATGATCACTACCAACAGGTTTTATTACTCGTTTGATTATGGCCCGGCACATTTTATTATCCTCGATCAATATACCAGTTATTCTCAGGGGAGTACTCAATACGAGTGGCTTGTAAATGATTTATTAGCTACAAATAAAAAGTGGAAGTTCATGTTTTTACATGAACCGGGATGGTCTGCCGGTGGACATTCAAATTCAAAAAAGGTTCAGAATATTATTCAACCACTTTGCAAACAATACGATATACAGTTTGTGTTTTCAGGACATAACCATTATTATTCGCGAGCTGTGGTTAATGGAATATACCATATTACAACTGCCGGAGGAGGAGCCCCTCTCTATTCTCCCGATGAGAATAAACCTAATATTGTTAAAATAAGCCGGTCTACTCACTTTTGTAAAGTTGAAATTGACGGCGATTCACTTACCTTTACTGCAATAAAATCTGATGGAACAGTAATTGAAAGTTTCCGGACAGGCTTTATTCCCGATAAAGTATTCTATCAACAAAACGACCTGGCAGATTATTTTAAGGTGTTTTCCAAATACAATTATATTTCAATTGTCAATATTAAGAATGTTCAGGGAATGTATTCAATCTTTGATAGCTGGGGAAGAGTTGTGCATACAGGGAGTGTAAACACACACAACCAAAGCATTAAGATCGAAACACCGGGAATTTACTTTGTCAGGTTTGATATAAACGGAAAAAGATTTGTAAAGAAGATTCTTGTAAACTAGAAAAATTGTCAGGATTCAATAATCAGGGCATAAATAAGCTTTATGAGCCACATTCTTATTTCAGGGTGTGGCTTTTTTATATTAGACCTACTGTAATAAAAACTGCATTATATAGAGCCATTTTAAATTTACAAATCATGCTTTGTAATATTTAAAAAAATTAATAATTTTAATCAACAAAATTTCAGCTTTACTAAGGTTATCAATTTTAGCTTCAAATAAATCATTTATTAATCTAAAAAATTTAACCATTATGAAAAAATCTTACACTTTTTTATTCTTAGCAATGGTTGCATTACCATTTATTTCCCTTGCTCAAACCTGGCTTGAAGTAGGTCAGGGAGGTTTTTCTGAAGGGGAAGCTTATTATCAAAAAATCTCAATAGATGGAACAACGCCCTATGTAGGCTACACCGATGAAGCACACGAAGATAAAGGAACGGTAATGAAGTTTTCAGATGGCAGCTGGACACCTGTTGGCGCTCCCGGTTTTACTGAATCCATACTTGATTTTGATTTCGAAGTTTCCGATGGTGTTCCTTATGTTGCTTATGATAACTACGATGGTATGCTTTCGGTGATGAGCAATAATGGAGGTGAATGGAGTTATCTTGGAGATCCGAATTTTGCCACAGTAGGTTCCATTGCTTTGTCAGTTGATAATGGAACTGTTTATGTTGCTTTTGAAGATATGGATTATGAGGGCAGAATCTCAGTTAAAAAGTACAGCAATGGGTGGGAATATGTTGGAACCCCGGGGTTTTCTACCGATAAGGGCGTCATTGCAATGGATATGTTTGCACGCGATGGCAACGTGTATGTGGTTTATCGCGATCATAGTTTTGATCTTAAAGCTACCGTTATGAAGTTTGATGGAGAAGCATGGAGTGTTGTTGGAAACCCGGGTTTTTCCGGAGGCACCTACGATTCATATAATGGTATTACTGTAATAGATGGACAACCCTATGTTATTGCATGGAATAGTAATGCACAGGCAACTGTATATACCTTTGCAGGAACTTCATGGGAAACCGTGGGAGGTGAAGCAGTTTCATCCGGTCAGGGAATTTACAGTTCCATTTATTCTTCAAATGAAGGAGACTTATATATTGCTTACTCAGATGGCGGATTGGAGAAAAAAGTATTCCTTAAGAAATACAACAATGGTGCCTGGGAATCAGTTGGCGATGCTGTTTCATTGTTGTCAGGAGAGTATATCAGTATTGCTACTGATGAAAATGGTAAACCGTATGTTGCTTATCGCGATAACTGGTATATGAGAAAAACTACTGTTATGACCTATGGTGAATCCAGCGGAATTTCTAATCCTGAAGATGGTTTTGACGTTTCTGTCTATCCAAACCCGACCCCCGGAAAGCTTTTTATTAATTTGGGAAATGAAGAACAAATTATAAAAACCGAGGTAATGAATTCAGTCGGACAACTTGTTCAGTCTTCCAAAACAGCGTCAAATCAAATTGATCTTTCCGGCTTAAACAATGGAGTTTATTTTGTTCGGATCAATACCAGGCACGGATCAGTAGTCAGAAGAGTAGTATTAAAGTAGCTGCTTAATCCTGAAAGCTCAGGTTACATTTAAACCGGCAATCCGGTATTTATCAGATATACTTCTTATAAAAAGTCAGGTTCTGAACGGGTAATCTAATTTATCGTGTAAATTTGGGAGTTCAAAAAAAGCAGCTTTTGTTCGATAAATTTTTACATACTTTCTTTTTGTTAAAAGCAAAATCTGAATCAACAGGGGATTACAGCAGATCGAAGAATTGTTTCCTTACAGCAGTTGCACTGTTTTTATTGTTGCTTACCGGAAATTTGGTTGCTCAAAACGCATCTCTCTACTTTAACCATCTTACCCGTGATGATGGCTTGTTGTCGAACCGGGTAAATTATATTTCGGAAGACAGCCTGGGTTTTATCTGGTTTGCCACCGAAGAGGGGCTGGAAAAATTTGACGGGTATGGTTTTGAGATTTTCAAAAATTTCCTGTCGAACGAAAACTCGATCCCTGATAATGCAGTTAACTTTATACTTGAAGATATCAAAAAACCCAACTTGTGGATTGCTACCCATCAGGGATTGATTTACTTCGACAGATATAAAAGTTCCTTTGAATTAATTTTGAGCAATGAGTTTAAAAGTCGACCTTCCGAAACCATCAATATTACCTCGCTCTGTTTTGACCGCCATGATAATTTGTGGATTGGCACCCTTAATGGTTTATTCATTTGGAATACGCACACAAAAAAAATAACAACCCTTATTGATGGCAGACAGGGTACCTATTCAAGGATTTTTACTCTTTTTATGGATCACCGGGGAAAAATATGGGTTGGTTCAGATAAAGGACTTTATGCTTACAACGCAGAATCAAAAACACTGCAACGCTTTTATCCTGAAATCTCCTCGGTCAGGATCATTAAACAAGATAGTCATCACGACTTTTGGGCTGGAACAGATAATGCCGGCTTGTTCCGTATTGATGATATTCATAAAAAAAAGATTATCCAGCATTTTTCAAGGGAAAACGGTTCTTTTGTTTCCAACCGTATTTCAGGGATTGTTGAAGATGAACCAGGAATATTATTCATTTTAGTAAGAGATAACGGGTTATACAGATATGACCGCAAAAGCCAGGAGATGAAGTTTTATCCTTACGACCTGCATAATCCTGATGGAATCAATAGTACCGCTTTAATATCAGGCTTTAAAAGTTCGCAGAATATTATTTGGATTGGAACCTATAATAGTGGCGTAAATTACCTCGATAAAGCACAAAAGAAATTTATGCTCTACAGAGTGAATTTTAAAAGTGATGGCTTACTCAATAACAACATAAGAGCGCTGGCCGAAGATTCGCAGGGTTATATTTGGATTGGAACCAAAGAGGGCGGAGGGTTAAGCCGCTTCGATAAAGAAAAAGGTACCTTTAAAAATTATCCGAAATCCAACAAAGCCCATAAGCTTCATGATGACTATATTTTTTCGCTTTGTGAAATGGACAACCAACGGCTGCTTGTGGGGACCTTTAGAGAAGGGCTTGCTATTTTTAATAAACAAGAAGAAACTTTCAAATATTTCACACATCTTAAAAGTGATTCAACCTCATTATCCGATAACCGCGTTTACACGATTTTTAAAGATTCAGAAAACACGTTATGGATTGGCAACTATTACAATTTGCAAATTTTTAATCCTGTCAACGGAACATTTAAAACCATTGAAGGCATAAAACGGCCTCGCTGTATTTGTGAAGAAGACAATAACATGTTATGGGTTGGAACCAAAGATAATGGCATTTGCCTGGTGAATAGAAAAGAGGGGCTGATCAGAAAACTGATAAATTCCGGTTCCGATACCAACAGTATCAGCAGTAATGATATTTATGCTTTGGTAAAAGATCAGCAGGGTAACCTTTGGGCGGGAACCAAGCGCGGTTTAAACAAAATTGATCTTGCAAACTTTACCATCACCAGGTATACTGAAAAAGACGGCCTTCCTGCTAACTGGATTAGAGGTTTACAAATCGACGATAAAGGAAATGTTTGGGCAAGCACAACAAACGGCCTTTCTAAGTTTGATGTAAAGCACAGTATTTTTCATAATTATGATGTAAAAGACCGCCTTCAGGGAAATGAGTTCGAACGCTATGTGGCGCTTAAAACCCATGATGGCTTTATGCTGTTTGGAGGGCATAACGGATTTAATATTTTCAAACCTGATGAAATAACGGATAATAAGACCATCCCTCCCGTTTACATTACGGGCATCAGCCTCTTGAACAAGAAAGTTGTGGTTGGGGCTAAAAATTCACCCCTGAAAGAAAATATTCTTTTTACGAACCATTTAACTTTGAATTATAATCATCGGGTAATTACCATTAATTATGCAGCACTCAACTACACTTCTCCTGAAAAAAATAATTACGCATATACTTTGGAAGGGTTTGTTCAGGATTGGGTACCGGGTAACAACCGGTCAGCGGTATTTACAAATATTCCCCCGGGTGATTATACGTTCCGGGTTATTGGTTCCAATAACGACAGATATTGGAACAGGAAAGGTGCGAAACTAAACATAACCATCCTGCCTCCTCCTTGGAAGACAACCTGGGCTTACATTATTTATATTGTATTACTGGCATTAATCGTATTGCTCATCAGAAGAATAATGATTGTAAGAATTGAGCAGAAAAAGTTGCTGGAGTTTGAACGGATGGATAAAAAACGTATTCAGGAGATCAATCAAAGTAAGCTAAGGTTTTTTACCAATATTTCACATGAGTTCCGAACCCCGCTTACGCTTATCTCCTCACCGTTGAATAAATTATTAGAATCAAAGAACTACACAGAGGAGCAGGGCTACCTATTCAAGCTGATTAACAATAACGTTAAACGCCTCTTAATTCTGGTAAATGAGTTAATGGATTTCAGAAAAACAGAATATGGCCAGTATAAACTCAATATATCAGAAAACGATCTGATTGCAGAGATTGAGGAAAGCATCGAATGTTTTGCTGAGAAGGCAGGAGAAAAAGGGATTAACCTGACTTTCATCCATACTGAAAAATCTGTTCCTGGCTGGTTTGACAAAAATATCCTTGACAAGGTTTTGTTTAACCTGCTCTCCAATGCCGTAAAGTATACCCCTCTGCATGGCGAGATAAAAATAGAACTTAAGGTAAATGATAACCGGCAGGCTCGTGTGTCAATCAGCAATACCGGAAAAGGAATTCCAAAAGATAAAATTGAGAATATTTTTGACCGGTTTTTTCAGGTTGAAGATGAAACGCAGATGGATACTACCGGAACAGGAATTGGATTGGCTTTTTCAAAACGATTGATTGAGACACATAAAGGGTCAATTGCTGTTGACAGCTCCCCCGGAACAATAACAACTTTTAGCATAACCTTTCCTGTTGCCAAAGAGGTATACCGGCAGGAGGAGTTTATTCAGAATGGGAATTCGGAGAGAAAAAAAACAACTAACAGATTGGAGTCTGTTGAGTTCGTTCCTGCAAATGAAAATCAAGAGTTTGCTGAAAAACTATTGATTGTTGAAGACAACGATGAGCTTCGAAATTATCTTAAAACTATTTTTTCTTCTTACAGTTTAATGGCTGCTGCTAACGGGAAAGAGGGAGTTACACTGGCTACCGAACAACTGCCCGACATCATTGTATCTGATATCATTATGCCCGAAATGGATGGCATTGAGTTGTGTGACCGGGTAAAATCCAATCTCATCACTTCTCATATACCGGTAATCCTTCTAACCGCCAAGTCAGATATTCAACATAAAATTAAAGGTATTGAAACCGGTGCCGATGCTTATATTGAAAAACCTTTTGATACAGAATTCCTGATAGCCATGGTGAAAAACCTGCTGCTACAACGGAAAAAAATCAGAGAAAAGTTTTCTAATGAACCCGGCCAGGATATGGACAAAGCAGGATTAAATAACATTGATAAACAATTTATTAAAAAAATAAAACAAATCATTGAAGAAAATATTGGCTCTCCTGATTTTTCGGTGGATAAGTTAAGTACCGAACTTGGTGTAAGCAGAAGTCAGCTGTTTAGAAAGTTTAATGCCCTCTTTAATTTAAAACCCAATGAACTTATTCGGTCCGAAAGGCTTAAGTATGCCAAAAAGCTGCTTCAACAAAAACAATACAATGTAAACGAAGTGGCCATGAAAGCAGGGTTTGCCAGTACCAGCTACTTCATCACATCCTTTAAAAAGTACTTTGGCGAGACACCATCACACTTCTTGCATCATTAACCGGGCGGTGTTGGTTGCAACATAATTTAAACTAAATGAAGCTTTTGTTTTAATAGTTGCAACAATATTTAAACTTTTTGAAACGATTCTTCAACCATTTCCACGAATCCTGTTCTACTTTTGTTTTGTCTTTTTAACCAAAGAGGAAGCGATGCAGTTTAACTTTTCAAATAGCAAGTTGTTGTTCGTATTGGAAGTAGTACTGTTTTTGCTTGGACTTGGAATTTTGTATATCATCTTTTTATAAAAATATATGAGAGGAAAATCTTTACTTATTATTCTGATAGGCATTTTTAGTTTCGCTGTCCAGCAAACATTTGCACAGGGGAAAGCCGCTGTTTATGGTACTATTACTGAAAAGTCAACCGGTTCAACTTTACCGGGCGCTACCATTTTCGTTAAAGGAACAACTATTGGTACCACTACCGATCCTTATGGAAAATACATGCTTACCGGTCTTCCTGTTGGAACCGATTCACTCCTTTTTTCTTATTTGGGCTATCAAAGTCAGACCGTTGTTATAACCCTTGCCGCAGGCGAAAATAAAAAGATAAATATCGAGATGTTCTCCTCCGAAATAGGTTTGGAAGAAGTTGTAATATCAGGACAATTATTAGGTCAGGCCAAAGCCATCAACCAGCAACTTAATTCCGATGCATTAGTGAATGTTGTTTCTGAAAACAGAATTCAGGAGCTGCCTGATGTAAATGCTGCTGAAGCCATTGGCCGTATTTCAGGGGTAGCCATTCAGCGTAATGCCGGCGAAGGTCAAAAGGTGATGCTTCGTGGTTTATCTCCCAAGTTTACAAACATTACCATTAATGGTTCCAGAATAGCTTCTAACTCGTCAACTGATAAGTCAGTCGACCTGAGTATGATTTCACCAGAACTGCTTGCCGGGATCGAGGTTTACAAATCTCCTACTTCTGATATGGACGGTGAAGCTGTGGGAGGAACCGTTAACCTTATTATTAAAAAAGCACCTGAAAAAACAAATGGCTCGATAAAACTGGATGGAGGTTACAATGCTTTAAACAAGAGTTTTGCCAACTACAAAGTATCCGGCAATTTCAGCACCAGGTTCTTTAATAACAAACTTGGGTTTATTGTTCAGGCTAACATGGAGCAGGTTAACCGGGGTAATGAATTGCTGGGAACCAGCTCGACAACCCAGGACAACGAACTCTATTACAAAGATTTCAGATTGTCAGATGTTGATGAGATTAGAAAAAGAATGGGTGGAAGTATCAATATCGACTACAATATAAAAGGTGGCAATATTTCGCTTTATACTTTTTACAGCAAGACGAAAAGAGATATTTTTTCGCAATCAGAAAGATATTCGCCCAGAGAATATAGTGATATCAGATATTATTCAACCGAGAAAAATATTGACCTGGATATTTTTTCAACAGCGCTCAGAGGCGATCATAAACTTGGCAAATTGGTTGTAGACTGGGATCTGTCCACATCGGTTACCAAAAATGAAATGCCACTGGATAACGAATTGGTGTTCCGCGATATTAATGCTTACGCTAATACTCACATCGATAATAATAATTTTGACGAGTGGACTAATGATGCTGATAAAAATTTCGCCGAATCAAGAATGCGACAATCTTCGGCAAGTGTTAACGAGGTTAAAGAAAACTACTATTCCGGAATATTAAATGTTAAGTACCCTTTTAATTTTGGAGATAAAATCAGCGGTTTTATTAAAGGAGGAGGTAAATACACTGTATTAGACCGTACCCGTGAATTTAATTATGATTACGAACCAAAGTATTATCTGGGTGGTCCAATTGTTTCGAAAGCAGCTGCCCGTTACCCCAACGATATATTTTATACCACCAATGGATTAATCGCAACCAAAACCTTTTTTAACAATTATACTCCTGTAGATAACACCATTTTTGATGGAGATTATCCTTTTAACCTGAACTTCAACAGAGATCTTACGCACGATTGGTATAATGCCCAAAAAGATTATTATTATCACGACAGACGAAAAGATGTTGACGATTACACCGCTTACGAATCGATTGCCGCCGGTTATTTAATGGCAAAGCTGAATCTTGGTGAAAAGCTCACTTTCATTGCCGGTGCCCGTTTCGAGGCATCTAACAATGAATACAGTGGAAGATATTCAAACCTTAGCGGAAGTTACGGTGAAATGGGTACTGTTCGCGATACCACCACCACGCAGTCCTATTCCGATATTTTACCAAACTTCCATATGGTATATAAACCTGTTGATTGGTTAATGGTAAAGGCTGCTGCAGTAAAAACCATTGCAAGGCCTAATTATAATTATGTTTCGCCTCGAACACTAATTGATAATAATGTCAATAGTATTAAAGCAGGCAACCCAAATCTGGAACATATGGAGGCCTGGAGTTATGATTTAAATTTATCGTTTTATAGCAGCAAGCTTGGTTTATTATCAATAGGCGGCTTTTATAAGGACATGAAAAATATTTTTTATATTGTCCAGGACTACTTTCTGGCAAGCGATAGTTTAGCTGAAGCGGCAGGTTACCCTGGTAAAAAGTTCTTCTATCTGACTACCTATGATAACAGCCCGTCTGCCACTGTATATGGATTTGAAGTTGACCTGCAAACCAGCCTGAAATCGCTTCCCGCTCCTTTTAATGGAGTAGTGCTGAATGCAAACTTCACCAGAATATTTTCGCAATCAACAAAATATTGGTATACCACCCACGATACTACTTATCGCGACCCGGTTACAGGACAAATTATTACCGAGAGTTCGGTTATTTCGAAACAACGTGAAATTGATATCCCCGGGCAGGTACCTTATATTTTTAACTTGTCCATTGGCTACGATTACAAAGGATTCTCCGGAAGAGTATCAGGAGTTTTCCAGGGAAGTTATCTGAAGATACCGGGCACACAACAAGTTGAAGATGTTACCTCGTGGAAATTCTGGAGATGGGATGCCACCATGAGCCAGAAAATAAACAAACACCTTAAGGTGTATCTGAATTTAACGAACTTCAATAATCAACAGGAGAGGTCATATAAAAACAATGATATTAACAGCCCTTACAGGATTCAGAAATATGGGATGATCGTTTTTCTGGGACTGCAGGCTACGTTGTAATATAATTAATTATTAAATGTTTCACAAAAAATCAAAAACCATGAGAAATTTTAACTTTTTTAATTTACTAACAAACCGGAAGTCCTATTTTCTGGTTTTGAGTTTGAGTATACTCTCGCTGTCAGCTTTTGCTCAGCGGGTAGTAGAAGTTGCCAACGGCACTGAGTTGGGCGCTGCTATTGTTGGCGACACCCTTGACAATGGCGACCCGGTAGATGCCAATACAGTTTATGTTCTTGAAAGGGATGGATTTTATCCGGTTGCCAAAGAGCTAAGATTAAATAGAATTCTTCACATTAAAGCAGCAGACGGCGCAGGTGCTTTACCTGCAATTTATGCTAAAAAAGATGAAAGCAACAAGTATCCTAAGCTAATCAATACAAAAGGAGATGTTACATTGGAAAACGTGTATATTTCCAATGCTAACGGTCCCGATGCAAACCCAAAATGGGGTGGTTTCCGTGTTGGCGGAACCAACTCAAGAGTAATCTTAAAAGGTTGCCAGTTTGAGTTTGACAAAGCAAGCTCAGTTCAGATTAGGGCGGACAGCATTAAACTGTATATGGAAAATTGTGTGGCAGCCAAAACGGGTAACTACGCAACTTACAATGGAAATGGTCGTTTGATCGATACCCGTGGTTATTATGTCGATTCAATCGTAGTTAGAAATGTAACTGCTTATTATATGCAGGATCGTATTATCCGTAACATGGGTGGTGAAATTAATTATCTTGAATTTGACCATATTACAGTGGTTAATAACCAGGGAATGCACGGCGTATTTGCTATGGCAAAAGTTCATCATGCAAAAATTACCAACAATCTTTTAATCAATGCCGAATATGGTGGCGACCGTCTTAATGACCCTGAACAAACAGGTCCTGAACCAGATAAATTGCATATTTACATGATCACCATGGATACTGTTTATGATGATACTGAACTGGAAATTCACCATAACAACTTTGCTTTCACTCCTGATTTAGTCGAGTTTTTCAATGGTAATGATACCATTTGGAAGCCAATGGTACTTGCTCCATTAGTAGCAACAACCTTGGGCGCTGACTCAGTGAATGCCTATTTTGAAGAGGTGGTAGAGTTTAATAACATGCCCGGTATTCCATGGGATTTTCTGGAGGCTATTTACACCAACCCACAACCATCACCAATGCCAAACAACTGGCCAGATGAAATTGGTATTATGAATGTTGATGCTGGTTAT
>Ga0256827_10002383_pt1 | contig 12128 bp, 8 predicted proteins | sample CV84metaG_FD_185977 | JGI IMG/M metagenome (GOLD analysis project Ga0256827, IMG submission 185977) | Hydrothermal vent microbial communities from East Pacific Rise, Pacific Ocean - CV84 | ecosystem: Environmental > Aquatic > Marine > Hydrothermal vents | place: Pacific Ocean: East Pacific Rise... | reverse complement strand
TTCATAATTCTGATGGAAGTCGTGGTGGAGTTTGTCGTAACAATAGTAGTGATAATATGTATGATGCAAGGAAAGTATTTGGGGCATCTAAAAATCTTCCTTTGAAATCTGCTTTGGAAAAGTATGTTGTTAAAAACAGTAAAGGTATTAAAATAATAGAGGATAAAATCTCTAATGAGAAGTTAACACAAATTTATCAGGCTTTTAATTTAAAAAGAGACCATAATACTTCAATGAGATATGAGTTAAGTTTTGGTTTGGTAAATACTACCCCTTTAGGGTTACAAAAATCAATTCACAAATTGACCCATTTACTCTATTATAAAGGAACTTATAAAGAGGCTCATATTACTCAATCAATTAAGTATAAAATATTGAAGAATTTTCAAATTCAAGAGGGAAAAACCATTCATCAACTTTATGCTAGAGATATGTTAACTAATACACGAGATATGTTTGACAGTAAAACGAAAATATATATGCGAACTGTATTAAAATCAGCACTTAATCCACATTATGGAACATTGAGAAGCTTTAACACTATTCCTAATTTTAAAACTATGTTTATGAAAAGTGGTACGACAGATAAAGTAGTAGCAGGAGAGCGACTAACACAGGGAAAATGGGTAGCAGGAGCCATTAAAGTTAAAGGAAAACCTTATAGTTTTGTTATTATGGTGCATAGTGAAAATGGTATTGGTAAACAAGTGGGACATAATGAAGTTAGTAAAATACTCTTTAATGAGATTGTAAAAACTCTCAATCAAGAGAAGAAATAAAAATTATGAATTTCTTAATTATTGTATTCTCAGACAACTATTGGCTTAGCTATTCAGTATAATAAATTAAAAAAAAAGGACAAATAATGATACAACTACTACATTGGTTTCAAACTAACTATCCACATTTAAAACAAGCTTTACTAGAGTGTAATCATAATTTTAATGATACGGATACTAATCCTTATCATGTAGAGGGGGATTGTTGGTCTCATACTATGTTGGTTTGTAAAATAGCACAACTAAAAGATTATGATAGAGTAGTGCAAGTTGCTGCTTTATTGCATGATATTGGAAAACCTAAATCACGTAAAATAAATTTTGAGAATAATCATGTACAATTTTTTGGGCATGAAGAGCTTTCTGCAAAGATGGCAGAGCCTTTGGTGGCTGATTTGGTTAAAAGAGAGATGTTGTCTTCTGCTGAAGCTAATGAGGTGTTAAAGTTGATATTTTTTCATGCTTATCTTTACAAAGAAAGTGATCCTGAGAAGATTTATGGGAAGTTTAAAAAGAGTCTTACTTTTTTTAAGCATTTGGTAGATTTTGGTATTTGTGATGATTTAGGACGATTTTCAGAAGGAATGGGTAAGTCTACTTTAAATACCGATGTAATAATTCAAAGGATAGAGAAAAATAGTATTTAAAAGACAGATTTTGTCCATTGTTGATTGTATAATGGTTAATAATTTTTAGCTAAAATAGTTAAGATTTAACTCAAATAATGGGAGATGCAAATGAAATATCTGTATGGTGCTAGTGTGCAAGGGATTCAAGGATTTATCTTTGAGACCAATAAGCTTCAAGAGATTGTTGGGGCGAGTGAGATTGTGAAAAAAATTGAAAAAGAGTTTGAGAGCCAATATAAACCGTTGAATATTTTGCGTAATGCAGGTGGTTCGATTAAAGCTATTTTTGAAGATGACCCTAAATTAGTAGAGCAAGAGTATGAAAAAGTTGTTTTGGAGTTTCCCAAATATATTATGCAGATGGCGTATGGTATTACTATTTCACAAGCGATGGTCAAGATGGATGGTGAATTTGTTGAACAAGAGAAAGCAGACAAAGAGGTAGAGAGACTTTTACGAATTCAAAGAAACAGACCTACTTCTCCTCTTGATTTTAGTTTGAGTATTATGAAGCTCAATCCTAGTACTTCCAAGCCTATAGTGGGCTATAGTAAAAAAAATGAATCTTTAGATAAAGCATCACAACAAAAAAGAAAAGCTTACTCTAAATGGTTTAATGACAATAGAGTAAAAAATCCAAAATTTAAAGAGTTAAAAGATATAGGGTTCTTCTCTAATGGTAAAAACAAGATAGCCGTGATTCATGCTGATGGTAATGGATTGGGTCAGCTTGTACCTAAGTTGGGTGAATCGTTGAGTAGTTTTTCAAAAGCATTGGATGAAGCAACTCAAAATGCCTTTGATATAGCAAAACAAGACCACATGGATATACGAGATGTGATTTTGGGTGGGGATGATATGGTGATTATCTGTAATGCCAATAATGCGTTGGAGTTTACTAAAAACTTTTTGGATAATTTTGAAAAAGAGACCTCTAAAATAGAAGCGATAAAAGAGTTGAAAGCAAAAAAAGAGATAGATTTTTCTAAACTTACAGCCTGTGCAGGAATTGCTTATACCAATGAAAAATATCCGTTTCATTATGCTGTTGATTTGGCAGAGGCTCTTTGTGGTCAAGCCAAAAAAGACTCCGAGAGAAAAGTCTCTTGTCTGATGTTTCACAATATCCAAAGCTCAAACTTTCAAAGTTGGGATAAGTTTGTAGAGGATGAGTTGACCATTATTAATGACCAAGAGGAGATTCGTTGTGATTTTGGGGCATACTATTTAGAGAGTAAAACCAAACCAACTATTGAAAACCTTATAACGGTTATTGAGTCGTATCGTTTAGAGGGTAGCCCCATCTCTAGGTTAAGAGCATGGATGGGAGAGCTTTATAACCATGTAGAGTATGCCAAAGCGATGTTAGAACGTATTAATGTTATGGCAGAGCAGAAGAGTGAATGGAAAGAGGATATTATGGATAAAAACCTTAGAAACCTCTATGCTACTTTGTCGAATGAAAAACTTATTGTACAAAAAGATAATGTTTCTAAAACCCCAATGTATGATATATTACAGATACTTTCAGTTACGGAGGCAAAATAATGAATTTAAAGTATGAGATAAAGTTTTTGGACTATTGGCATTTGGGTTCAGGGTTAAGTGCTGGTACAAAGTTAGACAGTTTGGTGGTCAAAGATAACGATGGACTTCCTTTTGCCCCAGGGAAAACTCTAAAAGGGCTGTTTCGTGAGATGGGAGAGATGTTAGATTGTACTTTTGTCAATGAGTGTTTTGGTGGAAGTTCTGATGAGAAAGATGTCTGTTATGATGAGAAGATGAAGAACATAGAGGGGGTCTGCTATTTTTCCAATGCCACACTCTCCAAAGAAGCTAGAGAGCAGACGCTTTACCATAACCTTAAAGATAACTTCTATGTCGAGATAGCTTCTACCAAGATAGATGAAAATGGGATGGCTGTAGATAACTCATTGCGAGAGATAGAGGTGGTGATTCCCATTACGCTTTATGGAGAGATACGAGATGTCCCTACTGATTATGTGGACAAGATGAAACAGAGTATCACAATGGTTAAGCGAATGGGTTTAAATCGTAATCGTGGTTTAGGACGATGTGAAATTACTCTAAATGAGGTGGTGAAATGAAAAAGTTAATATTTAGAGTAGAGTTTTTAAGTGATATTGTTCTCCCTGCTACTTCAAATAATGAAGGTAAGATAGACTCTTTAGACTTTATATCAGGTTCTAATTTTTTGGGAATGGTAGCTAAAGCGTATGATGAGTTTGAAAATAGTTTTGATGTTTTTCATTCAGGAAAAGTACGATTTGGGGATGCAACGATTTTACAAAATGATGCACCCACTTACAAAGTACCTCTTAGTTTTTTTTATGAAAAACTAGAAAAAGAAAAAGTAGTTAATCAGCTTCATACTCCATTAACAGCCTTGACCCAAGCCAAACAGTTTAGAGAGGGGTATATGACCAAAGATTTCTCGTTGGCTCTACTAGATTACAGTTATGCTCAAAAAAGTGCTTATGACCGAAGCAAACGACGTAGTAAAGACAGCTCTATGTATGGATATAGTGCCATTCAAAAAGGGACAGCGTGGCAGTTTGTTGTTCAGTATGATAAGACCATAAGCGAAAAAGATTTAGAACGAATTGAAAAGAATCTTTTGGGTAAAAAGCGACTCGGAAAGTCAAAATCTTCTCAATATGGAGAGGTGCTGATAAGCTTAGAAGAGGGTGAGGTTGAATCTATAGAAGATATGACCTTGCAGAGTGAAATGATTGTTTATGTTAAGAGTAGGTTGGCTTTGAGTGATAAAAATGGAAACCCAACTTATGATTTGAAGTATTTAGTAGCAGAGGAGCTAGAGGAGAATCAGATAGATTGGAGTCGTACTCAACTTAGAATCTCAACTTATAACCGATATGATGGGACACGAAAGAGTCGTGATAGCCAAAGAGTGGTTATCAATAGTGGTTCGGTAATTGTTTTACAAAATATTACACTAGAGATGATTAAAAAGTTAAAAGAGGGTGTTGGTCTCTATCTCTGTGAGGGGTTTGGAGAAGTTTTGATTAACCCTAGTTTTTTAATGAGAGAGTTATCTGAACTCTATGAGTTTAAAAAGAGAAAAAATCCTAATATAGCTGTAGCTGTAGAGGATGAAATGGTTAAGTTTCTCTTTATGAAAGAAGAGGATAAGAGAGAGAGGCTCTCGGTAGCAAATAGCGTTTATACATTTATAAAAGAGAATCAAAACATCTACTCCAAAGCGATGAATGCTCAATGGGGAACGATTCGTTCTCTTTGTAGTTCAAGTCGTGATGAGTTGATAGCCAATGCTGTAAGAGCCTACATATCTGAGGGTGTAACAAAAGATAAGTGGCAAGGTAAAAAGAGTGAAAATTTACTTGGAGCGATAGAGAAAAGCCGTAACCCTTTGGCGTTTACCAAACTACTCTCTATGGAGATGCCAAAACTAAAGGAGAAGAGCAATGATTAAGAGACAGATAGCACAAATAACCCTAGAGGCTGAGACTCCTTTAAAAGTTGGTTCTGCCAATAGTGATTTTTTACAAGATAGCCCCATTCAGAGAGATTGGAACGGGCTTCCTATGATTTTGGGAACAAGCATTGCAGGGGTTTTACGAAAAGATTTTGAGGGGAATGATGATGATATATTTGGATATGAAGATGGTTCAAAAGTTATCTTCTCTAATGCTCTTCTTGTCGATGAGAATAATCAAGTTAACGAAGGGCTACTTTTAGAAAAGAGTGACTTTTTAAGAATCTTTGACAATCTCCCCATTAGAGAGCATACAGCCATTACCCAAAAAGGGGTAGCCAAAGAGCATAGCAAGTTTGACGAAGAGGTGGTCTATAAGGGGAGCAGATTTAAGTTCTCTATAGAGATGTTAGATGAGCAAAAAGCATTTGATGAGCTAATAGAGCTTTTACAGAGTCCATCGTTTAGACTGGGTGGGGGTAGTACCAAAGGGTTTGGTAAGTTTAGAGTTTTAGAGATTTTAAGTAAAACTTTTGAAACACCTATAGAGTTATCAGAATATTCAAGCAGTTTAAACCGTTTCGATGGTAGTAGGGTCGATTTATCGACCACCCATCAAAGCAAACATCACACTATCTATACCCTAAAAATAACTCCTGATGACTTCTTCCTATTTGGAAGTGGATTTGGAGACGAAGAGGCTGACCAAACCCCTGTTTATGAGCAGATGATTGATTATGATAAAAAAGGGTTGAGTGATAAACAAATTTTATTACCTGCCACCTCTATCAAAGGGGCATTGGCTCATAGAACGGCGTATCACTACAATGTTTTGAACAAACTTTTTGTAGGAGACCCAAAGGTAAAGCTAGTGATTACAGAACTTTTTGGAGAAGCAAAAAACTCCAAAAAAGCAATAGAGGGAAGCAGAGGAAAGCTTATCTTTTCTGACTGTTTTAAACCCAATCACAACGAAACCAAAGTATTTGACCATGTAGCAATCGACCGTTTTACAGGTGGTGCGATAGATGGAGCTTTGTTCCAAGAGAAGACCCTTGCTCAAAGAGATGAGTGGGAGATAGAGATACTGCTTGAACAAGGTATTGAGACTATCTTTATAGATGCTTTTGAAAAGGCTTTAAATGATGTCTGTAGTGGACTGTTGCCATTGGGTGGAGCGATCACCAAAGGGCATGGAGTATTTAGTGGAACTTGGAGTAAATCATGAGAAAGAGTAGAGAAGAGATTATAGATTATATTAATGGTCTAAGTGGATATGAGGGGTATGTACAGTTCTCCCATCGACCAATAGATATAGAGAGAGATGTTTTTATAGGTAGCAATCCCAAAGTAGAAGAGGAAGAGGGGTTTGTGCTAGAGGCACACTTTTTTAATAAAACAGATAGTGTAACGGTGCGACAGATAAACAGTGAATGGAGAGTAGATGAGCATAAATCTGTTCCCTTTGATGATGTTCAGACCTATCATGCCATAGATGATTTAAAAATTAAAATGGCTCAGGTATGGACTGCTGAAACAGATGAAAACTGTGACAATAAGAGCGTAATGAAGTTGCAAAAAGTGGTTTTTGTAGGATTTTGGATTGATGAAAAGAAAGGAGAACAAGATGATAACAGCACCCTTTAATTTTGTACCGTTGAGTGAGAAGGTATTTTTTCCTGATTGGGCTGATGGTGTGAGTCATGATGTCCCTTTTGAAGATGCCACAAGTGGGGTAATTGATATGACCATTACGGCTAAGAGTCCTATATTTATTCGTGATGGGGGTGAAGATAAGACAAAGTTTTGTAACCATCAAGGAACTCCCTATATCCCTAGTTCTTCGGTAAAAGGGATGGTTCGTTCTGTTTTGGAGATTATGAGCTTTTCTAAGATGAGTCTGTTTAATGATGATACATATGCTGTGAGAGATTTGCGAAATCGTGAGCTTTATATGTCTAAGATGACACCTGAAAAAACCTTATGTGGGTGGCTTAAAAAAGTAGGAGATGACTACTACATAGAAGATTGTGGTAAACCAGGGCGAATTAAACATAATGAGATAGACAAAATGTATGGTATCAATTTTGCTTCCAAGTTTAGAGATGGCTCTTTTAGAAATAAAGCAAAAGACAAAGTAGCCAAAATAAAGTATGAACTTTTGCCAAAGGGTGCAACACTAGAGCATAACTTCTCCTATTTCAAAAAAGATGTCAATCGTGAGATTTATCGCTATGAGAAAAATGGAAGTAAAAAAGGCACACTGGTATTAACAGGTCAACCAAGTGCGAGAAAAGAGCCACAGGGTCAAAAGCCAAGTGGTAAGGTCTATGAGTTTCTGTTTTTTGAGAGTAGAGGTGATATAAAGCTCACCAAAGAGACTTACCAAAACTTTCTTTTTGCCTACTTTGATGGTCGAGATACCGAACCCAAAGAGTCTCCTGATTGGAAATATTGGAAGAAAAAACTAGAAAATGGAAAAGTTCCCGTTTTTTTCCAAAAAAATGGTAGCTCTGTGGCTCATTTTGGGCTTTCATATCTCTATAAACTCCCCTATACCAACTCGGTGAGTGGTGGAGTTCCTGCAACCCATACTGACAGCCGAAAAGATATGGCAGAGACGATGTTTGGTTATATTGGCAAAGAGGAAGCCCTAAAAGGTCGTGTACAGTTTTCTCATTTCAAAGCACTCAATGAAGCCAAAGAACTAGATGAAAAAATAGAAGTTTTGGGAACGCCCAGAGCCTCCTACTATCCGATGTATGTCAAACAGAGAGATGGGCGACTCTTTACTACTTTTATGGACAATGGTTTCTCTATCTCTGGTCGAAAGCGTTACCCTATACAAAAAGGGATACAGAGCTATCCTCTCCCCACTACAAAGGAGGGAAAAGTCAATACTGATGTAGCAACATTTTTTACTCCATTAAAAGAGGAAGTTGTCTTTCAAGGTAAGCTTCGTTATCACAATCTCAAAAAAGCAGAGCTTGGTGCGTTATTAAGTGCATTGACGTTTCACAATACTGGGGAATGTTTTCATAATATTGGCATGGCTAAATCATTGGGTTATGGAAAGATAGAGCTAAAGATTGATGCCATTGAGATAGAGGAGTACCTAAAAGCTTTTGAGACAGAGATGACGGCTACCATTCCAAATTGGGCAGAGAGTGAACAGCTCATAGAACTTTTAAGCATGGCAACTGAGCAGAACAATAGTGGAAACTCAAAGCTACGATATATGGAACTTAAAAATTTTGCTAGTAATAAGACAGGGAACAAGGATTATCTACGAAATTACACGGCTTTGGACAATATCAAAACCGTTACAGTTAAAAGTTTGATTTCCCAAGAGGATTTGGAGGCATTAAAAGAGCTTCAAGTCCAACGAGTCAAACAAGAGCAACAGATGCAAGAGCAGAGAGCCAAAGCACTTAAAGAGGAGCAAGAGTGGGAGATAGTGGTTGCATCGTCTAATATTGCTACTATTGAGGCTTTTCTGAAAAAATATCCCGAGTCTAACTATACTCAAAAAGCCAAAGATAAGATAGCTTCAATACAAAAAGAAATAGAGGAGTTAAAAGAGCAAGAGGAGCAGAGAGAGGCGATTGAGAAGTGGGAAGCTGTTTTAAAGGTTGATAAAAAATATCAGAAAAAGGCTTTGGAAGATTATATTGCAAAATATTCACATTCTGTAAAAGTGTTAGAAGCTAGAGAAGAGTTAGAGAAATTAACAGGCTCAAAAACAAAGATAAGCAATCAAAGTTTAGATTTTACTAAAGCCGATGATGCCAAAAGTATTGAGAGAGTTATGAAACCTATTTTAACTCCTACTGAGGAGGATAAGAACAAATTAAAAGAAGCAATTTTAAGAGCTTATTCCAAATTAAATGCTAAAAAAAGGAAACAATTTCAAAAGAGTAAATCAATGGTTAGGTGGTTAGGTGAGGATAAATTCAATGAGCTTATAGAGCAATCTTTGAATCAAGATATTTTTTAGCATAGGGGAATGTAAATGATGAATGACATTGAATATGAAACTAAAGGAAATATAAAACAAGGAAAAAGGGATGGGAAAATTGTTGTAATAGAATATCGTGATTCTATTATTTCCAAAGATAAAATAAACCAAATTTTTAACACCATTCCCTTAGAAAGACTAGAAATAATTAATTGTGAATTAGAGGTGATTCCTAAAGATATACTAGAATTGAAAAATTTAAAAGTATTGAATCTTGAGGGGAATAAAATAAAAAAAATTCCTGTATATCTATTAAAACTTAAAGATTTAGAAGTTTTGAATTTTAGTAGTAATAAGGATATAAGTGAGATACCTAAAGAGTTATTTAATCTTAAAAGGTTAAGGAGTTTAAATTTTAGTGATACTAATATAGATATTGAGAAGCTGTTGGTATCTTTAGAAGAAAATATACCCTTTATTGAAGAGCTTTATTTAGATGAGAACAATATAGAAACTATTTCTTCTATTATTTTTAACTTAAAAAACTTAAAAGTATTGAGTTTAACTGATAATAATATAAAAGAGATACCTGATAAAATAGAAGCATTAAAGTCATTAGAAATACTTGATTTAAGATTTAATAAAATAAATAAAATTTCAAAGAAAATAATGGAATTAGATTTAAATGAACTCTTTTTAAAAAACAATCCTTTTCTAATTTTTGAGGAGTTAGAAAATAGTGATTTAAAAAAATCACTTAATGAACTTTTTAATATTCATGAACATTATGCAAAGTTCAAAAAGATTGATTTGAGTGGTTTAAACCTTGTGAATATTCCTAATCTATCACATTTTAAGGATGTTGAAATTCTTGATTTATCAAGAAATAATATTAGAGAGAATATTGATAAAAAGAGTAAAAAAATTATACTAGATGTGACCAAACTATTATCTTTAAAAGAGTTAGATTTAAGTTCAAATGATATACAAAATATTCCAAAAGATTTATCTAATCTTGTTAATTTACAAAAATTAAATTTAGCCAATAACCCAATTAGTCAAGTTAAAGGATTCTCTTTAATAAAATCTCCTAAAGATGTGATTGATTTTCTTCTTGATATGCAAGGAAAGAAGGATATGGTATCTTTAAATGAAGCAAAGCTTTTAATAGTAGGAGATGAAAATGTAGGTAAAAGTTCTTTGGTAAAGCGTTTAATATATCCTAATGCTAAATTTGATGAATCATATCGTAGTACAAAAGGTATTGATATAAAGAGATATAAAATTTCAGACTATACACTTAATATTTGGGATTTTGCAGGTCAAGAGATTACTTATCAAGTTCACAATCTTTTTATGAGTAAAGAGAGTCTCTACTTATTAGTATTGGATGGTCAGAAAGAGGATAACCAAACTGATACATTAGATTGGTTAGAGACTATTTCTTCAAATGCTGATAATCCACCGATTATTATAGTTATTAATAAATCAGATTTTAATCGTGGTTATAAGGTAAATGAAAAATTGTATAGAGATAGATTCGAAAATATAAAAGATGTTGTTTATACCTCTGCCAAAGAAGACACAGGTCTTGATAAACTTAGGAAAACTATATTACAACGTGTAGAGACATTAAAAGGAATACACGAAAAATTTGCTAAAGAATATGATGATGTTAATAGATGTATTAAGATTTTAGCTCGAAAACAATATATTTTAGAAGCAAATGAATTTGATAAAAACTGTCAAAAGTTTAATATTTGTAGTCGAAAAGAGAAAAGGAATTTACGAATAAGTTTGAACGAGATAGGTACTATTATCGGTTTTCAAGATGATGATATGCATGTTATTAATCCTCGTTGGATTCTAAAAATTCTTTATGAAATTATTCGTTCAAAAGCTATTACTGATAAAGCTGAATTTAACTTAAATAATTTAGAAGAGATTATGAATAATGAAGATTATTCGGATAGGCATTATACATGGATTATAGATTTTTTAATTGAGAATAAAATTGCACTAAAGGTAGAGCAAAATAAAATAATGATTCCAAGTCGTTTACCTGTGAATAGTCCTGATGAGTTCTTAAAAGAAAATTATGAGAAGGTTAATCTAGAGTATGGCTTGAATTTTAGGTATAGATATATGCGAAGATTTAAAAAGAGTATTCTTTTTAATTTTATTATTCAAATGCAAAAGTATATTGTAAAAGATGAGCCACGGTATTGGGCAAATGGTGTTTTCTTAGAATATAAAGGCGTTAAGGTAGTTGTTTTATCAAGTAAGATTTATAAAAAGATAGATATTCATATTCCTATCAATACAGAAGAATCAAGAGAACTATTTCAAAAAATAAAATATACACTAGATAACCTTAGTCAAGGTGATTGGGATATTGAGACGGATGGAGATGTGCATAGAGAGATTGCAATAGTGCATGAAGATAGAATTAAACGATATAAAAATTATGATTTTTTGAGAAATAAGCGAGATTTAGGAGCAACAGAAGTAGAGATTGATATATGGAGAAAACCTGTTAAACGTAGGCTTTCTGATTTACTTGATAGGTATGAAAATATGGAAAATTTTATATTGATAGAGAAAGAAAAAAAACAAAGTAATTTTGAAGATGGTTTAAAAGAATTTTTGATTGAATATGATTTAGCTATAAATAATCCTAGTGATTTTAAAAGACATGCTGAAAATTGTGGTAATCAAGCAAGAAAAATTGGAGAAGCTTTTTGTAGGTATATTATCTTAGACTCAAATAAATCTGAGAATGATAAGATTAAAGCAATTAAGAAATTATTGTTTAATTTGACAAAAATTATAAGTGAAGAAGAAAATCAATATATCATAGAGAAACATGATAGAAATACTATTAAAGGTCGATTGGATAGATTGAGAAATATTGGAAATCCAGCTTCTCATGATAATGAAATTATTACAAATCAATTTGATTTAGATGAGATAAAAAATAATCTTTTATATTTTGAAAATTATTTATTTGGTGATAAATAAAGGTTAAAAGATATAGAAAAATGCCTACAAACCCCATAAAATAGAACATCAAATAGTTTACAAACTTTTAAGCTAAGTTTATATTAAGCTAAAACCTATGGAGAGTCCGATAATTCGGGCTTTCCTGTTTTTTTGTCTATCTTTTAAAAAGTTTGTAAGTCTCGCTTTTTTCAAAAATATTTTGAGACTTACAAACATTTATTTTTTCTTAAGTTTCAGATACCTATTTTATAGGGTTTCAAAAAGTACAAAAATGCCAAAAG
>Ga0256827_10002382_pt1 | contig 12128 bp, 12 predicted proteins | sample CV84metaG_FD_185977 | JGI IMG/M metagenome (GOLD analysis project Ga0256827, IMG submission 185977) | Hydrothermal vent microbial communities from East Pacific Rise, Pacific Ocean - CV84 | ecosystem: Environmental > Aquatic > Marine > Hydrothermal vents | place: Pacific Ocean: East Pacific Rise... | reverse complement strand
TCCACATCTATATCTGTCTTACGTGGTTTCATGCTGTAGGTCTCTATATTACAATTATCTACATTATATTTTTCATTGAGTGCATCTATAGTATCTTCAAGTTCATACTCTAGCGCTTCTATGTCTGCTTGAATACCTGCCATTCTCTCTTCTGCACGGCTCATATCACCACGCTCTTTTAAGATATTGCTTCCTTTTTTAAAGGCACGTCCTATTTTTGTAGGACTGGTACGTCCAAAAAGTGCACCAAGTACTGCTATCCCTGTCTCTATCATGGAAGAAGTAGAATCTGCAGCCTCTTTTTCTACTCTTGCTTTGGCACGACTGAGTCTATCGAGCAATGTTTTCTCTTTTTTTTCAAACCGTGTTTGGAGCTTTTCTATTTCACTCTCTTTTTTATCATTAAGCATATCTTGCAGTCTTACTTTAAAATCAAATTCTACCTCACCTACTCCAGATTCAAGTTTAGGCTTACCACAACGTAATAGTTCCAAGTTTTGTTCTCTGTAGAGTGACTCTTTAAGCTCACGTATGGCTTTTTTAAGCCCTTTATCTTCCAAGACTATTTGAGGGAGTGCTTGAAACTTTGCTTTAGCTGGTGGATTGTAAGGATAGTTTTCAAAACTCTCCTCTTCCTCTCTTGCCTCATCCCAGTCAATACTTTTCTGATGCTTCTCTAAAGGTAGAGACAAGATGAGTTCTCTCTCTTCATCTATCCCTTTTCTCTGATTATAAAAATGTACTTTGGCAATGGCTCCAAGTGTAGCACTGTATTCGTTTTTTTCACTTGGATCAAACTCAAAATACTGTGTGATAGAGTCATCTATATTTTGAAAACTTTCAAGTTTACTCTTTTTTTGTATCATTGTATCTACAGTTTCTACCTCAATACTTTGAGCTTCTTTTTGCTCTTTCATTAAGCTAGCTATCTCATCACGTTTAAGTGGACCTTTGAGATATGACATTACCCAACGAGTTGAGAAAAGTCTTATATCTTCCAAATGTGCCGACTTGAGGAAGAAGGTTCTCTTTTGTAAATTAGCCAATAGTGTCTTAATCTCACTTTTATCATAACTTGCTCCTACCTTCCCCCCTAAACCGTCTATAACACGTTCTATATCTTGAGTCGTCTGTAACCTACCTATGAACCATGTTCCGATGTTAGAGAGCCCTTTGTAGTCCAAATCTACGGGATTTTGGGTACTAAGCACCACACCTACACCAAATGCTCTTGCCTGTTTGAGTAAAAGAAGCATTGGCTCTTTACTTGGTGGATTTTTGGTAGGCGGAAAGAAACCATAAATTTCATCCATATAAAGTATGGTTTTCAGTGCTGAAGTACCACTTTGTCTACGCATCCATGCTATATATTTATTAAGTAAAAGTGTTACAAAGAACATACGCTCATTATCATTAAGATGTGAAATAGAAAAAATGGCTACTTTGGCTTTACCATTTTTATCATAAAGTAATTTTTGTATGTCTAAACTGTCACCTTGTAGCCATAGAAAAAAGGAGGGACTTGCAAGTAGTGAGTTAAATTTTGTTGCTAACTTAAAACGTGCATCTTGAGGATAAAAATCATCTAAAGGTAAAACTCCTATTTTTTTAAAACTAGGCTTGATGATTTTACCAATGAGACTTTCAATACTCATATCTTCATTATTGAGCCATGCTTTTGTGATGATTTGTGCAAGTAATATATACTCTTTGGATTCTAAAGGGTCCGCCACTATACCTACAAGAGAGAGTAAAGATACGGTTGTACTTTTTAGATAGGAAGTAAATGTATCACTGTCTTCCATCACTTCACTTGGAGGAGCTTCTAGTGATGACATCACATTAATAGCAACACCCGCGGAACTTCCTGGGGTATAGATAGTTTTAGGTACAGCCTGTAGCTTGGCAGCACGCTCTGTCGTCTGCCCCCAAGACTCTATCCCCTCTTTCCAGATCGTTGACATTTTAGTGGCATACTCTGAGACATCTTTCTCTTTAGCTCTAGCCTCATCTTCTACCCATGGTTCAAATACTTTGGCAGAGAAATTACTATCTACCAAACAGAGGTTACCCATGTCACCTTTGGGATCGATGACAATAGAAGGGATATTATCAATCGCTGCTTCTTCTATAATGCCTACACCTAATCCTGTTTTACCAGAACCAGTCATACCAATAATCGCTGCATGTGTAGTAAAATTTTTATTTTTGAGAAGCGTCAAAGCTTCTGTGGCTTCTTTTGTCTCTTTATCTATATCTTTACCAAGATAAAAAAGTCCCAATTTTTCATAAATCTCTTGCATTATATTCCTTCTCTAGGTTGATTAGGAGAGTTATTATTAGATTGGTTCCCCCCTCCTCTAAGCTGCTTTCCTTGCGGTCCAGATGGTGTAGCCTGTTGTCTAGTATTACTATTTGTTTTTGCTTTTTTCTTCTTCTTGGGTGCAGGTACCAATGTACCATCTGGTAAGATTTTAGATCCATCTTTAAATACTTGCGTCCCATCACCTAAAACTTTTGCTAAAGGATTTGTAATGCCTTGCACCAAAAAACTCATAGCTGTTTTACCTTTTTTCTTCATGACTACCAACACTTTATCTTTTTCATGATAGACATCAAAGAGTTCCATATTACGCATGACTTTGTCCACTTCCACTTTATCTTCAAATTTAAGTGGTAACCTATAGCTATTCCCCTCTACACGTACTAAGGTATTTTTATCTTTTAATACAAGCCAGCAAACCTTTGCTATAGATAAATTGTAAAGTGAATTTTTTGTCTCTTCCATGCACAGTTGTGTATATTCATCTTTTTTCATGGTGATACGACCATCTGAACTCATAATATCTAAAAATAGTACTTTGCTTGCCTGTGTCTCTTCCTGTGATTTTTCCAATGCACGTAAAAGATTTGCATTGGACATTCGCATCATCTCAACGACTGAAAAAAGTGGGACAATCATGAGTCCTAAGAGTGCTATAGAAATCAGTACTTCAAGAAGAGTAAATCCTTTACGTTGTATCATTTAATTAGCCGTCCATTAAACCAACACGTATTGCCTCTTCATATGATGTTGTACCATCAAGAAGCATATCTTTCAGTTTATCAGCAATGGTTTTCATACCTCTTTTTTTCATAGATTCTCGTACTTGATAATCATTAAAGCCATCTTTCATCATCTCTTTTACACTATCATCAATAACAAAAAGCTCTCCAATAGCTTGTCTACCTTTATATCCTGTAAAATCACACTCTTTACATCCTACTGCCTTAAAGAAAGTAGCATCTTTAGGCACATTTATCTCCTTAATTGTTACAGGAGCGAGCTTTGTTTTTTCTTTACAGTGTACACAAAGTTTTCTAGTGAGTCTTTGAGCAAGTACCCCTAAAAGGGTAGAGGAGATAAGAAAATTTTCTATCCCCATATCCATAAGACGAGAGAGGGAAGAAGTTGCATCATTGGTATGCAAGGTAGAGAGGAGAAGGTGTCCAGTTAGTGCTGAACGCAGTGCTATGTCTGCTGTCTCTGAATCACGAATCTCCCCAACCATGATAATATCAGGATCTTGCCTAAGAATAGATCGTAGTCCTGCAGCAAAAGTAAGTCCTACTTTGGTATTAACCTGTATTTGCGAAATATTGTCTGCATTATACTCTACTGGATCTTCTACTGTAATAATATTTTTATCTGGTGTTGCTATATGCTGCATACATGCATGCAATGTTGTTGATTTACCAGAACCTGTAGGTCCAGTAACTAGAATCATACCATGCGCATGATTGAGAAGCTTATAAAGGTCTTTAGTAATATCAGCAGCAAAACCTAAGGACTCTAACGTAGGAATATGTTCACTTTGAGATAAGATACGCATTACGACTCTTTCACCATGATACGTAGGCAAAATAGAAACCCTTACATCTATCGTTTTACCAGAGATACTTAATTGTGTACGCCCATCTTGAGGTACTCTCTTTTCTGATATATCAAGGTTTGAGATAACTTTGACTCTGTTAATCACAAGATTGACAATATTTTTATCTAAATCTAAATGTTTTTTGAGTGCTCCATCAATACGTAAACGCACTTCACCTTTACGTTCACCACTTTCTATATGAATATCACTAGAACCTTTTTGTAAAGCTTGAAAGAAAAGGGAGTTAACCAATTTAATAATAGGGGCAGAGTCTTCACTAGAGAGTAAATCCTGAGAATTTCGTATAAATTCAAGTAAATCACCTTCTACTTCTATAAGCTCATCTGTTGCTGTACCCATATCCTCAAAATCAGAACTTGTTTGGATTTCTAAAAATTTATTTTTTAGTCTTTCAAAACTTTCTGCATCAACGATACTAACAGGATATTCTAACTCTAACTTAGAAAAATAATTTAAAGCATCACTGAGAGTATCCTCTTCTACAATACACCTTTTAACACCATCTATCTCAGAAAAGAGTAAAGAGTGCTTAATAGCTAACTTATGATTTAAATCCTCTTCCCATAAAGGTTCAAGGTTTACATCTTGAAGGCGTGGGAAGTTCATTTTATTCAGCCTCCAACATCATTTGGTCTTCATTGTATGTATTACGTCTTATCCTGTTGCTTGCATGTGAACTACCATCCACTGTAGTCTCTTTAATCCCATATTTTTGTTTTAACCCTCTTCTTACAAAACTATTATATTTTTCTTGTACTTCTTCTAATTCATTCAATGATCTTCTTAATCGCTGAAGATCTCCACTCTTCTTAACAATATAGGGGGTTAAGTAAATCACAACATTTACTTTACTACCCACATCCGCATCTGATTTAAATAAAGAGTTTATCCCAGGTATTTCACCTAACAGTGGTACTTTTGTAGAGTTTTTACCTCCTGAATTTTTAATGAGTCCCCCTAAGATAATTGTTTCACCATTATTCACGATAGCATTAGTAACAACTTTACGTTTAGTTGTAGTAGGTCTATCTGCTGCTGAACTTGACCCTGGTAAAATATCTTCAATTTCTGCTTCTACTTCAAGTGTTACTTTATTATTGCTTGAAAGTCTTGGTTTTACTTTAAGCGTAATACCTATATCTTCACGAGAATAATTATTGATAATATTCCCTGCACCCTGTGTTGATTGTTGTGCTTGTGTCAATATCGACTGTGTTTGCCCTACTTGAATGGTGGCCTCTTTATTATTTGTACAAAGTACTGATGGTTCAGATAAAATATGTGCGGCACCACCTTGTTTTAAAAGGTCTAATTTTGCTCCTAATGCAAGAACTTGCGAGATTCCATTCTCAAACTTGAATGGTCTATTTTGCGTTGTATATGAATTACCATTTTGATCTATCTGAGTTGTATCATTATTTAAAAACCCTAATAAATTTTGTGAAATATTCAAAGACGATGCTCCTAAATTAGCTGCTGCTGAAAAAAGCCCTTGAGAAGTAATTTTTCCACCTTCAAATCCATAACGCATACCAATTTGTTTGGATAAGTCTGTATTGACTTCAATAATTCGTGCTTTTACATAAACTTGTGCCTGAGGTACGTCTATCTTTTTTATTGTTTCACGGATATTTTTAATCTGCTCACCTGTAGCTAAGATAATCAATGAATTTCTTTCTAAATCAGAAACCACCATAGCTTTAGATGGTGGTTTCCCCCCCTTTTTGGGACGTTTAATCGCTACAGAATTCATTTGCGCCACTAGTTTAGATAAGATTTTTTCCATCTCTTCAACATTTGAGTTTTTCAAAGGAATAACATACATTTTTTGTGTTTGATCTTCACCTTTTAAATCAAGCTGCTTAATATAACGTATCATACGATTATTATTCTCTGCCTTACCAACTAAGATAATAGAATTTGTCGCTTCATCTTTGAAAATATCTACTTTTTCACTCTGAATCGTTTGAGGGAAAAGCTTCTTTGACATACTCTGTGCATTTTTAAAGACATCTTTTACCGATGAATTTTGTAAGTGTACAATAGTAGACTTTTTCTCACCACCATCTTCTACTGCTTTAATAATTTTAGATATAGATCGAAGTGTTCTTGGGTTTGCAGTAATAGCAAGTACATTATTCTCTTTAAATGAAATTACTTTTGCACCTTTGTGTAAAAGTGGTTTAATTTTTGCTCTAATCACAGCAGCATTAGAATTTTTAAGTGGGAACATCACTGTTTTCATCGTATTACCATACACGTTGTCACTTACCTCTAAACCTTGTCCAGCTGCATTATTTGTCTTTACAACCTTATAATATTCTCCTTGATTAATCAATGAGAATCCCTTGCTACCTAAAATAGAGTTTGCTAAAGGCAATAGTGAACTTTTATAGATAGGAGAAGTTGAAACAAAATTTATCTTACCTTTTAATTCGCCCTCTATGAGTATATTTTTCTGTGTAATCTTAGAAACCATCTCTATAAAATCTTTTACTGAAAGATTACGAAAATTCACATCTACTTTCTCTTCTGCTTGTAAGCTTGCGGATAACACGATAAGTGCACTTAATACTATTTTAGTTAATTTCATATTCTAACTCCATTTCTTCTTTACCTCTTTGTATCACCAAAGTAAGGTTGTCAATATTTTTAATATTTTTATACATCCCAAAGGCTGCATTGTAGCTATTAATCTCTTGCCCATTGATAGATCTGATAACATCATCTCTTCTAAGTCCTAGTTTCTCAAAAGGCGAGCCTTTACGTACAAAAGTAAAACGAAACCCTTTAAGATCTTTGCCATTTTTAACCTCTGTAAGACCTACTTCTTTATAGATATCATCCATATTTTTTGTATAGTGGTCTATCAGTGAACGATCTATTACTTTATGATCACCTAGATCTATTACTTTACCTATTGCTCCGTTTCCAGAGCTTACTGGTTTACTTGAGGTTACTGGGGAGATACTCTTAATAGCATTTGCACTGGTTTTACTTTTAACCAACATAACCTTATAGGTTTTATTATTTTTAGAAAATGTAGCAAAATTATTTCCTGCACCCTCTAAAACAAATCCATTTATTTCATCTCCTCGTCCCATCACTTTACTTTTACCTTTATGTAAAACTGTAATAACAGTAAGATCAGAAGCATTATAAATAGCTAAAAGTGTAATCTCCTTAATACTCCCCTCTTTTTTCACAATTTTAGTAGGTTTTACCGTAGGAGCAGCTACTTTATTAGGTGTCAGTTTCACTCGATAATAAAGAGATTTAGCACTTGTTTTATCTACCTCATTGATACCTTTTGTAGGGAGCCACAGCACTTCTGCCACAAACCATATTGTTTTTACAATAAGTAAAAGTACCAAAAGTGATAAAATACCTTTAAAAACTTCTGGCTTAAAAAGATGTTTCATAATACCATCCTTTCTCATTTTTTTGAAGTGTGGATTGAAGCATTTCTATACCTTTGATACTTGTATTATTCAAGTCCATATGTATGTTTTTCTCTTTTAGACTAACATACCCTTCTGCCCCACCAAAGGAACCTTCTACACTTAAATTAATTTTCAGAGGTTCCAAAATACTATGAGATGCTACAGCATCACTAATTTGCGTAGGTACCTTACTCTTTAGCGATTCATCAAGTAAGAGATTTTCTACTTCTGCCCGCGTATAAAATAAAAGCGTAAAAAAATCAACCTTATCAATTGTTGCTAATTTAATTCCTTTAATATAAACATCCACTTTATATAGTGTTAAAGAGAACAAACCTTCATCTATTTTTTCTTCATTGAATCGTATATCATTTTGTTCTAATGTCTGTTCTAACTTATAATACAGTTCTTGTTTAGGCATAAATGCAATAAGAACAAACCATACTAACGCTATCGCAATAAATATTTTCTTTACCATTTGCATTTTAACTCCACGTTATAAACTGTTCCAACTTTATTCATAGTTAAAAGTGAAATCTCAATAGGAAGATTTAAAATTTTACCTGTTAATTTATTGAGTTCTGATGCACTTAAACCCTTATATGATGCAGTAATTTTTTGCTTTTTCTTTATCCATTTGACTTTAGAAGAGGGAACAATTGTTTTTAAAACAGTTATTTTTTTATTGATGTTTTTATCTGCCCAAATTTTCTTTAATCCTACTGCCTCTTTGAGTGCATTGATAGATTGCTGTGATTTTGTAGCCCCTGTTACTTGTGCTTGCGTATGATTATACTTGTACATATAAGCAAACAACATAATCAAGAAAGCCCCTAAGACAATAAGTTCATTCTGATATCGTTTCCAATTCATAATGTCCCTTCTATAATGAGTTTATTCTTTTCTTTAGAATTTGAGATATGAAAATGTGCTTTTTTTGCTAAATTTTTCACATGCTTCACAGCATCTGCTGTTTTACATGAATACTCCGCTTTAAAATTTTGGTCGTTTATATCAACCTTTGACAAAGTCACACCTTTAAAAATCATTCCTGAAAGTGATTTTATCGTATCTCTTTTTTTACGCTCAATTTGATTTATCATCCTATATTTATCGATAATCCCTTGACGCGTATAAGTACTCTTAAGCGATGGATACTCCTCATAAAGTGATGTTAACTCATTATTTCCACCATCACTTCCACTATATCTCATACCTTCAACTATAAATATACCAGCAAAAAGCATAAAGATAGATGCTAGCGTAAATGCCTGTTTTTGACTAAGAAGATCACTGCTACTTCCTTTAATACTTACTCCTCCATTTATAGGTGTAAAGGTATTGTCAAATTTTAAGGTTTCAAGGTTTTCATCTTCTGTTTCAACTGACATACGAGGGACAACAACAACTGTATTATTCAATACATTCAGTATTTTTTTCTCTCCTAGTAGTAGTGGTTTATCAAATTTCTCTACTGCTTGTTGTGCAAAATAAATTTTTCCTATTTTATCAGCACTCACGCCCTTAGATTCTAAAAAATCTACGATTTTTTGAATATCATATGCAATGAAGGACCAATGGTCATCTTCTTTAAAAACGGCATATTCATATTCCCCTCCATCTTCTAGTAAACCATCAAAAAGAGATGGTGCTATTTTTTTTGCCTGATAGGCATATTTGACTGGTAACTCTTCTCGCTTGAGTGTATAAAACTCTGGTGTTAGCATAATATTAACACTACCCGTTAAATCTACACGACCCATAGATGAATGCACAAGAAGTAAATCTTTATTCTTACTTATAAAACTCAAAATGTTTTGCCGCTCCTTTTATATATTCAAACCTAAACTTGTACTGACCACCTGTACTCTTGAAAGAGACTGTACATTCACTTTCACTTAAAAAGCCTTTACCAATAATAATTTTTTTTCTTGAGGCATAACTACCTCCATTACTTTGTACAAAAGTTTGTAAAGCACTTTTTTTAGGGTCATAATACCACTCTTTTACAGACTGTAAATCTAAATCAAATAGTACAGAAATAAGTTCTGGTGAACTATACTCTGCATCTATTTGTTTCGCATTTTGAGAAAAAGTAAAATATTTTCTCCATGGAATCCTAACTACATGTGAATCATCTACTTCTACTTGATAGTCACTTACCACATCTGAAAATTGTTTGTATGATATAATACCGTTTTTTTGCCTAAGTCTGCTGTATTCTTTTTTAACAAACTTCTTTTTCCCACCTATCTCTTCAAGTATCATCTCTTGAAGTCTATTGGCATCTTTTACATCATACTCCTGAACTAGCATTTCAAAAATAGTTTGTGCAAAACTATATGCCTCTTGCATATCTGTTCTATTTTCCATACTTAACCAATTCATATTGATACCATTTGAAAGAGGCTTACATCTTAGATTTAAGTTAAATCGTCCATCCCTAGTTTTTAGAGGAACACCTTGTCTATAGAGTGTCGAAAAAAGTGTTTTTTTATTTTTAAATTTTGCAAATGTTTCTGTAATATCAGAATAATATACATCTGCCTGTATCATGGCTTTAGTATCTGATGCATCATGTTTTACTTTCTTAAAGTACCCCATAAGTACCATAGTTAACGCCATAATGATACTGAGCACAGACAAAGTAATAATTAAAGCAAAACCTTGTCTATGCTTTCTATATAAAAATGCTAATTGTGTTTTATCCATCTAAAAGCTCTATTCAAGTAAAATCTGTTAAAAATAATTGGAATATTATACCAAAGCAAACTAAAGGATGCACATGAATAAAACAAATAGACTAAGATCTGGATTTTCACTTATAGAATTATTAATCGTTATTGCTATACTAGGAGTACTTATTGGGGTAGTAGCTCCGGGGCTCATAGACTCACAAAAAAAATCCACACGTAAAACGATGTGTATAAAAATGAGTGATTTAAAAAAGAGATTTGACATGTTTACTCTAGATAATGGTGTCTATCCTGATACAGATGAAGGGTTTCAAGCACTTCTATCTAACCCTGACGCTGATAAATATCCAAATTACCCTGTGGTACCCTACCTCAAGAAAATGCCAAAAGACGCTTGGAGTTCACCGTTTATCTATGTCAAAAAAGGTTCTGAGATAGATATCATCTCACTAGCAGCAGATAAAACTGAAGGTGGAGAGAAATGGGGTGCAGACATCATCTACAGTAAACATTGTCAAAGAAACTAGATATCTATCTAATGTTTACAAAAAATACCCAACAAAAAGGATTCTCTCTTCTTGAACTCCTTATTGTTATTGCACTTATTGGGATAGTCTATACCGCAGGGTTTTCTACCTTTAGTATCAGTAAACCTAAACCCAAGGCTCTCACACCACTTAATCTAAAAAAGACTATTGTTAATTCAAAGTTTTTTCAAGGGCAAGCTACACTATTATGTGTAGATAAGTGTCGTACCTGTTACTTACGTAAAGGACTTACTTCACCTTTTACCCAATACAGTAGCAGTATAAATCTCAAAGGTATTAAAGCCTATACCATTGATAGCAGTGACTCTCTTAGACGTATAGAATATGAACGGTACAATGACCAGAAAATATGTCTTATAATGGACTTTTATAACAATGGTAGCTCAACACAAATTATTTTAGAAGATAAAAAAGGTGCCTATTTTTTACCTGCTTTTTTTGGCGAAGCTAAAAAGTTTGACTCCCCAGAAGATGCAAAAGAGTATTGGTTAGAGAGAAGTCACCTTGTCTCTAATTCAGGAGAGTATTACTAATGATACATTTATATAGAAAATTACTAAATGGTTCTCGTAAAACTTTACGTCCTGCCTTTACTCTCATTGAGATTCTAGTAGCTGTTTCTATTCTTTCTATGGCATTTTTGTATGTTCTTAAAGTGCATACAGACAATCGTAAATATATTATTTATTTATCCGAAAGAAATAAAAATTCCTTACAAGATTCACTATATCTTACTAAAAATATTCTAAGACATCATAAAGATACTAAAACAGCTTATGAAATATTACAACGACACGTTAAAATTAAAGAAGACCACAGTAGAGAAGTTTTGAAAAAAACACAAAGAGCTATTTTTATTCCCAAAGAGATCAAAATTATTCCCCCACCTGAAACAAGAGGACCTACAGCTTTGGTCAATGAAATAAAATTAAAAGATGCCCACTCTTCAAATTACTGGCATTTTAAGATTCAAAGTTTTTAAGCTTGGTTGAGCTACTTCGTATAAAGCTAACAAAAAGTATCAACCCTGTTATCATCAGGAGACTATTTCCTACAATATCATGGGACCAGTGAAACTCATTTTTTCCTGCTCCCTCTTGCGTCACATAAACTACCAACAAAATACGTATAACATTCATTACAAAAAATACAACATACCCAAACAGCATCCAAAATATCTTACGTTTCCATATAGAAGGATATGCCAAAATAGATGCCCATAAAAAAAGTATAGGAATAATACCATTGCATGCTTGTGAAATAATAATCTTGTAGTGAGGATTAATCCAAATATCAATACCATCTAATTGTTTAGGCTCTAAAAATATATCTAAAGCATCCAAGGTCAACGCTGTTTGTACTTGGTTTACTCCTGTTGAGATAATCGATGTAGGTGCATAAAAAAATACAAATAATATCACCAAAAAAAGAAAATAAAGGGCTATAAATTGTTTCATGTGCAACTATAGCAAGATACAGCTAAAAAAGTTATAATACTACTAATTA
>Ga0256827_10002381_pt1 | contig 12131 bp, 14 predicted proteins | sample CV84metaG_FD_185977 | JGI IMG/M metagenome (GOLD analysis project Ga0256827, IMG submission 185977) | Hydrothermal vent microbial communities from East Pacific Rise, Pacific Ocean - CV84 | ecosystem: Environmental > Aquatic > Marine > Hydrothermal vents | place: Pacific Ocean: East Pacific Rise... | reverse complement strand
AGTTCAAAAACATAAAGAGCAACGTATAGATAAATTTATAACTATCGAAGAGCATCTCTCTTTAGTCAATATTATAAATCTACAAGAATCAGTAGTATTAGTCGAATGTATAAGTATGTGGATAAACAATATGCTTCATCACAGATATAGTGAAGAGGCGATGGTTACACAGATAGAGGAGCTAGAACTACTCAATAAAGATATAGTATTTGTTATAAATGATGTCAGTTGTAGTGTTGTAAGTGAAAACAAACTTGTTAGAAAATTTGTTGATATAAATGGTCGTATTGCTCAACTTTTAGCTTCAAAATGTGAAGAGGTTTATCATATTACAGCAGGAATTAGTGTTAAAATTAAATGAAAATTTTAACAGGTTTTGCATTAGCATTTAATATGCTTACTATTATCCCTTTTTTTAAAGTACACCACTTTTTTAAGGGGATAAATGGTTATTCAGCTACTTTTTATCCTCTCGTTGGTTTTATACTCGGTTTAACTCTTTTTGGTGTATATACTCTTTTAAAAGGAACTATTCCCTCTACTCATCTCTCTGTAATTATTTTTAGTCTATGGGTAACTCTTACGGGTGCTTTACATCTTGATGGATTAAGTGACACTATTGATGGGCTTTTTGTACCTAAAGAGAGAGCTTTAGAGGTTATGAAAGATTCTCATATTGGTGGAATGGGGATGATTTTTAGTTTTCTCTTTTTAACTCTAAAACTCTCTTCTGTTATCTACTTTGAAGCATTTTACTTACTGCCTATTATCCTAATGCTCTCACGATTAAATGCCATTATGGCGATATATTTTTATGATTATATAAGTAGTGGTATTGGGCAACTTATCAAAGAGGAGTTTCATCTAAAACATCTTCTTTTTGCTCTTTTTTATACTACTGTTATCACATATAGTTTCTCTTTTATGGGTGCATTTATAGCTCTCTTTGTAGTTCTGATTATCACAGCACATTTTTTTGTGAAACGATTAGGAGGATTAAATGGGGATATTTATGGGTTTATTATAGAAGTTAGTGAGTTGGTCGTTCTAAATTATGTTATATTTACTATGCTAGAAAAATAAAAGGATATAAAATGTTAGATGGTACACAAAGAAAAAATATTAAACATGGTCAAAGTGTAGCGATAGTCTTAAAGCAAGACCAATCAACAGGACTCTTAACAGATGGTATTGTAAGAGATATTTTAACAAAATCACCAAACCATCATCACGGGATTAAAGTAAGACTTATGAGTGGTGAAGTTGGTCGTGTGAAAGAGATATATTAATTGGGTTTAACAGCTCTCATAGAGCTAGGTATGGGGTTAATTCTCCTCTTAGCTATCTTAATCTTTTTTCTTTTTCAACAACGAAAAAAGGTTCAAAAGAAGATAATACCTCAAACAGATAATATTCCAACTCTTACATCTCTTCTTTTAATCATTCAAGATAAAAATAGTACAACAGAACAACTAATGAAAAGTTTAGAAACTATTATAGAGTATTATGGAATAATTGAAAATATAGATATATATAATGATATTTTATATAGAATATGTAAACATCCTAATACAAAAACAACACTGATATTAAAATTTGATAGAGAACTTACAAAAAAAAATCATAACTATAAAAAAGAGATAACAGATGCTATCTCAAAAGGATTGAATTCTAGGAGTTAACTAGATAGAAACACTCAAGCCAGAGTGTTGGGATGGGATAAAACAAAGCTTGAGTGTTCAAAAAATGTTAAGAGTATATATTCTCAAATTATGAAAGGGGGAAAACATAATTGAGATGTGGTATTGTAATAAGTATAAGTTAATAGTAAGTTAATCATTACAAAACTTATACATTAAAATAGAAGCTGCTACTCCAACATTGAAACTTTTCACATCCTTAGCCATCTCAATAACAACAGAAGTATCACAACAATCTATAATCTCTTGAGATAAACCTTCTCCCTCATGACCCATAAGAATAACCCATTTTTGAGGTACTACAACATCTTGAAGATTTATAGCATCTTTGGTTACTTCTGCTGCAAATATTTTATATCCAGCTATCTTTAGTTCTGCTATTGTTTGAAAAATATCTTTATAAATATGGTATTTAAGTTTACTCATATATCCCATAGAAACTCGTAAAGAGCGACGAGAATAGGGATGAGGAGAATTATATGGAGTTAAATATGAATTAACACCTAATGCTCCTGCACTACGAGCTATTGAACCTATATTTTCTGTTGAAGTGATAGAATCTAACATAATAATCTTATCATCCAGATTTTCAAGTGCTGTTTGGTTTGGGCGAATACCATGTAACATACAATTATGATGTATCTTATGTCCCACTATCTTTTGCATCTCCTCTTTTTTTACAACATATAAAAAAGAGATGTTTTTATGATAAAGTAGCTCTTTAAACTCATCATAATACTCTTGAGTGGCTAAAATACTTTTAATCTCTATATCTGTTTGTAAAATAAGATTTACAACTTTAGGACTATCTGCTATAAAACTATTATCTATACGAAAAGCATTATCTCGAAGTTGATGATATATAGCTAATTCATCCCTATCTATATCTTCAACATCTATATAATTCATCAATCTATTAGCTCTCCAAATCTATTTTTTTCTTTCTTTTTTGTTTCATTTTAAGTTTTGCTAACTCTCTCATATCAACAGTAGAATCACTTTCATCAACTATCTCTACACCTAAAATAGTTTCAACACAATCCTCTAATGTTAAAATACCCTCTGTTTGGTCATAGTTATCAGTAACTAAAAACATATGGTCTTTTTTAGATATAAAAAGGTCAAGAGCTTTACTTACAGGAATATTTTCATTTATAGAAAATATATCTTTTTTTATAGACCCTAATGTAACACTATTATCAGTCAATGCTTGTTTAAAGATATGTTTTGTCATAACAATACCAACAACATCTTCAATAGATTCATTATAAACAGGAATACGTGAAAATTTGAATATATCCTCTTTTGTTTCTATAATCTCTTTAATAGTAATAGTTTCATCAAGTGCAAACACAACACTTCGTGGAGTAAGAACCTCTGCAACTTTAACATTATCAAGATTTAAAATATTTTCAATAACATCAGATTCTTTTTCATCAATAACACCTTCATCTTCGCTAATCAGCATACTCTCTAAAAGTTCCTCTTTTGTCAAAGAGTTTGAATCATCTTTTCCATTAGAAATTTTATTTGTTACAAAAAGAGTTGATAAAATGATAGGATATGTAATAAAAATAAATACTCTAATAATTTGAGCAGCTAAAGGTGCTAAACTTTTCCAATAAATTGCACCTATTGTTTTAGGAATTATCTCAGAAAAAAATAAAATAGCAAATGTTAAAACGATTGAAACATATACAACAGCATCATTGCCAAAAATGATAGATGCTTGTGCTCCAACTGCTGCTGCACCTAAAGTGTTTGCAATAGTGTTTAAAATTAAGACAGAAGCTATCGATTTGTTAATGTTTTCTTTATGATGTCTGAGCAACTTTCCTACACGAGGTTTCTCTTTTTCTAAAACTGCAACATAAGAGATGTTTACAGATAAAAGTACCGATTCTAAGATAGAGCATATAAATGACACTCCGACTGAAAGTACAAAAAATATTATTAATAAATCCAAGTTTTACAAAATCCTTAAAGTAAAATATAGGTTGCCAAACCTAAAAAGCTAAAAAAGCCAACTATATCAGTTACTGTTGTTAAAATAACTGTACTTCCTATTGCAGGGTCGACATCTATTTTTTTTAAAAAAAGTGGTATAGTTGCACCAAAAAAACCAGCCATAAATAGATTAATTAACATACTTAATGCAATAACTAATCCAAGCATCGGTATACCAAACCAAATATCTGCAATTATTCCCATAATTATAGCAAATAAGATACCATTCCCCAAAGCAATAGTTACCTCTTTTGTAATAATTCGCATAGCATCATCTTGAGAAATATCCCCAAGAGCAAGTTGCCTTACTACAACAGTTAAACTTTGTGTTCCTGCATTTCCACCCATTGAAGCTACTATCGGCATCAATACGGCAAGTGCCACCATACTATCCAAAGTATTAGCAAATAAACCTATAACAGTTGATGCAATAATAGCAGTAAAAAGATTTAATGACAACCAAGTTGCACGTTTTTTACCAGCATTCAATACTTCATTATCATCTTCTGCATCATCATTGACACCTGCAAGATTATACATCTGCTCTGTTGCTTCATCTTGAATAATATCATATATGTCATCTGAAGTAATTCTACCAACTAAAATACCATGATGATTAATAATAGGCATAACTGAAAGGTCATATTCTTCAAAATAATGGACAACATTTTTGATATCTTCTCTATCTTCTGCTGATTTTGGTTTAAAACTATCACCACTATTTTCGAGATTTTTTTGTAATGTTTGAGAAAAATCAAATATAAGTAAATCATCCAAACCAACAGTATAATTAAGTTTATTTTCATCATCAACAATAAAAAGATTTTGTACATTTTCAAGAGAGTTTTCTTTTCGAAGTTTTGCAAAATGTTTAATAACATCTTGGACTATCTCTCTCTTCTTAGCAGTAAAAATCTCCAATTGCATATATGCACCTGCTTCATTTTCCTTATAGGTCTGAAGTTTTGTTATCTCTTCTCTATCTGTTTCATGTAGTGTTTCAAAAATCTTAAATGCTTTGATTTTATCAATCTCTTCAAGTTTTTGCATAAAATCTGTTTGGTCATCAGATTCTAGTTGTGTAATAGCATAACTAAGTTGTGTAACACTAAGATTTGAGATAATATCATCAAAATATCTATCTGGCAGTGCAAGAATAACATCACCAATAATATCAATTGGAATAAGTTGAAGTGCTTCTAAAAACTCTTTATTCTCAAAAGTTTTCAAAAGTTTTGCTATATCGGAAGAGTGTATTTCACTTAATTTATGAGTTTTTAAATACTCTTTTAATCTATCCATCTAAAATCATTCTATCCAAAATAATTTTCATTCTATCTTTCTCTATTGGCTTTGGTAAAAAGTGTTTTATCCCTAATTTTCCTAATTTTAATATTGCATTTTTATCTAAACTAGAAGCGATAATAACTGTTGTTACTTTTAACTTTCTATCATGAATAAAAGATGCAACACTATATCCATCTACGATGGGCATCATTAAATCTAAAAAAAGAAGGTCTACATCATTATCTCGTAACATAAATAAAGCTTCTGCCCCATCTTTTGCTACTAAAATATCAAATCTAGCACCCTTATACTCTTTTAAATGAAAACTAAGAAGTCTTATAGCTGTTATACTATCATCTGTTATAAGAACCTTTTTCATATCTTCTCCCTATTTATTATATTAACTCTTTTATCTCTGAGTCGGATTTTCAAATTCATTCACATCTTTCATACTTTGAATCAGAATATTCTCTATCACATCACCTGTTAAACCATATCGTTTTTTAAAAATCTCTATATTTTCTGTATTAAAAGATTCTAAACCTCTTATTAAAACATATATATCACCTAAAATACCTTCATCCTCTAAAAGTGCCTTTTCAACATTTTCAGCAACATTCATCTCACTTAAAATATGTTTTAATTCTACACTAAATACAACTTCAATCAAAGACAAAACACCAACTAAATAAGCTTCTCCTAACAGTTCTTGCTTTACATTAGGTTTTATAGTTTTTAAAATCTTATCCATCAACTCTGTACGACTTTTTACAAGTAACATAAGTGCAGAAACCTCATCTTTTTTAGATGCCGATTTAGAATAAAGCATAAGCATTAACCATTGGGCAAGAGGTTTACGACCAACAAGAGTTAAAATATGTTGAATAGATGATATTCTAGTTCTAAAATGAAATGCTCCAGAGTTAATAAACTGTAAAAGTTGCAATGTAATCTCATGTGCATTTTCAAATTCACTCGTAATTTTATCTATTTCTGTATCCGTAATTAAAAGATTATAAAGTTTTAATACTTTTGCTTGTGATGGTTCATATTTAAAATTTTCCAAAATCTTAGGTTTAGTGAAACAATACCCTTGAAACCAACTACAACCTAACTCTTTCGCTGAAGAGTATAAACTCAAACTATTGATAGTAACAGCCACTATCTCTATATCATATTTTTTTATCTCTTTAATTAAAGAAATTGCATTATTATCTAAATCATCTATATATATTTTTAAGTATGATAACTCTTTAAAAATAACTTTATATTTTTCAAATAATTTTTTATTTAGAATAGTATCATCAATAGATATTTGATACCCTTTAGAATAAAGTAATTGTATTCTCTCTACAACCTCATCAGTCATCTCTACATTATCTAAAATCGAAAATATAAAAAATTCATTTGGTATAGATAGGATAAGAGTATCTAATAAAAAGCTCTTATCTATCTTAATAAATGCTCGTCTTTCACCCAGTAATGATTGAGTTCCAAACTTATTTAGAATATTACTAATAACAGATGCACTAGTATAACGAGTAGAATCAATATTGTTTTGTTCTTTATCTTTATATAAAATTTCATATGCACATAATGTCGAATTTGCATCTATGATAGGTTCTCGTCCTAAATATAAATTTTTCATTTTTTTCTCCATAATTTCCTAAATGATAAAGTTATAAAATCCAAACAGAAAAGTTTTTATTTTTTATTTTTCCATCTGATAATTTTTTTTGAGCATCTTTTATAAATTTTCTCTCTATAGCAACATAAGATTGTCTATCATAAATATCTATTTTACCAATAGAAGTTCCTTTCAAACCATCTTTTGCAGTTAAAGCACCTAACAAATCACCTGCACGGAGTTTATCTTTTTTTCCACCCTCTATAACTAATGTCACATTATAAGGTTTCATCTCAAATCTATTTTCAAGAATGAGTACATCACTTTGTTTAAACTGACGTGTATCATTTTTATACTCTGCTATTTTTTCCTCTTCATAATCACTATAAAGAGTAACAGCAACACCCTCTGCACCAGCACGACCTGTACGTCCTATCCGATGTGTATATGTTTCCATACTATGAGGTAAATCATAATTCACAACCATCGCCAACTCTTTTATATCAAGTCCACGGGCAGCAACATCTGTCGCTACTAATACTCTTGCACTTCTATTTGAAAACTGTACCAAAACATCATTTCTATCATACTGTTCCATATCTCCGTGAAGAGCCAGTGCATCTATATTTTTATCTTGTAACTCTTTTGCTAACTCATCTGTTTGCACTTTTGTATTACAAAATACTATACTATTTTCTGGATTTTCATCACTAAAAATATTAACAAGAGTTTGGAATTTTTCTTTACTCTCCACAGAATAAAATTTTTCATTAATTTTATTTACTGTTTCCATCGATTCTGTTTTTACAAAATGTGCATCTTTTTGAAATTTTTTACTCAGTTGTAATATCTCTTCTGGATATGTTGCAGAGAAAAGCAGTGTTTGTCTCTCTCTAGGTGTAAATGCAACAACTTTTTCTATCTCCTCGATAAAACCCATATCTAACATTCTATCAGCTTCGTCAAAAACTAACATATCTAAATTATCAAGAGTAAGAGTTTCTTTATCTAAATGTTTCAATACTCGACCAGGAGTTCCAACTATTATATGTGCCTGATGACGAAGTGACCCTAACTGTTGTCCAAAAGATGCACCTCCAACAAGTGTTAAAATTTTAATATTATGTGCAAATTTAGCAAGTATACGTAACTCTTTTGCAACTTGGTCTGCTAATTCACGAGTTGGGCATAAAACTAATGTTTGTACACGAAATTTTTTTACATCTAATTTATTTAAAAGCCCTATCCCAAATGCAGCTGTTTTTCCACTTCCTGTTTTTGCTTGAGCAATAATATCTTGATTGTCCAATATCAAAGGCAATGACTCTTTTTGAATAGTAGTCATAGCACTATAACCAATCTTATCAAGATTTAAAAGCATCTCTTTTGAAAGATTTAAATTCGAAAATTTATTCATTATTTTTTTCCTTTCTAAACTTACAACTACCAACCATAATTACTTTACCATTTTGAATAGCTTCTTCTATATAAAAAAGTGTACCACGAGTGTCAGCATCACCAACTTCCTCTTCAATAATCTTTAAAAGTTCTCTTTCTTGTGTTGTTGTCCATATTTTTTCATAATTATATTGTGTCTGTATTTTCATAGATGTTATCTTAGCTAAAAAAGATATAAAATAGAGCAAGTAAAATAATAATACCTCCTATTTTTTCATCTTAAAAAAATCAATAACTCTTTTTTCTAACCAATATTTAGGCTTCCAAAGAGTTCCCTCTATAAAACCAACGTGACCCCCATACTTAGAAAGTTCTAATGTAACACTGGAAGAGAGTTCTTTTGGCCGTGGTATCATTTTATTATCCATAAAAGGGTCATCCAAGGAATGGATAATAAGAGTAGGGGTTTGAATATCTTTTAAAAATTGTTTTGAGCTACATTGTGTGTAGTAGTCTTGTGCAGATTTAAAACCGTGCATTGGTGCTGTATATATATTGTCAAACTCCCAAAAAGTTTTAATGTTTTTAACATCACTTTTCTTGAAGTTAATTAATTTTTCCATATTATGTTTTTGATATTTTTCTTCTAAAGAGATATTAAGTGCTTTGAGTAGATGCCATTGATAGAATTTTGAAAATCCTCTGTTTATAGCATCTGCACATATATCAAGTTGGAGAGGTGCTGAAACAGCTACGGAAGCTGTTATAGGTGAACTTTTTCCTAACTCTCCTAAAAGTTTTAACATCATATTTGCACCTAAAGAGTAGCCTACTGTAAAGATTTTAGAGTTTGGAAATCTAGTTATGACACTATCTATCCAAGAGAGAGCATCATCACTATCTCCACTATGATAAGCTCGTGCTAATCTATTCTCTTTTCCAGAACATCCTCTAAAATTCATCACAACGGAGGCAAAACCATTTCTCTTTGCCTCATTCATAGCCCCTTGAATATAGGGAGATTTATATGAACCTGCCAAACCGTGAAAAAGGATAACGATAGGAGTATTTGAACTCTTTAGAGGTTTATCATACCAGTGACACTCTACAAAATCACCATCGGGAAGAGTGAACTCTTCTATCTCTAAATCTAAATGAAGTGATTTTCTAAAAAAAGAGGAGTAAAGTGTTTGAATATGTCTGTTTTTTAAACAAAATGATGGATTAAATGGTTTCATCTCTATCTCATCGTTCCTAGAAAAAGAAATGTACCAAGAAGAAGAACTAAACTTCCTCCAATCATCTCTAATATATAAGTTTTTCCATCCATAAAACTACCAGCTTTTTTATTGAATGCTATGGAGAGAATACCTGCAACAGAGATAGTTAAACCCATTCCAATACTCATAGATATAGCTGAAAGAATAGCTAAAGTATAATGTCCTAAAACGATACAAAAAAGTACAATAGTCATAACCCCAGGGCAAGGAACTATCCCTGCACTAAAGGCAACTGCAGTTTCACTTTTATTTGATTTTATAAGTTTTTTCTCTTTCTCTTTTCTACTTTTATAAGCTTCATAGATAAGATACATTCCTACACTTATAATCATAACTGCACTTATCTGCATCGCTATATCGGAGAATTGGTCAAAATTTCTTCTAAACATTGTTTTCAGTATAAAAAATATTCCAAAAGTAAAAACAAGAGCAGAAAAAGCATGAATAATAGAGATAAGATACCCCATCTTAAAAGCTTTTTTATAATCACTTTTATTTGATGTAAAATAGAGTGCTACAAGAGCTTTTCCATGCCCTGGACCGATGGCATGAACAAGACCATATAAAAAGGCTATACCTAAGATAGCCAATGATGTCATCAAAGAGTTTTCATCATCTAAACTTCGAATAGTTGTTGCTATATATCTGTTTAATTCATATTGATAACTGACGAGATACTGCATAAATTGTGAATAATATTCCATCTATTTAAACTCCACTTTATATCCATAATAGAAATCGTTATCGACACCTGTTGCTATCGCTTTCATTCCTTGCACATTTAAAAACTCCTGTTTTATAACTAGAGCAACATAAAAATCTGTATCTCCAACCTCTATCACTGTATTTTTCATATTGAAATCTCCCTCTATCTCAAATTTATAACAAACTCTATGCTTCTCTATCGTTGCTTTAAAGTTTTTTGTTTGAGGGAATGGTATCACTTTTCCATTTACTCTTATATAGGTATAAAAATGATAATCCTCAAAAATTGTAAAATAGTTGTTTTTTATAAACTCATTCTCTTTAGAACTTATTTTTTCATCACCATCAGTATCTACATCTAAAATCAATATACTTGATGTCATCTCATCAATTTTCCATATAAACTGAATTTTTTTTGCTTTGCCATTTTCAATTTTAATAGTGGGATAAACATCTATAAAAGTGTGTGGATGTGCTAAAAGTGAAGAGACAAAAAGAAGGTATATAAAATATTTTTTCAACTCGTATCCTTTTTGATTGAATTATACTATAATTGGATATAATCCACTCCCTAAAAAATAAAATATCGGAGAACCAACAGATGCAAAGAAAAAAGATATATAATCCAAACTCAACAGAAGATGTGAACAATAGAAAGATTTTTGGTGGTGATCCAACAGGTATATTTGAGTTAAACAATATAAAATATCAGTGGGCATATAACCTTTGGGAAGTGATGTTAAACAACACTTGGTTTCCTAAAGAGGTAGATATGACTCGTGATGTAAATGACTACAAACAACTAACAGATGCTGAAAAAGATGCTTATGATAAAGCTCTTTCACAACTTATATTTATGGACTCATTACAAACAAACAACCTTATAGATAATATTAACCCCTATGTAACATCTCCAGAAGTAAATCTTATATTAGTACGTCAATCATTTGAAGAAGCACTTCACTCACAATCTTATGCAGTTATGGTAGATACTATCTCAACAAACTCTGCTGAGATTTATGACCTATGGCGTAGAGATATGATGTTAAAACAAAAAAATGATGCGATAGCTTCAGTATATGAAGAGTTAGCAAGAAATCCATCTGAGCATAACTTTTTAAAAGCTTGTTTTGCAAATCAGATTTTAGAGGGTATCTACTTTTATAGTGGTTTTACATATCTTTATACATTAGCACGTGCAGGGAAAATGTTAGGCTCAGCACAGATGATACGTTTTATTCAACGTGATGAAGTAACACATTTAGCACTTTTTAAAAATCTTATAAATACTCTAAGAAAAGAGAGAGCAGACCTTTTTACACCACAGTTAAAAGATGAAGTTATAGCGATGTACAGACAAGCTGTACAGTTAGAATCTGATTGGGGTAAATATATAACTCAAGGGCAGATTTTAGGTCTTACAGATAGTATTGTTGAGCAGTATATTCAGTATTTAGCAGATGATAGATTAAGTTCGGTTGGATTTGAAAAACTTTATAATGTTACTAATCCTATCAAATGGGTTGATGATTTTTCAAAATTTAATGATCAAAAAACTAACTTTTTTGAGAGTACCGTGACTAACTATTCTAAAGGTAGTTTAGTTTTTGATGACGATTTTTAGGGATAATAGATAAAGAGGGAAACCTGTTTAAAAAACAGGAGCCCCATCAAACCCAAATCCTCCAAAAGAGTTAAAACTAGGGTCACTATACCCAGTCATAGCAGATTTAGAGCGAAGTTTTTCTATATCTGCTTTACTCGATATATCTTGAGGACAAACAAGAGTACACTCATTACAAAGAGTACAAGACCAAACACCATCTATTTGAATAGTGTCTATTTTTTCTTTCTCCTCTTCTTCACGCTTATCACTTACATATTTCCAAACACGAGTAAGAGTAAATGGTCCTAAAAACTCCTCATTTACACTAAATACAGGACAGGCACTATAACAAGAACCACATAATATACAGTCACTTTGAATCTCATTTATCTTCTCATCATCTTGTGTAAGAAAACTATTTTGAGTGATAGAGGAGAGCCAAGCTTTTGCTTTTTTATTTTTCTCATAAGCACTATCCATATTGACAACTAAATCTCTTATAACAGGCATGTTTTTCAGAG
>Ga0256827_10002380_pt1 | contig 12135 bp, 10 predicted proteins | sample CV84metaG_FD_185977 | JGI IMG/M metagenome (GOLD analysis project Ga0256827, IMG submission 185977) | Hydrothermal vent microbial communities from East Pacific Rise, Pacific Ocean - CV84 | ecosystem: Environmental > Aquatic > Marine > Hydrothermal vents | place: Pacific Ocean: East Pacific Rise... | reverse complement strand
ATGTCGCCCCCCCTGGAAATATGAACCTCACAGAATTTTATAGACTAGCCCGTTCAGCTTATGCTGTGGTATCAGAAAATCCTCATAATTTAATCCAAAATGACAATACAAGTGCAGTATGGGATTTACGCTTATATTATAACTATGCCCCGTGGAATAATGAATACTATCATAATGCTGGTATCAGCTCCTCTATTTTACTCAGAAATGTCAGTGTGTTTCGTTTTAAAGCAGAAGCGGGTAACAGTATACGATTAAAGATATGTGTGCTTGAACGTATCTCAGATACAGAAAAAATCTCTCTATGTAAAGAAAAGGCGGTCATACGATGATAAACAAACATATCCATGCAGGTTTCTCTATGATTACGGCGATTTTTGTCATTCTTCTTATGTCAGCAGTAGGTGCTTTTGTACTTAATATCTCTGGAAAAGCAGTACAAGAGACCACAACCCAATACAGAAAAGAACAAGCTATTTTATATGCCAAGAGTTACACAGAGTTTGCCATTATGTCTGCTACAGCACGTGATTGTATTACAGGCATCACCGCTAACATAGGAAACCCTGCCAATGGAAATGGCTACCAAGTCACTGTAGATGCCAATTACATCGGAAATGACCTAAGTGCAGCAGGCTGTGCTAATACTTTTGGGGGAGCTATCGCTAGTACTTTTTCTAGGGGAGGTATTCTCATGTTAGATACTTATGTACGCTATAAAGATCCTGATGGACCTAATCCTGTAGCTACTCCATGGATTACGTATCATAAAAGAACCTTGCAACGCCTCTAAGTGTTTACCCTTCATTAAGTATCTTAAGTTATAATTAAGTATAGATATAAGATTTATATCTATACTTTAACTTAAAGGATTTATTATGAATAAAAGTATCACAGGAAGACATTTCGAACTGACTGAACCTATCAAAGCCTATGCGCAAGCAGCGATTGATGGTCTAGATAAGTATCACCTCGATATTATCTCAGCAAATACAGTCATCTCCGCCAATGAAAAAAATGGAAAGAAAGGCTTTGTTACAGAGTTCATCTTAAACCTTAAAGATAAAAATACCATCGTCATCACACAAAATGACAAAGATGTATATGCAGCCATAGATTTAGCCATAGAAAGAGTAAAAAAAGCACTACGCCGTCATTCTGACAAAATAAAAAACCACAGAGTCATGAGCTTTGCAGACCTTGGCTTAGAAGCAGAAGCTGTCACAGACCTAGAAACAGAAGAAGTAGAGATAGTCCCTATGGATTTAGAACTACACAAACCTCTAGACTTCGACGAAGCCATAGATGCACTCAAAGCAGAGAAAAAAAGACAATTCATCGTATTTAACGATGAAGAAGGTCTTATGAGAGTCATGTATAAACGTGCTGATGGTAAATTCGGTTTATATTAGGCCTTATTTTTCAAAGTTCATTAGTCCCTAGGGAGATCTCCTTGGGACATGATATACCCTACTCTTATACATCACTCTTTATTATTCCTTTTCATAATTTTAATTTATACTTGTTTAAGTTACATGATTGTACAATGAAACTCATACATTAAAACGCCAAACCTATTGTGAAGTAGGGACGGAAAGTCATGGGTCTTTTTAAAGATTGCCAGACTACATGCTGTGGACTTGGGCGTTTTATATTCTCTTTTTATATTACTCTCACTCCCAAACAATACACAATATTTATATATTTAAAAAGGAAAATCATGAAAAATATACTTTATAGTTTTATCATTGTTATTGCATTATTGCTAACAGGCTGTGCCAATGCAGGTAAAGACCAAACTGTAAATTCTGGTAATACTGTCACGTTAGATGCTACTGCTAGTACCCCAAGTGTTCGAGGTGAACTAAAAGAATATAAATGGATGCAAATCAAAGGTCCAAGAGTGACCACACTATCCAATGCATCTAGTATACAGGCTACTTTTACAGCACCCACGGTAACACAAGACACCACATTGGTTTTTAAATTAAGAACTATCGAATACGGAGGAAGACCTAACCGTTTTAGATCTTATGATACGATTAATATTATCGTCAAAGCAACTTCAGGTGAAGTAGATACCCAAGCACCTGTAATTACGCTCAATGGTGCTGAGACTATCACACTAAATCTAGGTGACCAATACAATGAAGAGGGTGCAAGTGCCGTAGATAATATTGATGGGACAGTTGATGTCAATATCACTGGTAATGTAATTACTACCCAAGAAGGTAATTATACTATTACCTATACAGCTAAAGATGTGGCAGGAAATATTGCGACAAAAGAGAGAACCATTACTGTAAAAGATACCCAAGTAGAAGGGCCAACAGTATCTGGTAGGGTAACAGATATTAATGGTACTGCCATTTCTGGTGCCATTATAACCATCCAAGGGAAACGTACTTCAACAGACACCAATGGTACCTATAGTATAGATAATATAGAACCATCTGAACGTGTATCTGTAGATGTCTTACACCCTGAATATTTAGCCAATAGCCGTATACTTGTAGTAGGTAATGAGGCAAGCACACTAGATATAAAGCTAGGTGCACCTAAAGCTACACTCACTTTTGCATCGACTGCGGGTGGGACGGTGTCCCAAGGTACAGCATCGGTAGAACTTCCTGCTAATGCATATGTAGATGCCAACGGTACTGCCTATACAGGAAATATCACTGTCAACATGAGTTATTATCCTATCACAACGCGTAGTGGTAGAGCTACATTTCCTGGTACATTTGAGGGGATAGAAGGCAATACAACCTTCCCTATACAGTCATATGGATTTATGAATGTAGAACTCACAGACCCTCAAGGAAATGTACTAAACCTAGATGGTAATAGTACGGCTACGTTAAAGTTCCCTAGAGATAACACCTTAAACTATCAAGTAACTATACCATTATGGTACTATGATAAATTGCAAGGCTACTGGGTACAAGAAGGTGAAGCAACTGTACAAGACTACTCCTCATATGTTGGGACAGTCACACACTTTACATCATGGAACCTAGATGCCAAAGGTCCAAGAGCAAGCTTTACAGGATGTGTAGAAGATGAAAATGGTACAAGAATTAAAAATGCTAAAGTACAATTTCGTTCTAATAATTGGGACTCATATGAAGTCCCAACAGATGAAAATGGTAGCATTTCTGTCTATAATATATTGGCGAAAACTGATTTAACTTTCAATGCACATAAGTTTCAAGGATACAGACTCTCTTCAGGAACCTACCCAAGTAAAATTAATATTAATGAAGGAGAAAATAGAGTTCTTGATACCTGTCTTGTTATAAAAGAACAAGGCGATTATTCTAATCTTTCATTGGTTACAGTCAAAGGTACTATGGTAGATTATCAAGGAAATATTGCATCCAATGCACCTATTTATGTAACAGTGTCAAGAGGTAAAACTATTTATTCAGGAAATACAAACATTGATGGAACATTTAATTTCCAATTCCCAATACAAGATGCACTCACATACACAATAGGCAACAACTTTGATGGGTATTTATATGGTAAAGACTTTACATTACAACCAAATACAACCGTGTATGATGTAGGTCAAATTAGAGGAACATCTTCTTATGAAGGTCCTAGCTAAAAGAGAAAATATTCTAAAAAAATAATTTATACTTATTTTCTTAAATTCTTAGCAATACAAAAGAGTAAGGACTACTACCTTACTCTTCAAAAATTTCTATACTCCCCATTCTATTTTTAGCCCTAACTACCACCTCTTCATCTTCACCCATATCCAGCCATTTAAACTTTTGACCACTCTGTATGGTACCATCAAGAATGTCTCCACTGTCTCTAAATTTTAGGTCAAGTTTGGCAATATCGAAACCATTGTTTGTTTGTGTGAACTGAGTGAGACGTTCTGAGACTTTAAAGTTACTGTAGAGGTAACACCAGCTCTTTAAACCGTTACGTCCTACTCTACCCCTTAGTTGATGTAAAGTAGCCAATCCTAGCCGTTCTGCACCTACTATGACGATGAGTGTAAGGCGTGGTAAAGAAATACCCACTTCTACTACCGTGGTAGCTAGTAAGATGTCTCCTTTTTCTCTAAACTCTAAGAGTACTTCCTCTTTAGCTTTGTCTTTTCCATGGGTGACATAAACATTGTCAAACTTCTCTTCCCAAAACCCTCTACTCTCTTCAAGTGACTGATAGGGTACTTCCGTACTCTCTTCTACTAAAGGGTAGATGATGAGTACTTGATGCTGTTGGGCTATCTCCTCTTTAATATGTGTGAGCAAGTCTGAGAAGTCTGGTTTGGTAATGGTCTGCGTGAGTACCTCTCTCTCAAAAGGTGTGGTGGTAATAAGACTCACATCCAAGAGTTCAGACTCCATCATCGCTTGCGTACGGGGAATAGGTGTAGCAGAGAACTGTAGGTAATGAGGCTTCTTAGGAACTTCATTTGGTTCCTGAGCCTGTCGAAGGACTAACGCTTCCAAGGATGCTCTTTGCTTTGTACCAAAACGATGTTGTTCATCTACCATGACTAACGAAGCTTCTGGCAAATCCTCTTTATATAGTAATGCATGTGTTCCTATGATGAAGTCTGCATCTACATAGTTACCCTCATCTTTACCCTGCATGACTAGAGCTATTTTAACAGACTTTGGCAAGTGTTTTTGTGCCTCTTCATAGAGCTGTAAAGCAAGTAGTGATGTAGGAGCCATGAGTATACTCTTATGTGGCATTGCCATCATCACTGAAGCTAGTATGACCATTGTCTTACCAGAGCCTACATCACCTACGACCATACGCTTGGCTGCTTTATCATCACAGGCGAAGTCATTTTGAATATCGGCTATGACAGCTTGTTGTTCCTCTGTAAGCGTAAAAGGCAAATTTTCTATAAAAGGTTTTATATCACCAGATAATGCTCTTAGTGCAGGGAAATCTGCCCTTTTCCCTCGTAGTTTTTTAAGATGATTATAGGCTTCCACAAATTTAAGTACTTTGACAAAGTCTAGCTTGAAAGAGCCATTTTCATACACCTCTTCCAGACTCTTAGGAAAGTGTATATGCATGAGTGCAGCAACCTCTTTAGAGTCTAGCCCTTCGTTATAAAGATTTTGTTCTGAGACATAGAGTTCTATGAGTGAAGCTATCTCAGACTCTTTGAGTACAGTCTTATATTTAGGAGTAATCTTGCCTATCTGCTTGATAGACTTTGGCTGTGACATCTGCCAGTAACCTTTGTACTCTTCTAACTTTCCTTGTATGACATGTTGTGAACCTACCTCAAACAGCTTATGGTGGTACGGTGTCACTCTAAAAAACATAGAAGACACTCTACGCCCAAACTGTGTCAGGGTGAATGTCACACGTAACTTACCCTGATAGACAGAGGAGTCTACAACCTTTGCTTCTAAGGTATTTATCTGACCTAATGTAGGTTTGAGTGTGAGCGTAGTATCATTATAAGAAGTAGGAACAATGAGTGCAAGATCAAGCAGTGTATGGATTTTGAGTTTTTTGAAAAGTTGTTTTGCTTCTTCCATACATACTTCCTATTTTTAAGATAGCTAAATTATAACGAAGCTTTTTAAAGATAGGTAAAAATATGTCATATTGACATATTTTTATTTTTTAGGTTTTTCTTTTTTTGTCACAATACTAAAACTAATATCAGATAACTCTATATGAGACTTGATAAAACTATTCATCTCTTCTAATGTCACAGACTCTATCTTAGCCAACTGCTTTTTAGAAAAGTCAAGTGGACGATCATAGTAGTAGTCGTTATAAGCACGGCTAAGTCTCTGAGAAAGTGTCTCTGTACGTAATGGCTCTGAGCCTAATAAAAACTCTTTGGTACTCTCTAGCTCTTTTTGGGTGATACCATTTTTGACAAAATTATCTACAACTGATTGTATCAAATCTTTTGCTTCATCTTGGGTGCTTAGTTTTGTTTGAAGGTATCCACTCATATAGGATACAGACTTGGTACGACGAAGGCTGGCATAGACCCCATACGTCAAACCACGTTTCACACGTATCTCTTCCATCATACGGCTACCAAAGCCTGCTCCACCTAGTAGATATTCTGCTATGACTGCCTTATACTGCTCTTTGTCATTATAGGCGAAATCAAAAGGAGCTCCAAAAAAGATATATGCCTGTTGGGTATCCTCATCTATAAGTTTTGTCTTTTTTTTATCAGAAGCTTTTACTTTTTCTACCTCTCTGGTCTCCACCTTTGGAAGAAAAGAGAGTATCTTTGTTAGATAGCCTTCTGCTTCTTTAAAGCTAATATCTCCACCAACGACTCCTATGACATTGTTATATCCTAAATGTGAAGTAATAAATGTTTTAATATCTTCTAACTTTAATTTCTCCACACTCTCTACTGTACCATCATAAGGACGTGCAAGTGCAGAGTCTTTAAAAAGCATCGCACGCAAACTTGAAGCTGCGATATAGTCAAAATCTGCCTCTTTTTGTTTGAGCCATCCTATCTTTTGGTGTTTGATTTGCTCAAGTGCTTCTTGTGTATAGTTAGGGTCTTTAAGTAGCTCAATGAGTCTCTCTACAGCATCAGGAAACTCCGACTTTAAAGCAGAGAGTTCAATCACCATACTCTCACGCCCTACACCTATATGCAGATCTATCGCTTTGGCATCAAGCTTAGTAGCAAAGCCTATGCTTCCATCTTGGGACGTACCCTCATTTAAAAGCTTTGCCGACATATCTGCTAGACCATCTATAGTATTAGACAGATGCCCTGCTTGTTTAAATACCAACTGTAATGAGACAATAGGAATATATTTTCCTTCTTCATAAATCACAGGTACTTTAGTATCTTTTATCGTTATCTCTTTGAGGCTAGTTGCCATCGCTAATCCTTGTAGTAATAGTAGTAAAATAAATAATTTTTTCATAATAAACCTCGTAGGGTGCGTTTGCTAACGCACCACATAATAAAATCTGAACAAAATATAACTTTCGCCGAAAGGGCTAGCAAAGGTGCGTTAGCAAACGCACCCTACACATTAAAACCTCTCTAAAATATCATACGCCGTATTGCGTTTCGCAGGATTTTCTCCCAGATCACGAATCAACGTTATCATCTCTTCTTGATTCATAGAATTTGCAGCCCCTGCTGCGGAGACTACATTCTCTTCCATCATGGTTGAACCAAGGTCATTGGCACCAAAAAGCAAAGCCATCTGCCCTATATAAGAGCCTTGTGTGACCCAAGAACTTTGGATATTTGGTACATTATCTAAAAATAGACGTGCTACTGCTAAGTAACGTAAATACTGATTAGGTGTCGTCTTTGTAATAGTAGGTAGTTCACGTTTGAGCTGCGTATGGTCACTTTGGTAAGACCACATAATAAACGCTCTAAACCCACCTGTCTCATCTTGGAGTTGGCGTACATAGTCCCAGTGTTCTACTATCTCACGTATAGTTTCTACTGTACCATACATCATTGTAGCTGTAGACTTAATACCTAGCTTGTGTGCTTGTCTATGTACCTCTAACCATTGGTCTTTATCATGCTTTTTAGGGGCAATTATGTCGCGTACACGGTCACTGAGTATCTCTGCACCCGCTCCTGGTATTGAACTAAGTCCTTTATCTCTAAGACGTCTAAGTACCTCAGAAATGGATATTTTAGAACGATTAGCGATATAGTCTATCTCTATAGATGAAAACCCATGAATCGTCACTTGTGGATACTTCTTAGAGATATGTTCTACCAAGTCCTCGTACCACTCTATCTCAAGCTTAGGATGTACCCCACCTTGGAATAAAATCTGTGTACCGCCAATAGCCAACAATTCATCTATCTTCTGGTCTATCTCATCAAAGGTAAGTATGTAGGCATCTTCTTTTTTCTCATGCGTATAAAAGGCACAAAACTTACAGTCTACCCAACAGATATTGGTATAATTAATATTCCTATCTACCACAAATGTAGTGACACCTTTAGGGTGCATCTCTTTCTTGCGAGCCAGTGCCATCTTACCCAAAGTTTTAAGGTCAGCTTTTTCTATAAGTTCAACAGCCTCATCAATGGTCATACGTTTTGTTAAGGGACTAGTCATTTTCAATTCCTTTCACTTCGGCAAGCTCAGTGAACCTATACCATAACACGGTGACTGAGCCTATCGAAGTCTATTTCTCTTCTTCTTTTACATCTTTTTTCTCACCAAGGGCATCAAGTACGCCATTGATAAATTTAGGAGATTTATCATCTGCGAGTTTCTTAGCTAATTCCACTGCTTCATTAATGATAATCGCTTTATCAGTTTTGGCTACAAGTATCTCATATGCTCCTAGTCTGAGGATAGCTTTTTCTACTTTACCAATGCTATTATAATCCCACTCTGTAAGATGTTCATCTATCTCTTTATCTAACATCTCTAGGTTTTCTACTGTACCATCAAAAAGTGTATGAGAAAACTCTCTTTGTTTGTTACGAATTTTATCTTCTTCCAATATTTCATCAGAGAATTTAGCGATATTTTCATTACCCAAATCATAGGCATACAGTAGTCCTACTACTGCTGTTCGTGCTTGGTGTCTTGTTGCCATTTGTATATTGCCTTTTTGGGTTGGATAAAGCCAACCCTATATTTTAATTTTATTTTCTAAATCGCTTCATAGAGGTTAATAAGTTCGATAAGTCCTACCATCGCTTCAGCACCTTTATTCCCTGCTTTTGTCCCAGCACGTTCGATAGCTTGTTCTATACTATCAACTGTGAGTACACCAAAAGTAACTGGTTTACCATGCTTAAGTGCCATACTTGCCACACCTTTAGTGGCCTCAGCAGATACATAATCAAAGTGAGGCGTAGCCCCGCGAATCACTGCACCCAAACAACATACAGCATCATACTTACCAGATGCTAATGCTTTGTCTAGTGCAAAAGGAATTTCAAATGCCCCAGGGACTAAAATAAGATCTAAATCATCAGCATTTCCACCATGTCTAGCATAAGCATCTACTGCACCTTCTACCAATCTATCTGTAATGAAGTGGTTAAATCTTGCATTAATGATGGCTACTTTTTTCTTTTTGTCTACTTGTAGGTTACCTTCTACTGTTTTCATATTTATCCTTGGTATTTTACATTTGTAAGTATTATAACTTATTTTATTGAAAGCCTGCTAGCATAACTTTACAAGATGTGGCATAAGGCTTTAAGCTACTATTTCATCTTTCCATCATAGAATAACACTCATTAATTTAAGGGAAATATTTATGAATTTTAAGCCATTATTTCATGTTTTAATACTAATTTCAGTACTGACAAGTTACCTCAATGCCGTAAATAAGAAACCTACTACATGGATACCAATAACCAATACAGGGGTAACCTTTTTTATACCGTTAGAGCATAAAAGTACCCCCACAAAAGTCGAAGTTGCTATAGCTAAAATAACTGCTTATGTACAGAACCCTAGTAATCCTGCCCCTATACTTCAAGACTATCAAGATGCTAATATCACAGGAGTTAATGCACAGAACCTTGATCGTGTCAACGAGGTAGTAGGCGACTTAATAGATGAAAAGGTAGATACTGTATCCGAGATACAAGATGCAATAAATGATTATTTGGGGATAGACACCACTGCTCCAATCATTACGATTAAAAAAGCAAGTACCTATACTTATTCACAATATGCTAACCTTGAGACCGATGGAACAGATTATATACGTCTATGGGAATTTAAGGGAGGGTGGTATCATGATGGGGGTGCAACTGCAATTGATGATATAGACGGAGTTATCCCCGTAACAGTAACTTTGCCTGCAAATCTTCAATCAGGAAAAATACACATTATTCCAGGAGTTTACACTGTAGTATATACAGCAGTAGACAAAGCTGGTAATAAATCAACGGCAACGCGTACGGTTGTTGTATTGAAAGATACAACTTATCCCGTTATTAGTTTTAGCAAACCTAGTCCAATGACTATAACAGATGTGGAGATACTGAATAAAGAGGATTTTGAGCCTCATGTAACAGATGAAAATAGCTGGGGTCCTCGTGCCGAGCTTAGAAATCTTACAACTAATTTCTCTGATGATGCGTTCTTACATTTTGGTTTTGATTATGGTAATTTTTTAAATCCTAAATACAAACCTCGTCATCCTGGTACATACACTTTCCAATATCGAGCATCTGATAAAGCTGGACACAAAACCATAGCAAAATTTATTATTATCGTCAAAGACACAAGTGCACCTAATGTTTCGTTAAAAGGAAATAAGCTAATCACATTGCAAGTGGGAGATACCTATGAAGAGTCAGGAGTGAATATGTATGATAACAATACAAAAGTGACTCCAATACTAACAACAAAGGGAAGCGTAGACACCTCAAAAGTAGGCACATATACCATCACTTACACAGCTACAGATAGTGCGGGCAATACAACTAGCGTGAAAAGAGTTGTTAAAATAGTTGCTCCCGATACCACTAGGCCTGTGCTGACATTAAAAGGTGCATCAAGGGTTTATTTACCTCACAATTCAACATACAAAGAGCTAGGAGCTACAGCACTAGATGCCAAAGATGGAACAGTAGCTGTAAAAATAACAGGGAATGTAAATACTTCTGTAGTGGGAACATATAAGCTTTACTATAAAGCAAGCGATAAAGCTGGAAATAGTGCAACTGAAATAAGACGTGTAACGGTAGTAAGTACAAAACATAGTAACAGGGGTCCCAAAATTACCATAAAAGGGCTCTCTTCTGGTAATGCGGGCATATTGCATATTACCGAACATTCATCAAGCCGTACCTATGTAGACAAAGGTGCTACCGCAGTCGATAGCGATGGAAATTCCGTATCTGTCACTACAACTTACGGGACACTTACCAAATCACTATTTGAACCTGGGGCGCCCAAAAGTAAACAAGGTATTTATATAATAATCTATACAGCCATAGATAGTAAATATAATGTATATAAAACTTATAGGCTAGTATTTGTAAATTTAGCATGGTGGTATCCAGGTTCATCTTACCATGATGCAGCACGGGCGCATGTATACAAATAAAATACCTGTCTAAAAGAATGGGGTAGGTAAAATAAGTAATTTACTCCACGATACCCTGTATTGCTTCTATCTGTTTCATAAGTACGTCTAGTTTTTTAAGCTCTATCATATTGGGGCCATCACTTAGTGCAATACTAGGATCAAAGTGTGTCTCAAAAAAGAACCCATCCACTCCTACTGCAGCTGCCGCACGGCTAAGGTAAGGTACCAGTTCAGAATCACCGCCACTGGTAGCTCCCCCACTTGCTGGCTGTTGTACTGAGTGTGTTGCATCAAAAATGACTGGAGCGAACTCTCTCATTTGTTTGAGTCCTCTCATATCTACTACCAAATTTCCATACCCAAAGGTAGAGCCACGTTCTGTAAGCCATACTTTGTATTTTTCTGCATTTTCATATGTGGCTTCACCTTCAAAACCTCTAGTTTTGAGTACTTTTTTTACAGAGTGTTCCATCGCTTGAGGTGCTAAAAACTGTCCTTTTTTGATGTTTACTACAGCAGAAGTTTTCGCAGCAGCCACGAGTAAATCTGTCTGACGACATAAAAATGCAGGGATTTGGAGAACATCTGCTACCTCAGCTACAGACGCAGGCTGTGTATAGTCATGCACATCTGTCAAAATCTGGTAGCCAAACTGATCTTTTACTTCTTGAAGCATCTTTAGCCCCTCATCCAGTCCCGGACCTCTAAAAGAGTCCAAGCTTGTACGGTTTGCTTTATCAAAACTGGCTTTAAAATAAAACTCTTTGGTGCAATCTTCATGGTATTTACTCAATGACTCTGCAATTTTCATCACATTGTCTCTACTCTCTAGTACACATGGACCTGCTATTAGTATCATTTTTTATCCTTTACCAAGGCTACAAGTAAGCCCGACATTATGACCAAGATTATACCTAAAATTGTCCACATATTAGGTATAGGATCACCAAGTATAGTACCTATGATAAGTGCAAAGACAATGTTACTGTAACTTATCGTACCAACAATTCCTGCTTTGGTTAGCTCATAGGCTTTTGTCATAAGCAGTTGAGACATCGTAGCAAAGATACCTACCGCAGTGACATAAAACCACTCGATACC
>Ga0256827_10002379_pt1 | contig 12138 bp, 4 predicted proteins | sample CV84metaG_FD_185977 | JGI IMG/M metagenome (GOLD analysis project Ga0256827, IMG submission 185977) | Hydrothermal vent microbial communities from East Pacific Rise, Pacific Ocean - CV84 | ecosystem: Environmental > Aquatic > Marine > Hydrothermal vents | place: Pacific Ocean: East Pacific Rise... | reverse complement strand
TGGCCTAAACGACTTACGAATAAGGTTCCATTCATCTGGATATTTCTCACAAAGAGATTGAATTTTGTTTTTATGTTTCTTAAGTGCATCACTTATTGCTGGAGCAGAGATAGGAGTGGACATTGCCTGTCCAATATTACTTCCACTTAGATTAGCGCCATTAGACTGTACTTTGTTTGCAGCATTCTCTAATCTATTTAGCATTTGAATAGTCCTGATATATCTAGAGTCTTCAATAGCTTCAATTCCAGTATTTATAGTAGTCTCTTTTTCATTATTAAAAAATGGTTTCAGATAATAGTCTTCTATTTTTAACATCCCACCTTCAACTGTATTTTGTACTCTATAGGCCATATTAATACAAGCTTTTGCGGCACTTTCTAATATACTAAATTCTCCATCAAAATTCTGAACATAATCTTGAGCATCTTGTGTCAGCTGCAAATGTAGATTGAGACTATTAGCCTCTTTTTGTAATAAATGATATATGTATTTCTCTAATTGTGATTTTATTCTCTTTTCTCTAATTTCTGATTCTATTTTTAGTTTTTTTAGCTGAGAACCAAGTATGTTATTATCACTTCTTAATTGATTGTTTATTTCTTCAAACTCAGTTCTCTGTAATCGATAAATATCAAAACTTCGTTTAATAAAGGAAGAAATTATGCTCTTATGCTCAGTGTTAAAGTTATTGTCAAACTTTTTCAGACCAAAATTACTTGCATTGGGTTTAAAATAGATATAAAGTAAATCAGACTTTTTATCCCATTTATTTACAATTCGTATTAGTAGAATATAATGTTTGTATTCATCAAATACTTCTTTCTGAATATTTGTAGATTTTTTAGCAATTTCAAAAGGAATGTTATTTTCTTCTACCCATTCAAGTTTAATATCACTTTGTCGAAGTTTATTAATCTCAGAAGAAAGACTTTGTGAATTAACTAATTGGATATCATCACTTCCCTTAGTAATAGTTGTTGCTTGTATTTCCTTATAAATAGGGTGGTAGAAGAATGCAAAAGCTTTGCTAAATCCAGGAACTAGCTTCATGCTCATTTGTAAATGAGATAATACTTCTACCTGATTAATAAACTGTTGATTCATTACAAACTTATATAAATATCCTATAATATAATTGCGTACAAAGATATAATAATATTAAGCAGATTCCAAATTAAACTTAATATTAATTAAGTAGTAATTAAGTAACTTTTGTATAATTAAGTAAATATTAAGTAGCTTAAGTTTGTAATTAAGCACCTACATATTACTTAATTACCTTGCTATTACTTAGCTTCTGATATATTTTTGCATCTGATAATTAGACATAAAGCACAGTATGTATTTTCATTATTAAACTAAAAAATTAAGCATAATTAAGATGACAAGATTAGAATTAAGTGTAAAAGATCAGTTTATTGAATTGGGAAACAAATTCTTTAACGTACAAAATGTAGAATGGACTAACTCTTATGATTTGGGTTATGAATCATCCACAACAGACCCTATTAATAAGTATTTTATTGAAGGGGAAGAAAAGGTAAATGAGTTTTATGAAGTTTTAATTTCATTATTAAATCAATTAATTACTTTACTAAATTTCAAATCACAGAGCAAGAACAAAGAACGTAAAGCAATAAATTTAAAAGTCAGCAATTCTACTAATGGACATTCATTAAATGGTAATTTCACTTATAGAAAATATAAGGGCAGTAATTTGTGTAATTCATCAGCTCAGTATAATGTTAGTAGAACTCTGATTCAGAAACTGAATAATGAATTAAGAAAAAATGGGATATCAAGTAAAGAGTCAATACTTCAGTCGAAAACACAAAATAGGCCAAAGAATCAGTTGCGAATATATAAAGATACAGAGAATGAAACTAAAGTAACACAATTGAAGACCATAATTTATAACATAAAAAAATGGGATATAAAGTTACCTTTATTACCCCATTTACTAAATCTTAATTAGATTTATAATTCTTCGCTAAACATTGGATCCCAAGGTGGTAGCATAATAGGTTTTTGATCTAATATCTTAAGAATATCTTCGCTAATATATTTCTTTTGAATTACAATTCTAAACATATACTCATCATACCAAGAGTCGGACATAATTAAATGACCATTAAAGCCAACCATGCCCCATGAGTTCTCTAATAACCATTTTTGAGGTTTTCCATCTTTGTTTAAATCTACAGCAACCAATGTCATACCATGGGTTGAACCACTAGCATGAGTAAGAATACGCTGCTTCTTATCCATATTAAATTTCACTCCCATAAGAGTAGAATAATCAAAATTAGTAAGGTTTAAATAGCCATTCTTTGAATCAAGTTGTTTACCAACATCACAACTAAAATACATTGCTTGGTTATCGAGTATACTTGCTTTTGCAAATTGTTTAACTTTTTCAATATCAAGGTTAATGTATTTCCAGTTTCTACCGTCAAATCTATGTCGGTCATATTCAATTTCGTATAATTTATTAAATTCTCTACTAGGGTCATTCATAAACATCACATAATCGTCAAGATTTATACCTACAAATTCTTCGTAGAATGATTTAGGAGTGTACTCTTTAATATCTGAAACTTTACCATCACTATCTTTGTATCTCCAGTTGAATTTCTTAACTGGTTCTCCCAAACTTAAAGCTAAAATATGATATACATCGGAAAGCATTTCTACTTTCTTTCGTTCAATACTTTTGCCACTTTCCTTATTCTTTGCCATTTCACGTAAGAACAGACCATCTTCTCGAAGTTTCATTCTTAATAGTTTTGACATCATTGCTGTATTTTCTGCTTGATAACTTTCTGACATAACATCAGAAGGGACAATACCATATTTCTCTACTAAATCAACTAAACCAGTCCATTGTCCGCCATCGCCAATTGGATTACTAAACAACCAATCAACTTTCTTATCATCCATTGGTTTGTCAATAGTTTCTATAATTCCTTCTAAAAATAGATTTGCTTTCTCTAATTGATCATAGAAAAATAAGTATGATTGTGAAAATTCAAAATCACTTAAATTATATTTATTTATAACTATAGGACGTAATACATTCAGCCCTGTAAACAACCAACATCTACCAGATTTTTGTTGATTTGTAATTCCTTTTGTCTTTACTTCATTGGAGAAGTAAGTATCTTCTGATCCATTAGTATACCTACTCTTAGCAAGGTTTTTAATACTATTATGCATTATTGCATTTTGAGCTGCCCTTGAATTTGATTTTGCAAAATTATTATGCATATCACTTAACATCTCAGTGCTAATACTACCTGACTTATTTTGAGCCTGAATTAACAAAGGAATTAATAATGCAATTGAAAATAGTAATCGTAAATTCTTCATATGTGTATTTGTTTAATTATTATAAGTATAGCCACAAAACTACATAAAATATATACAAATTACACTTAAGATACAAATTTGTAGTTTGGAAATTTTTCATATATTTGTTGCAGTGTTGCACCTGCAATATCTAAAATCACTAAGACACAAACTAATAATGGAATCAAATCAAATTCTGTACATTATTATTATCCTATTAATTGCAAGTTTATTTGGCTCTGTAATTAAGTTTAGGAACATTTTAAAGCTCTGCAAAAAGACCAATAGAAAGCTTAAACAAATGGGGGAGATGCGTTATAAAGATTTAGCGAATCTACTTCCTCAGCTTGTTGTTGAATTTGATGAAAAAGGACATTTTATCTTCATTAATGATATTGGTAGAGATTTTATAGGTTATTCTAAATATGAATTAAGTAAAGGTATTACAATATTTGACTTAATACATACTGATGATTTAAAGAACTTTAAGGAAGAATATCTATATCTTCTTGAAGGAGGAATAAATAAGGGACAAGAATTTAGAATAATTACCAAGAATGGAACTACTTATTTCATGGTATTCTATTTGAAACTAATACAGATAGAAGCTGATTCTTCTGCTGGCTTAAGAGGTTTTATCATTGATATTACAGAACGAAAAAGGTTAGAACGTCAGGTACTAAGTGCAGTTTTAGAAACAGAAGATAAAGAGAGAAGAAGATATTCAGAAGATTTACACGATGGACTTGGTCCATTACTATCAACCATTAAGCTTTATGTAAATCAGATGAAATCGTCAAAAGTTACATTACAGGAAGAAGGAGAATATTTAAATATTTCCAATGAATTATTGGATGAAGCAATTTCGACAACTAGAAATATTGCTAATAATATATTACCTGGTTCTATAGTTGACAATGGGTTAATAGCTGCAGTAAATACTTTTACACATCACTTAAATAAAGCTGGTGATATTGAAATTAATTTTAACCATAACTTTAACGAACGACTTGAAAAGAATTTGGAAATAAATTTTTATAGAATAATAACAGAGTTAATTAATAATACCATTAAGCATGCAAATGCTACCACTATTGATATTAGTTTAATTATAAATGAAGGTATAATAAACTTGAGCTATTATGATGATGGCATTGGTTTTAAGATAGATAACATAAAACACGGACTAGGATTAGGAAACATTATTAACAGATCATTATCTTTGAGTGGAGAATATGATTTTGATAGCAATCAGAATAAGGGAATGACATTTAACTTAGCTGTAAAATGCAGGATTTCTAATGCTAGTTAAGTAATTATTAGATAATTGTAACAGAGTATTAAATACAAGATATGGATAATATTACAAAAGTAATAGTAGTAGACGATCATGAATTATTTCGCCAAGGTGTAATAATGGTTCTCAAGAAGATGGATGGAGTGGAAGTTATTGGTGAAGCTGCAAATGGAAAAGACTTCCTGACTTTGCTGAATTCTAAAAAGCCAAATATTGTGTTCATCGATATCAAAATGCCTATAATGAATGGAATAGATGCAACCAAAGAGGCATTAACTCGTTTTCCTGAAATTAATATTATAGCATTATCAATGTTTGGCGAAGAAGATTATTTACATAAAATGATTAATGCTGGAGCAAAAGGGTTTCTTCTTAAGAATAGTAGTATTGATGAAATAGAAAGAGCTATTCACATGATTAATGCTGGAAAGAACTGTTATTCAGATGATTTATTGGGATATTTTACCAATAAGTTTATTGACACCATACCTAAAGATGATGATTCTATTAAACTTACGAAAAGAGAAGTTGAAGTTTTAAGTTTAGTTTCCAAAGGAATGTCTAATTCAGAAATTGCTGACAAGCTATTTATTTCTAAAAGAACTGTAGATGGACATAAAGCAAATTTAATTCAGAAAACAGGTTCAAAAAATGTTGTTGATTTATTAATTTATGCAATTAAGAACGATATTATAAAAATATAAAAATAGGTATTTTACCTATAAAGATTAGGTTATTATACGCAAGTGTACTGTAATAATTATTTGTTTTTTTATAATCTGATCAGAATATTATTTACTAGAATCAATTGTAAGCTTATGAAAAAACATTACTTATTGAAAATCAGTTTATTGTTAACATTTATTCTTACTGCTAATTTCTTAAATGCAGCAAATATTAATGTAGGTGGCACAATAGCAAGCAGTGATACATGGACTGCGGATACAGTTAAAGTTACATCTGATGTAACAATTAACGATGGTGTAACTATAACAATTCCCGCGGGAACATACGTAGAAATGCAAGGACATTATAAAATATATGTCCAAGGAAGAATCCTCGCTGAAGGTACTAAAACGAATAAGATTGTTTTTACTGCAAAAAACCAGTCAGTGGGATGGAGTGGAATACGATATTATCGTACACCAACTACTAATGATACTTCAAGATTTACTCATTGTATAATATCCTATGCAAAAGCAAATGTAGGAGGTACTTATGACAAAATTGGAGGAGCATTTTTATTTTATAGGTTTTCAAAAGCAGTAATTAAGAATTGTTATATAAGTAATAATTACGCTCAATATTATGGTGGTGCAATTGCATTGAGATACTACTCTCATATTAAACTTATTAATAATGTTATTGTTAATAATACTGCATCAAGTAGAGGAGGTGGTATTTATATGTATAGATCTGATCCTAAGATTATTAATAATACAATTGCAAATAATCAATCAAGTACAGCAGGAGGTGTCTGTTTATATTATTTTAATGGTGAAATCAGGAATAGTATTATTTATGGCAATACAGCTAATAATTACAAAAGTATCTATGGTAGCTCCTTGAACATATCAAATTGTGATATTGAAGGAGGATATGCTTCAGGCTCAAATATTCAAGATACTATTCCATATTTTGTAAATGCTGCAAATGGTGCTGGTAATATGTACAGTGGTTTAACTGCAGATTATTCTTTAGATTCAAATTCTACTCTAATAGATAAAGGAGTTAATTCATATGCAATAAATAATGGAGGTGATAATTTTGATATCAATGGATCATTTAGATATGATGGAAGAATTATTGACCTTGGAGCTTATGAATATATTGCTTCAACAGAGTTATCAGGCTATTTTTATTCTAATACTACCATATCAGGTAATGTATTAGTGAATGGTAATATTACAGTAAATAATGGGGTAACACTAACCGTTCTTCCAGGTACTGATATTATATTTACTGGTAGATACTTATTTAATGTTCGTGGACAGTTATTAGCACAGGGGACAAAAGATAATTATATCGGTATTACAGCATGGGATAAAATTGGAGGATGGAAAGGATTAAGATTTTACAATGTTTCAACCGCAAACGATACTTCAAAAATAGAGTATTGTAAAATTAGCTATAAAAAGAATTATGTATCACCTACATATTATTATGGAGCAATATACGCTTATTATTCACATAAGCTATTAATTAGAAATAATATAATATCTAATAATTATACAAAATATGGAGGTGGTATAGCACTTAAAAACTCTAATGCAAAAGTTGTAGGAAACCTTATTGTCAATAATAAATCCACTTCTTATGGAGGAGGTGTATATATTTATGGATCCTCTTTTTCACCATCATTTATTAATAATACTATAGCTAATAATAAAACTAATAAATCTTATGGTGGAGGATTTTATTTAGATAGTGGCACTCCGACTATTAAGAATAATATTATATTTAATAATAAAGATATTGCTGGAAATCATAGCCAATCTGATAATATTTATCCTAATTCATTAACGGCAACATATAATTGTATAGAAGGTGGATATACAGGTACTGGTAATATATTAAATAATCCTTTATTTAAAAATCCTACTCCAAATGCAGGTATAGGATATGATATTGATAATTACAACTTTACATTACAGGAAGCCTCAGCATGTATTGATAATGGAGATGCAACAACTTCTGGTTTAAATCTTCCAGAATTTGATGTATCAGGAAAAACAAGAATATTTAGCACAGGTATTGACATTGGAGCTTATGAAGATAAATCTACCTTAACATTAACTTGTTCAAATGGAAATACTATTATTAGTGCAAATGAAACTTGGGATGCAAATACAATAAAAATTGATTGTGATGTTGAGATTCAAGATGGAGCAACTGTAACTATTATACCTGGTGTTAAAATTGAGTTTCAAAATAATTATAAAATTTATGTAAAAGGAGCAATTCAGGCAAAAGGTACTGCGCAAGATTCAATATTATTTGTAGCTAAAGACAATGCTATTGGCTGGAATGGAATAATATTAGATGACCCTAATGAAGCAACAAACGATTCAAATATTTTTGATTATTGTAGATTTCAATATGCTAAACGTAATTCAACAGATTATTATTTAAGTGGTACTGCAATATCAGCAAAAAATAGTCGAGAATTAAGAATAACTAATTCCCATTTTTTGCATAATTCATTTGATGGAGGTTCCATGACAGGTAATGCAGTTTCAATATTTTATTATCATGGTGATTTTGAAAATCATAAAATTAATAATAATGTTTTTGAATATAATACAGGAGGACCATATACATTATACATACAACACAGTAATGTGAAAGTTAATAATAATACTTTCTATAAAAATACAGTAACTAGTTCTGTTCTAGAAATAAATTATGCTGGTGGATATTTTGAGAAAAATTTGTTTGCAAATAATAGTGTTTCCTATGGAACAATAAGAATTGAAAATGCTTACGAAGATTATTTCCCAAGGATTTATAATAATATAATTGTAAATAATGAAGGAGTAAGAGCAGGTGGTATTTATGTAACATCTATTAAACCTGAGATTTATAACAATACTATTGTTAATAATTATAGTTCTAGTACACTATATACAGGGGGTATATACTTAAATGATAATGCCGATGCGAATCTTAAGAGTAATATAATTTATGGTAATAGAAGTAATGGAGGTTCTAGTACACAGATATATCTTGAAAAAACCAACTCAGATCCCAAGTTATATAATAATGATTTAGAGGGAGGAGTACTAGGTATTTCAGGTTCTGGCGCTGGAATAAATTATTCAGGTGTAATGTCTGGTAATATTAATGCCTTACCAGGATTTACTGCTGCTAGTGGAGGAGTAGGAACATCTTTTGATGGAAAAACGGCAGATTGGTCTTTAGCTCAAGGATCAAATTTAATAAATGTTGGTTATAGCAATAGTTCTACGCTTAACATATCAAATACTGATTTTGAAGGAAATGACAGGATATTTAATGGAAGAATAGATATAGGAGCTTATGAAAATCAAGAAGGGATTGTAGCTCCTTGTGTTATTTCTGACGATATTGAATGGGAAGCTGATACAATTAGGATTAATTGTGATGTTACAATTAATTCCACAAAAACATTAACAATAAATAAAGGTACAGTTGTTTTATTTACAGGTTTTTATGGTATTAATGTTGAAGGAACATTAATAGCAGAAGGAACAAGTTCAAAGAAAATAGAATTCTTAGTGGAAGACACTACAGGTTTTTATGACAGTGAAACTACTACAGGAGGATGGAGAGGAATAAATTTTGATGCAGTTGTAGTTGTTAATGATTCTTCAAAATTTTCTAATTGTATTTTCAGATATGGTAAAGCCCCTAAAAAATCAGGTTCTCTTTCTTATAGCGACCAGAATGGAGGAGCAATGTATATTTATAATTCCCCAAAAATATCTATTCAAAATTGTTTATTTAGCAATAATAAAGCTTACTATTATGGAGGAGCTATATATATAGAAAGTTCAGATATAATATTTAAAAATAATATTGTAGTTAATAATAGCGCAGATAATTATGGCGGTGGTTTTTATGGTGACGATTTTAATTCTGATTTTAGTAACAACACCATAGCTAATAATAATGGAAGATTTTATGGAGGGGCTTATTTCAGAGATTCAGAGACTATACTTTATAATTCAATTTTCTGGGGGAATAGATCTTCTTATTATGCAGATGGGACTTCAGGGGCAACTAATGGCTATGTCTCGCAATTAGGCTTTTATACAAGTAATAATTCAGAAATATACAATTGTGATATACAATTTGGTAGAAGTAGAGTAGGACATGGATCTAGTATATCAGTCTATGATAATTGTATTGAAGATAATCCATTATTTATTAATCCATCAAGTAACTATGGGTTTAGATATAATGGTACTCAAGCTAATTGGAATGTAGCATCTTCATCTCCAGTATTAAATGGAGGTAAATATCAAAGTATAGCAAATAGTAGTGATTATTCAGGAAATACTCGTATTGTTGCTGATACTATAGATATTGGTGCATACGAAATTCAATTATCTAGTAGATTTATTGATGTTCAACCAACTAATAAAAGTGTATGTGTTGGTTTGCCACTATCATTAAGTGCACATGCAACAGTGAATGCAAATTATCAATGGCAATTAAATGGTACAAGTATACCGGGAGCTACCAATAATATATATTTGAAACCAATACTTACTTTGTCAGATACAGGTACTTATAACTGTATTATTAGTAATGAAAATGGAAGTATAGGAACTGATACTATAGAAGTAATTGGTCAAACAATGCCAGTTGTTACTAGTTCTCCTGCTTCTACCGATGGATGTATTGGAACAAGTGTAACATTTTCAGGAGCAGCTGATGGTACTGAACCATTGACCTATTCTTGGTATAATACAAATGGAGCTTTAGGTTCTGGAACTTCAAATACTTATACAATCGCTTCAATAACAGCTAATGATGCTTCTACATACAGATTAAATATTTCTAATATGTGTGGGTCAGCTTTTACTAATGGAGCAACTTTCAGTGTTAAAACAGCTCCTACATTAACGGATATATCCGCAACTGGTGATATATGTGAGAATGGAGCTAATACTTATACAACCTCTGCTACAGGTACTACTCCTATAACTTATCAGTGGTATAAAGCGGGAGTAGCAATTCCATCTGCAACATCAGTAAGTTATAGTATTTCAAATGCTGCAACTTCAGCTGCAGGAACATATTATTGTATTGCAACTAATGATTGTGGTACTGATCAAACTAATCAGTCTGTTCTAACAGTTAATGAATTGCCAAGTATTAGTGTTCAGCCTTCTTCCTCAACTGTATGTGAGAATCAAAGCTATACCTTTAGTGTTACAGCATCTGGTGCTGCACCTTTAACTTACCAATGGTATAAAGGTGGTGTTGCTATTAATAATGCAAATAATAATACTTATACAATGAGTAGTATTGCGAGTAGTGATGATGGAACAACATATTATTGTATAGTTTCAAATTCATGTAGTTCTGCTACAAGTGATATCGCTACTTTAACAGTTCAAACAATTCCAAGTATTAGTTCTCAAACTTCAAGTATTGATGTATGTGCTGGTACAACAGCACCTTTTAGTATTACAGCTTCAGGAACACCAGCTCCTACTTACCAATGGTATAATGGTAGTGGGAGTATAGGTTCTGCTACAAATACTACATATTCTATAGGTAGTACTAGTACTTCAGATGCTGATAACTACTATTGTATTGCAACAAATACTTGTGGAAGTACTACTTCTAACAATATTCCATTAACAGTGAAAAGTGCTCCAAGCATTACTTCACAACCAAGTAATTTGATTAAATGTGAAGATCAAAGTGCTTTATTTGATTTACAAGCTAGTGGAACAGCTCCATTAACATATCAATGGTATAAAGGTGCTAGTTCTATTTCTGGAGCTACAAACTTGTCTTATTTAATTTCCCCAGTGAGTACTTCTGATGCTGCTAATTATAAGTGTATTGTAACTAACACATGTGGAAATGCAACAAGTGATATTGTATCTCTAACTGTAAATACCAATGTAAATATCACATCTCAATCTAATTCTCAAACACTTTGTGAGGGTACAAGTCCAACATTAAGTGTTGTTACTACTGGTACACCTGCAATAACTTATCAATGGTATGATGATAATGGTTCCTTATTAGGAGAAACTGGAAATTCACTTACTTTTGCATCTTTGGATACATCAAATGAAGGTAATTACTATTGTATAGCAACAAATATTTGTGCTACAGCAACTTCTAGTTCTATTGCCTTAACAGTGAATGAAAACCCATCAATAGCAACTAATCCTGCTTCTTCTACAGTTTGTGAGAACTTAAGTGCAGTATTTAATGTAAGTGTAAATGGAACTTCACCATTCTCATACCAATGGAGTGATGCTAATGGTGAAATTGTTGGAGCAACAAATTCATCTTATTTAATTCCTCAAGTAGCAACTTCAGATGCTGGCAACTATACTGTAAAAGTAAGTAATGTATGTGAAGAAGTTACTTCAATAGCTGCTACTTTAACAGTTAAAACAGGGGTGTCTATTACAAATCAATCCACATCTAGCACTGTTTGTGAAGGTGTAAGTCCTAGTTTTAATATTACTACTACAGGTACAGAACCAATTACTTATCAATGGTATAAAGATAATGACTCCATTACAAATAATGCTACAAGTTCTACATATAGTATAGCTTCTGCAACTAATTCAGATGAAGCTGATTATTTTGTTACAGCTTCAAACGATTGTAATATTGCTCAATCTAATATGATTAGTTTAACCGTAGATGAAGCTCCAAGTATTACAACTCAACCAGCTGATGCTACTGTTTGCAGTGGTTCTTCAGTTCAGTTTAATACTTCTGCTTCTGGAACTTCACCTATGACTTACCAA
>Ga0256827_10002378_pt1 | contig 12140 bp, 11 predicted proteins | sample CV84metaG_FD_185977 | JGI IMG/M metagenome (GOLD analysis project Ga0256827, IMG submission 185977) | Hydrothermal vent microbial communities from East Pacific Rise, Pacific Ocean - CV84 | ecosystem: Environmental > Aquatic > Marine > Hydrothermal vents | place: Pacific Ocean: East Pacific Rise... | reverse complement strand
CAAATTTGGAGGAGGCAACTTCTACAGTGTCATTGATAATTACAAAATCAAATTCACCAATTGCTTTGATCTCCTCTTTTGCATTCTCTACCCGTCTTTGGATAACCTCATGGTCATCTGTTGATCGTGCATAGAGTCGTTTTTCTAGTTCATTGAGTGTGGGGGGGGTTATAAATGCAGAGGTGACTAGGTCTCCTATCTTGGCTTGGACGAGACGATGCCCTTGGACATCTATATCAAAGATAACTAGTTTGTTTAGCTCCAGTGCCTCTTTGACAGGTTTGAGAGAAGTCCCATAGTAGTTTCCATGTACGGTAGCATACTCTAAAAAAGCGTTGGCTTTAATATCTTCTTCAAACTCTTCACGAGAGACAAAATAGTAGTCTACACCATCTACCTCTCCATCTCTAGGGAGACGGGTGGTAGTGGAGATCGAGAAGTAATACTCTCCTATCTCAGAACTTGCATGGTGGATAATGGTACTTTTCCCAGCACCACTAGGTCCTGAAAGTACTAAGATAGCTCCTGCCATTATATCTCGTTTGGAAACTCAATAACAATGCTAACTTTTGCACCTCTAAGAAGTTTTCTTAAATCTTCAATTGGTAGAGCCGAAAGTGTGTTTGATAGAACATCTCCACTGAGATTACCTTTTGACTCTACTCCTCTTTTTGTCTCTAGTATCTGCTCCTTTTGTTCTTGGATCTCCTCTTTCTCTTTTTTGAGTTTTTTCTTCTTTTTCTTTGTTTTACTCTCTTCTTCAGGAGGAGTTGTCGCAATTACAGGAGCAGAGGTTGTCATAACATCATCGAGAGAGAGATTGTCATCTGATATAATATTTTCATTGAGAAGATTTTTGATATTTGATATCTCATCTTTGTCTAAAATCTTTGTATCTATTTTTGCTTTTGTATCTTTTTTTATTTTTGTAGCTGTTTCTATTGGTTTGCTCTCTTTTTTCTCTTCGATTTTATCTTTAGTTTTTTTATCTCTACTCTTCACTATTTTTGGAGCATCAAAATCAATCTCATTTTTACTATCCAAATCTAAATCTAGTAGATCCTCTTCCATTTTTTTATTTTGAGTTAGATTGCTCTTATCTTCATCTAGTGTAAAGAGATCACTATCTAAGTTTGTATCTTTTGTCCCACTACTGTCTAGTTCAAAAAGATCATTCTCCCCACCTAAACTCAGATCAAAATGATCTTTTTTATCTTCCATACTGCTTTTTAGACTATTGAGCTCACTGAGTAGATCCTCTTCTGTTTCGGTTGTAAGTTCTATTTTATCTTTTTCTGATCTCTCTATTTTAGGTGGAATTTCATTATTGAGGTTTAGAGGAAATGATTTTTCTAGCTCTAGATCAAAGCTATTTTCGATCTCCTCTTCTTTATCTATAGCTGTTTTTGCTATAGTAGTTTTCTCTATAACTTTTTCTGTTTTTATTTCAGTTAGTTGAGGCATATCGTCTAGTTCTAGCTCTAGGTCAAAAGAGTCTTTTATCTCCTCTTTATGCTTAGTAACAGGTGGTTTTATCTCAAACTCTTCTTGTGGTTTTTTTGGTTTATCTTCCATAAGATTAAGAGGCTCTAAATCATCTGTTTTTTCCGCAATTAACTCTTCTAATTTTATATTTTCCTCTTCTACCTTCTCTTCTTTATGCTGTTTTGTTGAATCTTGATCTCTATCCTCTAATTCTATTTTAGTTTCACGCAGTATTGCTGATACCTCTGAAGGAAGAAATGGCTTTAATATATCAAAGTTAAATAGATCTGCTGGTTCTCCATCATTTTGTGTATAAAACAGTACTTTTTTATCTATATTTGAATTTTTTAAAGTTGTAGAGACCTCATCTGAATAAGATTCTGAGTCGACAAAAACGATATTATAATTTTTATTTTTTAGTTCAGATATATTTTTGATCTCATCAAGTTCAACACCCTCTTTTCTCGCACTGAGTGCTGTTAGTCTTGATACAACTGGATTACTGTTTACTAATAATATTTTCATGATTTTCTCCAAAGTTTATAACGAATTGGAAATTTTAGTATAATTCCTGTTTAGTTTAGTTTAATTAATATTAACTTAATAAAAAGAATTAAATCTTTTTATTAAGAATTATCTGCAATACTAAGCAGTGCAGGAAGTAGCAGAAGATCCACTATCAATGCCACAACCAAGGCAAAGGCTGTAACGATTCCAAAGTTTTGATTTGGAGTAAAGGATGAGAAGGCAAAGAGCGAGAATGCTACAGAGAGTATAATCGTAGTAAATAGTATCGCTTTTCCTGCATATCTCAATACATCATCAAAGGTATCTTCCATAGATAGACCTCGTTTTCTTGCATCAAAATATTTGACAAGAAAGTGAATAGTGTCATCAACAGCTACCCCTATTATGATAGCTCCTGCTATAGCCACTCCTATATCTATTGTAATGCCTATCCATCCCATCAATCCCACAACTAAGACAACAGGTAGTATATTTGGTAAAATAAAGACCCATAATATATTAAATCGTTTGAATATCATCAGCATCACTATTGATACTAATAGAATAGCTAGTGATAGAGAGTATATGAGTGTATTGGTTATATCTCTTTGCATATAGGCAAACATTGCTGTTTGTCCCTGTACAGATGCAGAGTAGGGTGTCTTGCTCCACCAGTTGGTTACATAGTCTATCATCTCTAGGTCTTTTGATGTATCTACTATATTGACCTGTGCAGAGACTCTAAGTTTCTGCTCATTTATATCCATCTTGTCATTGATCTCCATACCTTGAGGAAGAGATAGAGAGTATAGTAGTAGATACTGAGCTATGAGATTTTGATTATCTGGTATCTCATCTTTACTATTTACTACTTTGTTGAATCTCTTGATTGTATCCATAAGTGAACTCATATGTCTAATATCGGTGAATTTCTCTTGGTACTCTTTGTAGAACATCTCAACTGTTTTTAGAAAGAGAGGATCTTTGATACCATCTTTTTTGTGGCTATCGATGACTATCTCATAACTCATAGGTCCTGTTAGGTTGTTCATTACAAACTCTGTAGATTGTCTAAGCTCAACACTTTTGTCAAAATATCTGATAGTATTACTATCCACTTTGACTTGAAAAAGCCCTATAGCAAAAATAGCAAATAGTAGAGAGGTTATGATTATAATTCTCTTGTCATTTTTGACGATAAATCTACCATAACCCATAGGTTTTGACTCTTTTTTACCTGTTTGCACTTTGGCTTTGATCTCTCTCTTTAAAATAAGCAGAATAGAGGGCATCCATATAATAGAGATAATAAATGCAAGTACTGCACCACTAGCCGTGGCAATCCCTAGTGTAAATACAGGAACGACACTAGATATAGTCAAAGTAGCAAATCCTATAGCCGTAGTAAGAGAGGTCAAAAGGATCGGCAAGAGGTTTTTCTCCATACTATATAGTACTGATTCTTTGTTCTTGGCACCTTCTTTTCGTTTCATTAGCCATATACTGTAGATATGAACAGCATCTGCAATACCAATAGCTACTACAAAAACAGGTAGATTTGCAGTAAAGTTGTTAAGCTTAAAGCCCAATAATACCTGTACAGCTAATACAGTGATAAAGGTAAAAATAACTACACCTATAGGGATCAATGCACCTGAGACACGACGAAATAGCAAAAATAGAAGCAGAACTGAAGCGATTATAATCATAGGAGTAAATGTGGTTGCATCATTTGTACCTATAACTACAAAGGCTTCATTTAGTGGAGGGCCGCCATTTAGCCAGTATCTGTATCCTGTTCTTTTAATCTCAGGAACAAGTATCTCCCTAACAAGCTTCATAATCTCCAAACTCTTGTCACTATCATCATTGACTTTTGGGGTGAGACGGGCTGCTATCATGGTGGTCTTACCGTCGCTAGAGATAAATCCATCTACAATAAGTGGATCATTTATAGCGATCTCTTCTCTATTGGCAAGATATTCAGGTGTGGATTTTTGGATATCTTGTATAAAATCTTCTACTATAATATCGTCAGGTTCTTGAGGATTGGCATGAACAAATTGATAGTTGGTGATAGAGTCAACTCTCGCGATATATTTCATCTCCCATAGTTTTTGAGTGATATTATCTATGCTCTGTAGGGCTTTTTTATTGAAGATCCCATCTTCATCTCTAAAAGTTATAATAATAGAGTCGTCATTTCCAAAGGTCTTACGAAAATTATCATAGTCTGTGAGAGTTTTTGAGTCCTCTTCAAACCATATACGATAGCTTCCATCCATCTCTAGCTCTTTTAGGTTGGATGCTAGGAGGAGTACTATTATAGGTATTCCTAGTGCAATAAACCATCTAAATTTTTGTAAAAAATCTATATATCTTCTCATATCAATCCTCTTTTCCTGTTTTTAGAAGTAGTATCCCACTTCGACCATTGCTCTATCCATCTTTTGGAAAGAGGAGTCCTCTTTTGGTTCTAGATGTTGATAGCTTAGCTCTAGTTTATACTTATCGAGTAGTCTAGTGTTGTACTCTATTGAGATCATCTGCTCTTTCGTATCTCTATCTATCGCTATCCCTCCTAATAGTTCAGAACTAGCAGAATCATTCATAGATAGTCTAAAGCCTAGTGCTATATCATCATTGAAGAGGTTTTGAGAGCTTCTATCTCCCTCATCTTCACTAGCCTTATACTTATAATATTCAAGGAGAAGACCTAGATCTCTTTTGTCCCATATTCCATATAGTGTATGCTCTAGCCCAACACTAGCTTGTGCATAGTCAGAGACTAAATCATCATCACTTTTGGTATAGGCTAGTTCGGTTTTATAGATTGTCTCTCCTTGCACCAAAGTGGCATATCCCATTATTTTATTGACGAGGTATGCGTGTTGTTTTAGTTTTGTCCCTACAGGGGCTAGGTATCTCTGCTCATCATATCCATCTTGATATATGAGAGAGTAGTCTAGTTGCATCTCCTCTGCTGATGCTGTATATTTTAGATATACCGTAGGTCGATCTCTACCCTCTTGGGTCTCTAAATCATCATCATAGTTAGGTGGATAGAAGTTGTTGACTGATTTGCTATCTTGCACCTCTTGACGCGACTCTCTTACTTTTGCTATGATTGATAATTCAGAGTTATCAAAGTAGTGGGTATAGGCAACATTGTTTGCTCCTATCTTACTATCATAATCAAATGGATTATCGAGCCAATCTTTGGTATTAAATACATCGGTATGGTTATAAAACTCCATAGCACCCCAAAATCTTGTGTTTCGTCCTATGAGTAGATCACTATTTTCAAAGTTATGTTTGTAATAAAAATCAGAAAAATCAAAATATCGTCTCTCTTCATCTCTAAGATCATAAACTTTTTTGAGATTGATAACAGCTTTTCCTTTTGGTAGCTTCTGTTGTAGTTCAAACTCTAGTCTCAATGCACCCTCTTTGTCTCTCTTGTTCTCTTCATCATGATTGAGATAGGAGGCCTCTATCCCAAAGTTTCCTTTGTAGTCCAGTGCAAATCCATTGGTTACTATGATAGATGAGAGCAGTGTTGAGATAATGATATGCTTTTTCATTACTGTTTCAAGACTCGTTTATTGAACTCTGCATCACTGAGTCCTGCTTTGATCTTGTCCTCTTTCCATATAAGTATAGTTGATTTGTCATTTTGATGATTTGTCATAATGATCTTGCCTACACGCCATACTCCCTCTATCTGTTTGTGATCTGAGAAAATAGCAGTTTTTAATAACTCTTTTTTGCGATCATAATACTCAATTTTTTGTAGTAGAAACTTCTCTTTGTCTACCCACATGATCTGTTTTGTATATCCTGAGTTGTCGTCTTTTGGAACTCTGATACTTTTATAACATTTGATTCCATTTAGATCGACCTCTTGGGCTTCTCCACTATAAGTAAATTTCTGATAATTTTGATTTCCTATATCCTCATATGAGAACTCTGATCCCATAAATGAACCCGATTTATTTCTACTCGCTATTCTCTTGACCCTTTTGAGTGCAGGTAGATATAGCCATTGATCATCATCTCTCTCTGTATGTTCATGTGTGAGCGTTTTTGTCCCTTTGACATCAGCAGGAGAGAGAAAAGTAGAGATTGTTTTGTCTCCATTCTCTCCCTCTAGTGTCTTCATCTCCAAATCTCGAACACTCCTCTGTCCACTTGCATTGATCAGTGTCATCTCTGTTTGTGCTACTGCACTCTCAAATCCATCTGTAACTTGGTCAGCTCTCTTGGCTACCTCTAGGCTATCCATTGCAAATAGGGAGGTTACTAGTAGTAGACTACTTAGTACGATTGTTTTCATTCTTGTCCTTTTTGATCTAATTTTCTTCTATAAATTTTTTTAATGCTTCAATATATTCAGCAAAAGCCTTGCGACCTTTTTTTGTGATATGTATCACTGTTTTAGGTCGTTTTCCCTCAAATTTTTTTTCAATTAAAACATACTCCTCTTTTTCTAGCTTACTAAGATGGCTGGAGAGATTTCCATCGGTGACACCAAGAGACTCTTTTAGTGCCTTGAAGGGCAACTCGTCATTTGTGATTAGTAGAGAGACGAGCCTTGATCTTATAGTTTGATGTAGTAGTGGGTCAAACACTGTACTCTACCTTCTGTTGGTGTCTCGCTACCCAAGAGGGAAGTACCGCAAGTCCAAATATTACAATAGCTTGTACCACTGTTGTGATCAACATATCTCTACTCTCAAAAAGCTCAAAATATGTACCTATAATCATAAGTCCAACGGTAAGAGTCATATTGAACTGAGCGATATAGGTAAATTTGTTGATATTCATAACAAATCCAACTAGAAAATAGCCAACAGAGATGAGAAATAGCCACATTAGGTAGATAAGAAGATAGAGCTTATATGTAGCCAAAACAGCACTGAGAACTATCAAAAATATAGAGAGAAAAAAGAAGCTTTTCATCATAAATTGTTGCTTTTTAGTGCAATCCTCTATGTCATAGCTCTCATTTACCTTTTTGATTAGCACCCCTTCTATTATAAATCCAATCACAATAAAAATAGTTGCTGTAGCTGTTCCAAAAACTATACCTCTATCGTAGCTAGGGATCATGACAAGTGTTAAGATAACAGCAATAATGGACCAAACATAATAGGCGTTATGGTTATAAGGAAAAAATGTCTCTCTATCTACTAGATGGTTTTTTATCTCACTGATTTGCCGTAAGACTTCCTCTTTTTCGCTCATATTATCTTTTCCTTTTCAAAGTACTTTGTGTTGCAAAGTATATATGAACTAGACTTAACTTTGGATTATTGGGGATATTTAGTTCTGTTTTTTTGGGGAAGTTTATCTGTTTGGTGGTTTTTTTTTGGTTTGGTGTAGTCGGAGACTACACCCTACATTTTTATATTTCTGTGGTTTTTCTGTTGCTTATTTCTGTTAAAAACTCTTCTAGGGAGTATTTTTGTCTTGCTTCGCTATTCATTATATGTATAAGAATATCTCCCATATCTATTACAACCCAATCCTCGCTCTCATCTACATGTAAAAACTCTTCACCTAATGGTTTTAGTTCATCTTTGAGATGTGTAGCAAGAGAGGCAGAGTGTTTTCCTCCAAGTGAGTTGGCAAGTACCACTCGTTTGGCTATGTAGTCTACTTCATCTAGGTTAAAAACCTCTATCTCTTCTGCTTTTTTCTTATCTAACTCTGTAACGATACGCTCGATTCGTTCATCTAGGTTCATCTGTTTCCTTCTTTGGTCTGTTTCTTTTGTTTGTTTCTTATCTCTGTTGAGCTCATATCTACACTTACTTCTAAAATCATAAACTTTCTCAGTGCATCACTGTTTAGTTGATGCCCCTTTCTTGTTGCTATAACCCATGTTATCTCACTGTTTATCCACTCAAAATTATACCATTTGACAATTGATTCTAGATTGTCTGCACCGATGATAATATATTTGACTCTATACTTTTTTTGAAAATGAGCTAGAGTTTGAGCAGTTCGTACTGCTTTTCCCTCTTTTATCTCATAATCTTCTACTAAAACTTTTGGGATTTTTCCAAATAGCTTAAAAGAGAGTTCCAATCTCTGTTGTGGAGATAGAGATGAACTTGTCTTAAATGGGTTTAGAAAAGTTGGCAAGATAATTAACTTATCAATTTTCAACTGCTCTAGTGCCTCAATCACTATAGATTCATGACCAATGTGTGGAGGGTCGAAACTCCCACCAAAAAGAGCAACCCGTTCTGCTATAGCTTTCAACAAGTAATAACCTCGACTAATGTAATATAAAAGGAATTTTATCATAAAAAACTAAGGGATATATAAATGGCTGTAAAAGTTGCTATAAATGGACTAGGAAGAATAGGTAGATGTGTTGCTCGAATTATCGCAGATAGAGATGATATTGAGTTGGTGGCAGTCAACGCAAGTGGGGCAGAGAATATTATAGAGTATGGTCTAAAGTATGATTCAGTACATGGTACAAGAAAAGATGTATTTGTCAAAGATGGCTTTGTAAATATCGGTTCGACTAAAGCAAAACTTTTTTCTGAAAGAGACCCTGCAAAGATAGGTTTTGCAGAGGCTGGTGCTACAGTAGTTTTAGAGTGTACAGGTGCGTTTTTGACAGAAGAGTCAGTACAGCCTTATCTTGATAGTGGCATCCAAAAAGTTGTCTTCTCAGCTCCAGCAAAAGATGATACAGCTACTTTTGTTATCGGTGCAAACGAGGATGAGTATGCAGGTCAAGCAGTAGTATCAAATGCGAGTTGTACTACCAATGGTCTAGCTCCTGTAGCAAAAGTACTTGATGATGCTTTTGGTATTGAGTCAGGACTTATGACTACTATCCATAGCTATACAGGCTCTCAACCTATCTTGGATGGAAAACATAAAAAAGACCCAAGAAAAGGTAGATCAGGTGCTACAAATCTAGTACCAACAACAACAGGTGCAGCAAAAGCGATTGCAAAAGTACTACCTCAACTCAATGGTAAATTAAATGGTCAAGCGATCCGTGTACCAACACCAGATGTATCTATGGTAGATTTGACTGTAAATCTTGGTAAATCTGTAACAGTAGCAGAGATTCAAGAGGCGTTCAAAAAAGCAAGTGAGGGTTCACACAAAGGTATACTCGGTATAGATGAGGAGTATAGAGTATCTCAAGATTTTGTAGGCGAAGAGCAAAGCACTGTTGTAGCTATGGATACGATTCAAGTTATCGGTGACAATATGGTCAAAGTACTCTCTTGGTATGATAATGAGTGGGGTTACTCTGTGAGGCTTGTAGATATGGCAATACATGTTTCAAAGGAAAAAATATGAAAACGATAAAAGATTTAGAAAATATAGATGGCAAAACCATATTTATTCGATGTGATTTCAATGTCCCAAAAGATGAGTATGGAAATATTACAGATGATAGACGAATTCGTGGTGCTTTGCAGAGTGTTCGTTATTTTTTAGACCGTGACTGCAAGGTTATATTGGCTTCTCATTATGAGAGACCAACCCCTAATGTGTATGAAGATAAGTACTCTCTTTCTACAGTTGTAACGCGTCTTAAGACTCTTTTAAAGATTGCAGACAATATAACTCTTGCAAAAGATGTAGTAGGAGAGGATGCCAAATCTAAAGCCTCTGCTCTCAAGCCAAAAGAGGTTTTGGTATTGGAGAATCTTCGTTATGAAGCTGGTGAGACCAAAAATGATGTAGCTTTTGCCAAAGAGTTGGCATCTATGGTAGATGTTTATGTCAATGATGCATTTGGTGCATGTCATAGAGCTCATGCATCTATCGATGCGATGGCTAGGTTATTTGATGCAGAGCATAGAGCATCAGGATTCCTTTTGAGCAAAGAGGTAAACTTCTTTGACAAGACTCTAAACAATCCTGTCCGACCATTTATAGCTGTAGTTGGAGGATCAAAAGTCTCAGGAAAACTAGAGGCACTCAAAGAGCTTCTCAACAAAGTAGACAAAGTTGTTGTCGGTGGAGGAATGGCATTTACTTTCCTCAAAGCCCAAGGTTATGAGGTTGGTGATTCTCTAGTAGAGGATAAACTTCTCGATGAGGCACGAACAATTATGATCAAAGCTAGAAAAAAGAGAGTAAAGTTCTATCTCCCTGTTGATGTGGTGATAGCTCCTGAGTTCTCAGATCAGTGTGTCTCCAAGATCGTACCCACTCAAGAGATTCCTGAAGGGTGGATGGGTCTTGATATTGGGCCTGCTACCTCAAGACTTTATAGAGAGGTTCTCGCAGATGGACAGACTATTTTATGGAATGGTCCAATGGGTGTATTTGAGATGGAGAAGTATGCTTCTGGTAGCAGAAAGATGTCTCATGATATAGCAGGAACACATGCAACTACAATAGTTGGTGGTGGAGATACAGCAGATGTGGCTCTTCGTGCTGGTGATGTTGAAGAGATGACTTTTGTAAGTACAGGTGGTGGAGCTAGTCTTAACCTTGTAGAGGGTAAATCTCTTCCAGGAATAGAAGCTCTAAAAGCATAATTATTATAAAAAAGGGAAAAAACAGTAGAATGATATACGCAGCAAATTTTAAGACAAACCATACACGACAGACAACCCGAGAGTATCTAATGAAGATGCAACTACACTACCATAAGAGAAAAGCAGGAGATAGAATTATTGTATTTCCTCCTTTGACAGCTCTTAACAACTATGATGTAGATTTTACTATAGGTACTCAAAATGCTTATCCTGTAGTAAATGGTGCATATACAGGTGAGGTAGGTCTGGAGCAACTATCTGAGTTCAATATCGATACTATTTTGATAGGACACAGTGAGAGACGGGATATTATCGGAGAGTCACAAGATCAGGTAGCCAAAAAATTTGCTTTTTTCAAAGATCAAGGCTTTGAGATCATCTACTGTATCGGAGAGTCACTAGAGGTGAGAGAGCAGGGGATTGATGCTGTGATGGAGCATCTTGTATCTCAATTTGAGGGGATTGATACCACTTATAAAAACTTTGTGGTTGCCTATGAGCCTATCTGGGCAATTGGTACAGGACGCAGTGCTACTGCTATAGAGATCGAAGAGACACACAACGCTCTCAAAAAGATAGTAGATAGACCTCTCCTCTACGGTGGAAGTGTCAAAGGGGCAAATATCGCTGAGATCTCTGCGATAGAGAATGTCAATGGTGTACTTGTCGGTGGTGCTTCACTCAAAACTGAAACCTTCTTGGAGTTAGTTCTTCACTAAAAATTAGTGGAGAGATTCCACTCTTCTCATTTTTTCCTCATTTTTTTTCAATATAATGTTCTATTATATTAAAAAGGATAGGAAATGAGACCTCTACTATTATCTCTACTTATAATCAATCTACTATACTCTGAGGATATTATACTTCCCGATATTAAGGTGACCTCATCTATAGAAGAGGAGGGTGATGATCAAGATGATCTTATCGTCCAAAAAGAGGGCTTTATGCCCAAAGCTCCTATGCAACAGCAGATGACAACTAAACAGGCTCTACAGACAGCAGGGAGCAATGGTGATCCTATAAAGGCGTTGAGTTCTCTAGCAGGTATTGTCAGTACCAACAACGACAGTGGTGCAGAGATCTATATTCATGGCTCAAAACCGAGAGAGACACAGTTTTCACTAAATCATCTACCATTAGGATATGTATTTCATATGGGAGGATTGCACTCTGTCATAGCTCCTGAAGCTACAGCACAGATAGATGCCTATCTAGGTGGATTTGATACCACCTATTCGGCTATGGGGGCAGTGGTGGATATTACCCCCAAGTATCCAGTAGGTTCAAACAGTGGTAGAGTTCATTTGGGTCTATATGATGCTGATTTTGCCTATGATGTGAAGCTAGGAGAGAACACTTCTCTATTTCTTGGAGGTAGACGAAGCTATTTTGACTTTATCGCAGATGATATTATGGATGAGCTAGAGAAAGATGAGGATGATGATAGCAAAAAGACTACCTTTACGCTTTTCCCTCAATATTATGATGCTCAGATGATCCTATCTCATACAGCAGGAGATCATATCTTTTCACTTGAAGCGATCACCTCCGAGGATAAGATGAAGCTCAACACCACTATGAACAAGAGCAAAGATCCAATCGCTAATGGTAAGATAA
>Ga0256827_10002377_pt1 | contig 12145 bp, 8 predicted proteins | sample CV84metaG_FD_185977 | JGI IMG/M metagenome (GOLD analysis project Ga0256827, IMG submission 185977) | Hydrothermal vent microbial communities from East Pacific Rise, Pacific Ocean - CV84 | ecosystem: Environmental > Aquatic > Marine > Hydrothermal vents | place: Pacific Ocean: East Pacific Rise... | reverse complement strand
TTCCAACCATTAGTCTATTCGTCAGCTTAATGTTTGTAGGCTTTTACACCAAACGAATTCATCGTATTCATATGACAGTTAGCTCTAAAGTAAAACTGCTAACCAAATATATCAAGCTACTCAAGGCTGTTGAGCAGCAAGACTTTCAATCCTCGTATTTACAAGGCCTACAATCGGAGCTTAAATACAAACAACGTCAGGCAAGTGGTGAGATTAAAAAACTTTCCAAAATTTTATCTGCATTGGATACACGCCTAAATGTATTTGCAGGAGTTTTGCTTAATGCTATTTTCCTTTGGGATATTCTACAGATTTATCGAATGGAGAAATGGAAGTCGGAGCATAAACAAGAGCTGATAAAGTGGTTTACTGCTTTAAGCAAATTCGATGCACTAAATGGCTTAGCCACACTAAAATTTAACCACCCCAATTGGATTTTCCCTGAATTATCACTTCGCGATTTTGAGCTAATTACTGTTGATATGAAGCATCCTCTGATGCAAGACGAAGACTGTGTGGGCAATGAGTTTAGCATTCCTAATCGACCTCATTTTAAAGTAATTACTGGAGCAAATATGGCCGGCAAAAGCACCTTCCTTCGTAGCCTCGGTACTAATATGCTTTTGGCCATGATGGGTGCTCCTGTGAGTGCAAAATCCTTCAAACTAAACCCCATAGAGGTTATCAGTAGCATACGCACCAAGGATTCATTAGCCAAAAACGAAAGTTATTTTTATGCTGAAATTAAACGGCTGGAAGTCATCATTAACCGATTGAAAAAAGGCGAACGACTATTTGTTTTCTTGGACGAAATACTGAAAGGAACCAATTCGAAAGACAAAGAGCAAGGATCGAAAGCATTGCTGAAACAGCTTGTGGAATTAAAAGCGGTGGGCGTAATTGCTACCCATGATTTGAACTTAGGAGTTATTTCACAGGGCTTCAAAGACCATGTGGACAATATTTGTTTCGAGGTAGAAATACATGACGGCGGCTTGCATTTCGATTATAAAATCAGATCGGGAATTGCACAAAATTTAAGCGCAACCTACCTGATGAAGCAAATGGGAATCACTTTATAATTGCCTGCACCAACCAAAATTCTAATTCAGAATCATTCTTTTATAAAAACGCAAAAAATATTACTTTTTCAAGTGGCACTTTGTTTTGAATATCAGATAATAAAAGGTTTTTCCCTTCGAATAAAAAAAACTATAATTTTATATCAAAATCAAGCGTATTACGGTCAATTTTTTTTACTTTTGCAATATGTAAACCGCCCTTTAAACCATTTATTCTTATGAATCCCAAAGTAAAAATATTTTCAGGAAATGCCAATCACAAATTAGCTGAAGCAATTGCCAAAAGCTATGGACAAGAATTAGGCAAAGTAACTTTTTCAAAATTTAGCGACGGCGAATTTCAGCCGTCATTCGAGCAAACTGTTCGTGGTGATGATGTTTTTATCCTTCAATCCACTAATCCTCCTACCGAGAATTTGATGGAGCTTTTGATGATGATTGATGCAGCTCGCAGAGCTTCAGCTCGCAAAATAATTGCGGTATTGCCTTACTTTGGCTTTGCACGTCAAGACCGAAAAGACAAACCTCGTGTGCCAATTGGAGCTAAATTAGTGGCTAACCTATTAACCGCTGCAGGTGCCGACCGAATTGTATCTATGGATATGCATGCCGATCAAATTCAAGGTTTCTTTGATTTACCTTTCGATCATATGTATGCATCAAGCATTTTTGTTCCTTATTTACAAGGACTTAAGCTTGACAATCTTGTTATGGCTTCGCCTGATACTGGAGGAGCAAAACGCGCTGCAGCTTATGCTAAATTCTTAAATACTGATTTGGTAATTTGCTTTAAACAACGTAAAAAAGCCAATGAAATTTCTGAGATGCAAGTAATTGGTGATGTGAAAGGGAAAGATGTGGTTTTAGTGGACGACATTATCGATACAGGAGGAACATTGAAAAAAGCTTCGGATATGATGATGGAACAAGGCGCGACTTCGGTTCGTGCAATGTGTACTCACGGAGTTCTTTCTGGAAACGCCTACAAAAACCTTCGTGAATCTTCTTTGAAAGAGATTATTCTTACCGATACTATTCCTTTGCGTAACACCAGTTGCGACAAAATAAATATTCTAAGTACTGCCCATTTATTTGCAGATGTAATTAATCGAATTGCTAATAACGAATCAATTTCTGAGCACTTTGAATTTACTACTATATTATAAATAGTACTGATTATCAAGTTTTATTGGCCGAATTAATAAGGTTCGTTTACTTCAAACCAGCCTTATTAATTCGGCTTTTATATGAACTCATTTTTTAGGATTGCACATTATTTTTAGGTATTCACAATTCTCTTAGGTATATTTGCTCGACTTTTTTATTGAACGATATGATTACATTATATTTTGAAGGCGTTTTATTAGGTTTATTGGTAGCTATCTCTTTAGGCCCTGCTTTTTTTGCTATTATTCAAACAAGCATTAATAAGGGTTTTAAGTATGGTGTGTTTATGGCAATGGGTATCTCCTTAAGTGATATTTCATTGGTAACCATTAGCTATCTCATTGGCGCAACCCTATTCGACGATCCTCAAAATAAAGTTTATGTAGGCCTAATTGGTGGAATTATTCTAATCATATTCGGTTCGGTATCATGGGCAAAAAAACCCGAAATATTAAAACGCCGCCATGTAAATTATCAAGCACCTTCAGATAAACCACTATTCGTTTACACCATTCGAGGTTTTTTTATGAATGTAGCCAACCCTTTTCTTTTCTTTTTTTGGTTTGGGGCATTAGGTTTTGTTGGTAAAAATGCCGTAGAAGGTGAAATGTTGGAAAGTACAATAGCTTTTTTCGCTGGAACTTTCTCCACCGTCTTCGCTACCGATCTTCTTAAATCCTATATCGGAGATAAGATTAAAGGTTTCCTTCGTCCTCGTAAAGAGCTTTTATTAAATAAAATTGTGGGAATAGCTTTGGTTGTTTTTGGAGTGATATTAATCTTTAGAACACTTAATGATATCGGTTTCTTTGAGCGATTAGAGACGCAAGTAGTGAGTGAAAAAACCATTGAAGCTAAATACGACATCAAAACAAAATACAGCAACTTAGATTTGATATTATATAAAGACTCAAGCTTTGTAAGTAAAGTAATAATCAATGATAGTGCATATCGAATTGCAGGTAGTTGGACATATCAAGACACTGCACATTCTATTTTCGAAATCACGATACATGAATCTAATGTAGACAGTATTCAGTTGTCTTCGAAGCGAATGTATAAACTAAATATCACTGGTATTGAGCCTTACACCGATCTTTCTACAACTACTACATTACCAAATAGCTTCGATGTTAAAGAGGATTTTCAGCTTTTTAATATAGAAAAATCAACGATTATTGTTCCTGACAAAGAAAACTTACCAAATTCAAATTGCACCGATTGGAGTTTGAATGCACAGCAAATTAGCACAATTATTAAAGATGCTGAGGTTATAGATGCAAATACTTGGAAAAAACACTTTGACTTTCTTCCTTGTATTATGAGTGCTGAAATTAGACAGGGAACTAATATTTACACTATTCAAGTAAATGCAGGATCGTGGTTTACCATAAGCGTAAATGACTCGAACCTTTACTATGGAAGTTATAAAATAGAGAACCAAGGACTATTCCTATCTACTCCAAAAAAGTAGTTTTACTTTTTTAATCAAAGCCTTATTATGACGATTCAAGAAGCCCAAGACCAAGTTGATCAATGGATAAAAAAATACGGTGTTCGCTATTTTAATGAACTTACCAATATGGCTATTCTTACCGAAGAAGTGGGTGAACTCGCCAGAATTGTATCCCGAACCTATGGAGAACAATCATTTAAGGAGAGTGATAAAAATCGTGATTTAGGCGATGAGATGGCTGATGTGCTTTGGGTTTTGATTTGTATGGCCAATCAAACGGGAGTGGATTTGACCGAAGCCTTGAAAAAAAACATAGAAAAGAAAACTTTTCGTGATAAAGACCGTCATAAGGAAAACAAAAAGCTAATCTAACATTTGGCTTTTCCATAAATATGATACTATGCGAAAACTATTACTCCTTTTATTTTTGATTTTTATTTTCAATAATGGCTTTGGTCAAAGTATTTCAGGGAAGGTTGTCAATAGTCAAAATGGAAATCCTCTTGCTTTTGTAAATATCCTATTCGACCAATCAGGACGAGGAGTTTCTTGTGATATTGATGGGCAGTTTGAGATAAATAATCTTAAAGGAATAGAAAGCCTTCGATTTACTTATGTCGGGTTTCATGACACCATAATTGCTGTAAAAAGTATTCAAGGGAAATTCTTGAAACTCAAAATGCGCCCACAAAGCTATCAACTTAGCGAGGTCAAAATATTACCTGGAGAGAATCCAGCACATCGTATCATTAAGCTTTGCGTGAAAAACAGAAAGTATAATAATCCTGAAAAGCTCACTTCATTTTCCTATAAGGCCTATCATAAAATGATTTTTACTGCGGCTTCAACTGCCGAACATCAAGCTGATAGCGTTGTAAAAGGCGGAAACTCTTTAAGTATTGCACCTGCTCCCAGTGGAAAAATGATGATGGATACTTGCACAAATCCTCCTGAGGTAGATAGTACCGAAGAATGGGATGAAAACATTTTTCAATCTCAGCACCTATTTATGATGGAAAGTGTGACAGAGCGAAAGTATAAACGCCCTGATAAGAATTACGAAAAAGTAATTGGTACAAGAGTCTCTGGATTGAAAGACCCATTCTTTGCAATGGTGGCCACACAGTTTCAATCTTTCTCCTTCTACGAACCCACCATCAACCTTTTAGATAAAAACTATATCAATCCCATTAGCCAAGGAAGTACTCGGAAGTATTTCTTCACCATTGAAGACACTATTTACCAAGGAAAAGATTCCATATTTGTGCTTTCATTTCGACCTTATAAGGGCACAAATTATGATGGACTAAAGGGTGTTCTTTATATCAATTCAGATAAATATGCCATTCAAAATGTGATTGCAGAACCTGCGGAAAAAGATGCCACTTTTGGAGTGAAAATTCAACAGAAATACGAGAGAATAGAAGGTAAGTATTGGTTTCCTGTTCAACTGAATACGAATCTTGAATTTTATACCATTGCATTAAATAATGAAGTGCTTGTGGGAATTGGTAAAAGCTATCTCAAAAACATTAAAGTAAACGAATCGATGAAGGGCGTTCGGTTTTCAAATATTGTATTAGATATCGACAATAAAGCAGGTAAACAAGACTCATCCTTTTGGGAACAAAACCGTGTGATGCAGCTCGATAGCCTTGAGATTAAAACCTATACCGTACTCGATAGCATTGGCGATGCCGAAAATCTTGACGAAAAACTATGGATTCTACGAACCCTTACCAATGGATATATTCCTTGGGGACCCATCAATATGGAGATTGATAAATTTATGCAATTTAATAATTTCGAGGGCTTTCGTTTGGGACTATCGCTGAAAACCAACGAAAGGGTTTCACGCTGGTTTCAAGTGGGAGCTTATGCTGCATATGGTTTCCGCGATTATGAGTGGAAGTATGGTGGAAGCCTTGATTTTACTTTGCACCGAGCTTCTGAAACTCATCTTACTTTTCAATATAAGCACGACGTAGCAGAAAGTGCAGCTCAAGAAAGCTTTACCAAATCTTCGTTTTATAATGCCGATTTATATCGTAATTTCTTAATTCGAGAAATGAATTATATGGATTTCCTAAATGCAGAGCTACGATTTAGAGCATTAACAAATTTTAGCTGGAAGCTGGGCTATAGTTATTTCGAGAAATCAAGAACCTTGGAATCAGGAATTCCTCCACCAAGTCAAAGTATTGCTCCTGGGCCAAAAACGCTATTTCAGGAAGCTTATATCGAAACCCGATTTGCTTATAAAGAAAAAATTGTACGAAATCAGTTCTATCAATTTTCCTTGGGAACTAAATATCCGATTTTGAATATCAAATACACCTATGGAAGTTACCGTAATGATGGTGATCTCACTGCTAACCCAAACTACAGCCGTATCGATGCACAATTGAGTAAGAGTTTTTTCATTCGCTTTTTGGGGAAAAGTAGCTTTACATTAAGAGGCGGGGTGATGCAAACTGATAAAAATATGCCTTGGTATCAGCTGTATAATGGTCGCGGTAGTTATGCCAGTTTCTATCTCGAATCGCCCAATAGTTTTGGAACAATGCGCATGAATGAATTCCTGAGCGATCAATATTTCAGTGTTTTCTATCGCCATGACTTTGGTACTCTACTTTTTGGGGACAAACCTTTTGTACCTCAACCTGAGTTCATCACAAACTTCACCATTGGTTCTTTGTCTCATCAGTATAACCATCTTAAATATCGCACCTTGGAGAAAGGATATTTCGAATCGGGAATTATGTTCAACTCCATTTTGAGCTCAGGCTTTTCAACCATTGGTGTTGGCTTTATGTACCGCTATGGTCCTTATGCACTGCTCAACGAATGGGATAATTTCAGCTTCAAATTTACGATGGGATTTGCACTTTAGGCTCTTGATTCTTTCAATCAATATCTAATACAAAGGCTCCACTTTCTTTTACATTATAGATTTGTTTGCCATACCCCTTCAAGTCTTCATTCCATTTCTTGATGTTCCAATACGAATTGGATGATGCATAAATAATTTGATCACAATCGTATGCCTTCAGTAATTTACTCATTTCTATGTTTGGATTTCCGCTAATAATCACATAATCCACCTTCACACTCGACCCAAAATCAGGAGGTGACATATCAGGATTAATAATAGCAAAACGTAAATCGTGAAACCCCACAAACTGTTTATAATGGAATAGATAGGGAAAAACTTCATCCGCAGGCTTATTAATATCATCCATTTTACGATGAGTCGTATAAAGCTTGATTCGATGTTCCTTGGTTTGAAAGTCAAGCAAGTCGGGATATTCCAACACATCCGCATCGGTCAAAGCAAGTTCATTCCCTTGGCGAACAAATGAAATATAATCGTACTTATTGGCCTGATAAACAATAAACTGATCGGGAGTATTTCGTTGTTTGATATCGAAACCTAAAAATAGAATAATCAAAGATAGGTTCACAAAAGCCAGTTTTCTTTTCTTAAAAATTAGCATAATCGGAATAAATAGGGCTAACAAAATAAGAATCACCAATTGAGTTTTGCTAATGTAAATATCATGTGATACCGACCATGGCCATTTTTCGACAGAAGTAATAAAATAGTTTAATAGCGCCACCATTTTAGATAATAACCATCCAAAATAATCGGCAAGAGGACCTGCCCAAGAAAAAACCAATACTATAATCCCAGAAATAAAAATAATAAAGGCTGCGGGAATAACGACCAAATTTGTCAAAAGAAAATAATTGGGAAAACTATGAAAATAGTAGAGCGCCAAAGGTGCTGTTCCAATTTGTGCCGCTATGGAAACGGTAGTCAGCTGCCACATTTTGAAAACAATATTCCATTTTGGAGTCCATAGGTCTTGCAAAGGTTTTTGCAGGGCCACAATGGCAATAACGGCTGCATATGATAATTGAAAACCCAAGTCGAGCAGTAGATATGGATTTACCGCCAATAAGATAAAAGCCGAAGCTGCCAAAGAATTATAAATATTGACTTGCCTACCAATATTTTGCCCAATACTGATAAAAGTAAACATGGTTGCCGCACGTACTACCGAAGGCGATAATCCGGTAATCATAGCGTAGGACCATATGCTTAGCAAAATAATAATGGATTTCCAGAGGCCTCCTTTTTTTATGCGATCGAAAAAAGCTAAGAAATAATTGAGCAACATAAAGATTATTCCCACATGCAAGCCCGAAACACAGAGGATATGCATGGCTCCTGCACCTGCAAACGATTGCCTTAATTCGGGAGACAAATTACTGCGTACACCAAGCAACATGGCGGCAGTAACCGAAAACTCAGCATCTTTAATATTATGCCGCTGCAGCTCTTCGAGCAAACGATGCCGTATTTTTATCGCCCACGATTTGAAAAAGGCTCCCTTTCCTTCTGCGGTTTTCCTGTAAGTGCCCGACTTTAAATATGATTGGTATTCAATTCCTGAATTATTCAAATACTTTCGATAATCAAACTGATCAGGATTTTGCGGAGCTTCTACCCTCTTGAAATTATTCTTAAATAATAAAACATCTCCATATTGTAAACTCTTAGCTAAGGAGTCTTTTTCAAGATATAGAATTGCTGTGCCTCGGGTAAAATGAAAAGCCTTTTCACTTCCCATTTTTCGTACTTGCACAATTAGCTTTACTGATTTAGGCTTGTTTTCGGGAGGCTCCACCACAGTAACCATAGCATAAGTAGAGTTGGAAATTTGATTGGCAAAATAATTATGCTGCCTAAAATCATGTTGAAATTGTGTTAAGCTAATACCCAAAAACACAAAAGCAATATAGATTACCACTCCACTAATATAACGATGTTTATAAGGGAAAAGATATTTACGAGGCCAGGCCAAAAAGGCAACAATCAACAAAAATGCAATGTTGATAATCATTGGTGGCGCCCATTGAGGAAATTGAAGATAATAGAGTATTCCGATAATCAAAGGCACAACCAGCCGTAATATGGGATATTCGTGCCAGTTCATTTTTTTATATTTTGACCAAGGTACAAATATTATTTTACATAATGGACAAGAACTTAATTATTTACATTAATTCTAAGCAGACATTTCTCCTACAAAACCTTATATCGAATAAATATGAATATTTTATTCTAAAACTAATTACTTTCTTACCTTTGGCCAATGATTAATCAAATTCTCAAGGAAAACATAAAACAAGCATTGAAAAGTATTCGAAGTCATTTGCTTCGTGCTATACTTACGATGTTTATCGTATCCTTGGGAATCGTTGCTCTTATCGGAACGCTCACCGCCATCGAGTCTTTAAAAGGCTCGCTCAGTAGTAAGTTTATGAAGATGGGGAGTAATACGTTTAGTATTCGCAATTCGGGAGGAATACAAATAAAAAAACATGGCAAGCGAACACAGCATCGAGGACCAATAACGTATAAAGAAGCCCTTGAGTTTAAGCGGCGATTTGAGCTACCAGGAATTACTTCAATCAGTGCCAATGCTGGTTCTTTAACCACATTGAAATATAAAAACATTAAAACAAATCCCAATATATCTGTTGCCGGAATTGATGAAAACTATATAGAAACCTCTGGTAATGAGATAAAATATGGTCGTAACTTTTCGGAGCGAGAAGTTCAATACGCATCCCATTCGGTAATATTGGGCAGCGAAATAAGTAAAAAGCTTTTCCCAAGTCAAGACCCTATTGATAAGATAATATCTGTGGGTGCAGCAAAGTATAAAGTGATTGGCGTGCTTGAAGAAAAAGGCGCTGCAATGGGTTTTGGAGGCGATAGAAATTGCTATATCAGCCTTGGTCAAGTACGGCAAAAATACGGGCGACCAAATATGAATTTTAGCATCAGTTTTATGGCTCCAAATCAGCAAATTCTTAGCCTTGCCGTGGACGAGGCCAATGGTATTTTTAGAGTAATTCGAAAGTTGAAACCTGGTGATGAGGATAATTTTTTCATTTCAAGAAGCGATAGTATTGTACAACAGTTGGAAGAAAACTTAGGAACACTCAATTTTGGAGCTTATGTGATTGCTTTTATCACCTTACTGGGAGCATCTGTGGGCTTAATGAATATTATGCTGGTATCGGTAAGTGAGCGTACCCGCGAAATTGGGCTTCGCATGGCCGTGGGTGCTACTCCCGCCATGATTCGGAATCAGTTCTTAATTGAAGCTGTAGTTATTACTGAAATGGGATGCCTGTTAGGAATTGTGATGGGCGTTGGCCTAGGAAATTTTGTTAGCTCTTTCGTTGGAGGAGTATTTATTATGCCTTGGTTTTGGATTTTTATCTCCCTTATTGTAAGTACTGTTGTGGGATTAGTTTCGGGACTTTACCCTGCCGTAAAAGCCTCAAAAACAGATCCCATTGAATCTTTACGTTTTGAATAATACCTTTACATTATGCCTGAAAAGACTAAAGAAATATCGAAGATGGAACGCTTATTTAGCAAAAAGAATGTAATTATTCTTGCTATTTTATGGCTGGCTACTAATCTATTATTTCACTTTGGCCCATGGAGTATGACATCTCTCGCCGAAGTTAGTGGTGGCAAAGGTATTCCTGATCTTATGTCTTATGATTTGCATAAACTTCAAGATTTATTTGACGCATATGGTCCTCAAGGAATTGAAATTTATAAAAATCTACAATTAATCGACTTCGTATATCCCCTTATTTATGCAGCACTTCTTTTGGGAATTTTAGTACGATTAAAACTCCCAGATAACTTTAAGATTTTGTTGTATGCATCCCCGTTTATTATTGTCTTTTTTGACTATTCCGAAAACCTAATTATTCGCCATTTGATCAATCTCTATCCAAATCTAACGGAAGCTCAAAGTCATTTGGCTAATTTGGCCAATATCTGCACCACATTGAAATGGGCCAATATTGGAACATTAGTTATCTCTATTTTGGGGTTCTGGATCTGGAATCGATATCATAGAAAATAGCTGCAGTAAAAGTTCGGTTTTAATCAAATATTTTAGCAGCAAGATAACCTTGAATCATCTTTGTCCCCTTATGATTGACGTTTAAAGTCTTATTGAAAATATATTTATCCTTAATATTTTCATCAGCAGCAAAAATATCTAATGCCTTAATGGACACCGGCTTTTCAAAAGCTTTATACTTACATTCTATCGCCAACTGACTATTCAGAGTAGTCATCACAAAGTCTACCTCTGTGCCATTATTTGTTCGGAAAAAATGAATCTCTTCTGCCGATTTCTTTTTCCTCCATAATTCTAACAAAATATAATTTTCAAAAAGCGCACCTCGATCTGTCCGAAAAGCAATTTCATTGAAATTTCTTTCAATAATGTTTCGCAATCCGATATCAGTAAAAAACACCTTTTTCATTTTAGTGATTGACTTTCTTGCATTCTTCTTAAAAGGCTCAATACGTTTAATAATATACATTTGTTCAAGCAAATCAATATACTCCTCAGTTTTTCGGTACGATAGTCCACTATTCATACTTAATTCATTAATATTGATTAAGTTTCCTATTTGGCTTGACAAAAGCCGAAGAAGCTTATTGAAACCAATAAAGTCAGAATTGGCAATATAACTTTTCACATCTTTTAAAAGATAAGTAGAGTAAATATCATTTAACACCTCTGTTTTTTCATCAATATTATGAATTAACGCGGCTCTGGGAAAACCTCCAAAAAGCAAATACTCATCAAGTTTTTTAGCTATTTCCTTGGTCAATGCAGTATGTTTCGTGTTTTGGTCGAGCAACAACCACGTGTTATAACTACCACTGTCAGTAAAAAGTAGATACTCTGAAAAAGACAAGGAAAGCACTTCAATAATTCTAACTCTTCCGGCCAAAGATTCTTTTACTTTTTGCAAAATATCTAAGCTCGAACTTCCTGAGCAAAGAAACCGAAGTTTCGAGTACTTATCCGTTAATAGCTTCAGAGAAGTAGAAATATTATCAATAAATTGAAATTCATCTAGAAATATTAAGCCGTCAAATTCAATATTTAAGTTGGCTTTAATATATAATTCAATATCTGACAGATGTTGAAATAGTGCCGCTGTGTCAGCGTCTTGACCATTCATTACGATGCTTTTTCCTGGATATTTGAACATCTGCATAATGCTTGTTTTACCCACTTGTCTCGCACCTATCAAGGTCACTATTGGAACCGTTTTAAATGCTCGTTCAATACGATCAATATATTCTTTACGATAAATCATACTGCAAATATAGCTAATTCATATTGAAATGTAAAATTTACCTAGGTATTTTTTACATTATTGTAAATTTTACCTAGGTATTTTCAACATAATTGTAAAAAATACCTACTTAAGCTTAGGGGGAGAGCAAGCAAAATTCTTCGTATTTTTGCCCTAAATCAATAATCAATGAACGAAAATTTAGATCCAGAAGCAGAGCATTTATCCTCAAGTGATA
>Ga0256827_10002376_pt1 | contig 12148 bp, 14 predicted proteins | sample CV84metaG_FD_185977 | JGI IMG/M metagenome (GOLD analysis project Ga0256827, IMG submission 185977) | Hydrothermal vent microbial communities from East Pacific Rise, Pacific Ocean - CV84 | ecosystem: Environmental > Aquatic > Marine > Hydrothermal vents | place: Pacific Ocean: East Pacific Rise... | reverse complement strand
ATGAGAGCAGGGTTTGTATCTTTTGAAGTTTTGGAGAGATCTGTAACTGATAGTGGTGAACAAAGAAAAACAGAGTGGATAGAGGGGCAGTCATTGGAAGACTTTTTAGATAAAGATGATAGTTCAAAAACAGTTGAAGGATATCCAGCTCCACAAAGAGTATATATAAGACTTATAAAGGATAAAAAATAATGGTACAACAAGAAAATACAAATGAAGATGAATTAGAGATAGAATATAGTAGTGATGAAGAACAGGTTTTTATAAAAACTCATGAAAGAATAAATCAAGAACTAAATGGTGAGATAGTTTTACTTGAAAATGGTTATGTTGAAACAAAACTTATAACAACTACAGAAATGGTTGCTGATGATGTTGGTCTTATCCATGGTGGATTTATTTTTAGTGGAGCAGATTATGCTGCTATGCTTGCTGTAAATGAAAGAAATGTTGTTTTAGTTGGTAGTGATTGTCAGTTTTTATCACCTGTTAAATTTCATGATGAAGTTAATTTTATAGCAAAAGTTAGACATAAAGAGGGTAAAAAGAGAAATGTTCATGTTGAAGCATTTGTTTTGGATATAAAAGTTTTTGAGGGTGAATTTAAAACAGTTATAACAGATAGACATGTTTTAAAATTAAAACTTTTAGATGAAGATGAAGAGAGTGTATAACTACACATCTCTTAATGATATAAATTTAACCTTATAAAGAGTTTATCCAATAATCTGCATGTTGTTGTTCTTGTTTGATAGTGGTAGTGCCACCATGTCCTGGATATAGTGTCTTGTCATAGTTTATTTTTTTAAATTTTTCTAATGATTTTTTCATGTCTTGTGGTGATGAATATGGAAAATCAGTTCTACCTATACTTCTTTCAAAGATAAAATCACCACTAAATATAGCATCTTTTATCTCTATCATAGAACATCCAGGACAATGACCTGGAAAATGATGGAACTTTACTTTTACACCGTCAAAATCAAATTCTTGGTCTGGTTTAACTTCTATATCTGGTGTTGATGGTGGTAAATCTGGCATCCAAGAACTAGAACTAAGTAACATAACATCACCTTCTGGAGTGTATAGCTTGATGTTTAGTTCTTTTTGAAGTTCAGCATTTGACCATACGTGATCAAAATGTCCGTGAGTGTTAAATATAGCAACAGGATTTGTAACATTTTGTAAAACCCATTGTGTAGCATCTACACCAGGATCTACAATAAAATCTTTTCCATCTACAGTGGCTATATAGCAGTTTGTTTGATAAACTCCCATAGGTTGTACTTTTATAGTCATAGTATCTCTTTTTTGTCTAATTGTATCATTTTTGATTTAAGTTTATGTTTATACAACAGAAGATAAAATAAATCTCCTAAGTAAGGATAATTTAAAAAAAGATGTGATAAATGTCAAAACTATTTTACAAAGATTTAGAGAGTATACTGCAGTCTGCAACTGTAAAAGATAAGATTGATATGTTTAATCTATTTTATACTTCTTATAAAAATGATAAATATGATTTAAGTGTAGAAGTTAGTATAAAAGAGTTTATAACTCCATCTTACTCAAATATATGTAAAATTGTATCTCCTCAAGATGTTCCAAAAAGAAAAAACCTTACAACTAAAGATGGACAAATAAATCTTATACATGCTATAGCTCATATAGAATATTCAGCTATAGATTTGGCGTTAGATGCTGCTTATAGGTTTCAAAATTTACCAAAACAGTATTATGATGATTGGCTTGAGGTTGCAGATGATGAGATAAGACATTTTTTAATATTAAATGATATCTTGGAAGAATTAGGTTCATATTATGGTGATGTAGAGGTTCACAATGCTTTGTTTGAAGCTTCTCAAAAGACTCAAACACTTTTAGAAAGAATGGCAGTAGTTCCAAGATATCTTGAAGCAAATGGTTTAGATGCAACACCTATGATACTTAAAAAACTTAAAAAATTACCAAAAAGTGAGATAATAAATAAGATAGTTTCTAGTTTAGAAGTGATTTTACAAGAAGAGATAGATCATGTAAGAAAAGGCGATGTTTGGTTTAGTTATGCTTGTGAACTAGACCAAGTGTCTGAAGATATATATTTTGAAATCATTAAAAGATATTATCCTAGAGGTTTTTTAAGACCAAATGATTTAAATCTTGAAGCTAGAAAAGAGGCTGGATTTTCTTGTCATGAGCTTAAAATCATGGCAAAGAGGGATGTTTGCTAAACTTAGATATAATATTAAAAATTGTATTTAGGGTATAGATATTGAGTAAATATTCACAGATTGCACATTATTTGGAACTGTTTTTAGATAATGAAGTTAAGAAAACTGGTTTGAAAAATGTTGTAGTTGGTTTAAGTGGTGGGCTTGATTCTGCTGTTGTAGCTGTTTTGGCCCATAAAACTTTTGGTGATGATTTGTTATGTGTTAAGATGCCGTCTCACTACTCGTCTAAAAGTTCTATAGATGATGCAGATGAGTTGTGTAAAGATTTTAACCTAAACTCTATGACATCATCTATAGAGCCTATGCTTAAAGCGTATGAAAAGATGAATCCAAACTTGGACAATTTAAGGAAAGGCAACTTTTCATCAAGAATGAGGATGTCAACACTTTTTGATATAAGTGCCCGTGAAAATGCACTTGTTTTAGGAACAAGTAATAAAAGTGAACTTATGTTGGGTTACGGTACTTTGTATGGTGATCTTGCAAGTGCTGTAAACCCGATTGGAGATCTGTATAAAAGTGAAGTTTTTGAATTAGCTGAGTATATTGGCGTTAGCAGATCTATAATAGATAAGCCGCCATCAGCTGACTTATGGGATGGACAAAGTGATGAAGCAGATCTTGGTTATACTTATGCTCAGCTTGATTTTGCTATGAAATTGTATGTTGAAGATAGGCTTTCTCGTGATGAAATTATTGCTCAGGGTGTTGATGATAAGATGTTGGATATGATTATAAAAAGGATATTTAGGAACCATTTTAAAAGAAAGATGCCTGTTATAGCAAAACTTACCTCAAGAACATTAAACCATGATTTTAACTATCCAAGAGATATAACTTTATAAGGAAAAGATATGAAAGAATTAAAAATACCATTTAGTAAATATGAAAGTTCATTAGAAGCGCATTCAAATGTAAGTGATGCTTTAGATGGTGAAGTTACAAACCATGTAGAGGAGCTTGAAAACGAGTTTTGTTCTTATGTTGGTGCTGATTATGCTTTGGCAACTTCTCATGGTACATCTGCATTGCACCTAGCTATGTTAGCGCTAGATCTTAAAAGAGGGGATAAGATAGTATGTTCTGTAAATGCACATCCAAATGTTCCAGAAGTTGTACGCCATTTTGATGCAGAGCCTGTTTTTATAGATATAGAAGATAAATTTTATAATATAGATCTTGATAAGTTAGAAAAATATCTAGAAGAGAATAAATCAAAAAAGCTTAAGGCTGTAATAATTACTCATCTTGGTGGTTCATGTGTAGATCTTCAAAAAGTGTATAGTATGGGTAAGACATATAATGTGAAAGTAGTAGAAGATGCTAGTGATGCTTTAGGCTCTACTTATAAAGGGGAAAAGATAGGTTCTACTGGTGCAGATATAGTATGTTTTAATTTTTCATCTCATCTTAAGAAAAATATTTGCAATGGTGGTATGCTGGTTACAAATGATGATGAGATTATGCAAAGAGCCAGACTTCTTTCGAACCATGCTATAGTTAGAGATGAAGATTCACTTGAATATATATATGATGTTGTGGATATTGGCAATGATTATTCTATGAGTGAGTTAAATGCTGCTTATATACGTTCACAAATCTCTTTGCAAGATAAAAATATAAAAAGACAACAAGAGATAGCAAAAACATACTCTGCTGCACTTGCTGAGGTAGATCATATAACTATACCATCTATGGATGATGATGAACACTCTTTTGCTTTATATATCATTAAAGTAGATAAAAATCGTGACTCTTTTGCTGTTGAGTTAAGAGATGTTGGCATAGGTAGTGGGTTGCACTATGTTCCTCTACATCTTTTGACTTACTATAAATCAAAATATATGTTAAAAGTAAACAACTACCCTGTGGCACTAAGAACATATCAGCAAGTTCTATCACTTCCTATATATGCAAGTATGGAAGATAAAGATGTGAAATTTGTAATAGATAAAATTAAAAAAATAGCTAAAACAAGAGTGTAAAAACTTTTGAAAAACTCTATTGTTTTTTGGGTTGAAGAATATTTTTACAACCCAACCTTTTTACAAAAAGTTATCTCTTTTATATTATTACCCCTTAGTTGGATATATTGTTTTTTGATGTTTTTTAGATATAAATCAAAAAAAGTTGAAGATATTGGCGTTAGCATTATAGGTATTGGTAATTTAAATGTTGGAGGAAGTGGAAAAACACCTTTTATCACTTCTTTGGCAAAAAACTATAAAGATTTTGCAATAATCCTAAGAGGATATGGTCGTAATTCTAAAGGTATGATTGTTGTAAAAGATAAAAATGAAATACTTGTTGATATTGGCGTTAGCGGTGATGAAGCTATGATATATGCTAAAAAATTACCAGATTCTATAGTTATAGTTAGTGAAGATAGAAAAGTAGCTATAAAAAAAGCTAAAGATATGGGTGTTAAGACTGTTTTTTTAGATGATGCTTATTCTAAGCATGATATAAAAAAAGTAGATATTTTAATGTATACAGATTTTAATAATAAAAGATGTTTACCATCTGGTCCTTATAGAGAACGATTGTGGAGTGGTAAAAATGTGATTTTGGCGATAGAAGATGTTGACTTTATAAGAGAAGTCACTTTGGTAAATAAAACATCTAAAATGTCTCTTGTTACAGCAATAGCCAGACCACAAAGACTTGATAAATATTTACCAAAAGTTGTAAGCAAAAATTATTTTGCTGATCATCATACTTTTTCAAAAGAGGAATTGGAATTAATTTTAAAAAAAGATAATTCTGAATCATTGTTAGTAACATATAAAGATTTTGTAAAGATAGAAAAATTTGGTTTAAATATATCATTATTGGATTTGGACATTAAAATTTTAAATCTTGAGAAGTATATAATATAAAATTAGTTAAAATGCAAAATTATTATTGCACTAAGTAATCTTGGATATAATCACGAATATTAAAATAATAAGGAAATAAAATGAGTAAATATAGTGCGCTTTTTGAAGATGAAGATGATGTATTTTTAGGTTCTCCTGAAAGTAAATTGATGGATATCATCTTTACTGCAAATAATGATGTAGTAAGATTTGACTTAGCTAACTTTATAAAAAGAAGAGCAGCTTTAGAGTTGTTACTCAATGAGAAACTTGGAGATGAGTTTGGTAGAGAAGTTGATACTTTAATGGTTATGAAAGCTGATGAAGTAGAATCTAAAACAAAAAGTTTATATATAGAACTTATGGGTGAAATAGTTTCTAAAAGCGAGTAGTATTTGAAGTATATTTTAGAGATATTTTTATTTTTAACACTTGTCTTTGGTGCTGTTATGGCAAATGAATACAGAGATATGACAAAAATAACTCTAAAAAAGGATGAGCATAAGAATATTCTTGTAAAATACGGAAAATATAATAGATTATTCAAATTTAGATGGACTTTATATAAAAATGGGGGGATAGTTATCCTCCGTTCTTATGATGGTCAAGTCGCTCAAAATATACTTTATTTAAATAATAAAAATCAAAGTTTTAAGCTTTATCTAAAAGCCAAAGGTGCTGATAGTTATGAGGTGCCTTATTTTTTAGTTAAATTTAAAGAGTTTGATTTTTCAAAAAATGAAGCTAAATTTGAGCTGTTTTTATCAGATAAAAAAGAACAGGTTCAGATTAAATATTTAAAAAATACTTAGAAAGAGAGAGAATGCAAAGAGTAGAATCAGAGATAGCTAGACTTATAGATGAGATAGATTATGATGAGGTTACAAAACTTTTTGAGATGCTTAGTGGTGGTAAAAGACTTAGGGCAAAATTGATCTTGAAAATAGCTTCAATGCATAAAGATGCACCGTTATTAGCAGCAATAGTTGAGTTGATACATGCTGCTTCTTTACTTCATGATGATGTTATAGATGAAGCTATGACAAGAAGAGGTGTTACATCTGTAAATGCTACAGATGGTAGTAAAACAGCAGTTATGTTGGGAGATATACTTTATTCAAAAGCATTTACCGAGCTTGTGGCATTTGATAAGGATATAGCAAAAGTTATAGCTTCATCTGTCACAGCTTTATCTAAAGGTGAGATGATGGATGTAAAGATGGCAGATCATTTTAATACTGATGAAAAAAAATATCTTGATATGTTGTATCTTAAAACAGCGACTCTTATAGAAGCTGCTTCTAAAGCAAGTGCATTGCTAGTTAAAAAAGATGCAGTTACACATGCTTTATATGGTAGAAATCTTGGACTTTCTTTTCAAATTATAGATGATATACTTGATATAACATCTGATGAAAAAACACTTGGAAAACCTGCAATGAATGATTTTCTAGAGGGTAAATGTACTTTACCGTATATTTATCTGTATGAGGCTTTAGATGATAAAGATAAAAAAAGACTTGTATCTCTTCATGGAAAATCTATAGAAAAAAATGATACACAATGGATAAAAGAGAAAATGAGTGAACACTTATGTGTTGAGAAATCTTTTAAACTTGCCCAAAAGTTATCTTTAGAAGCACAAGAGGCTATGAAAGAAGATGAAGAGTTAACAAATATTTTAGAAACAATGATAAAAAGAAGTTATTAATGCATTATTTAAACATAAGTTTTACACATAAAAATTCTCAAATGGATATAAGAGAAAAGCTTTCTTATCCAGATGAAAGCGATAAGCATGGTTGTCTAAAAGTTCTTACTGGTTTTGAAGATATATCAGAAGCTATACTTATCTCAACTTGTAACAGGATGGAAGTACTTTGTAATTGTTCAGATATACAAAGAAGTACTGAACATATATTTAATATGCTTAGTAATCGTGCTGGTATAAGCGTTGAAAAGTTAAAAGAGCATGCTGATGTATTTGATGATGCTACTGCTATTCATCATCTTTTTAGTGTTGCATCATCACTTGATTCTATGGTTTTGGGTGAAACACAGATAGTTGGTCAATTAAAAGATTCATTTAGATTTGCATATGATAATCATTATTGTGGTAAAAAGTTGGCACGTGCTATGAAAAATGCTTTTATGTGTGCAGCAACAGTAAGAAACTCTACTGCTATCTCTTCTAAACCTGTTTCTATGGCAAGTGTTGCTGTAAATAAATTAAAATCTTTAGTTGATGACTTAAATAGTAAAAAAGCTCTTATCATAGGTGTTGGTGAGATGTCTGAGATAACAGCAAAACATTTACAAAATACTGGTGTAGATATATATATCACAAACAGAACAAAACATAAAGCTCAAAGATTGGCGAAAGAGTGTTCAGTGAAGGTTGCAGATTTTGAGCAACTTGGTGATTTGATAAATGAGTTTGATATCATATTTAGTGCAACATCAGCACATGAGCCTATTATAACAGATGAAATGATTGAGAGTTGTGAGTTTGATAGATATTGGTTTGATTTAGCTCTTCCTAGAGACATCCAGTGTAAAAGTGATGATAAGATTCATCTTTTTGTCATAGATGACTTAAAAGCTATAGTTGATGATAATCTAGAGTTTAGAGAAGAAGCTGCACGTGCTGCACATGGTATCATAGGTCGTGGAGTAGTTGAGTTTTTTGAATGGTTAAGTAATCAAGATATAGAACCTGTTATAAAAGAGATATATTTAAAGGCTTCTGAAGCTGCTAAAGAAGAAACACAAAGAGTTATAAAAAATGGATATATACCAAAAGAGTATGAAGATGAAGCTCAAAAAATGTGTGAGCAAGTATTGAAAAGATTTTTACATGACTTAACATCAAAAATGAGAAATGCAGCAGATGATGCGCATTCTGATCTTATAAATGGTGCTATGGCTACATTAATGAAAGAGAAACAAAGAGGAAACTTATGAGAAGAACAAGAGCATTTATACCAACATCAAAAGAGGCACCATCTGATGCAAAGTTGGCAAGTCATATATTTTTATCTAGAGCAGGGTTTGTAACTCAAACTGCAGCTGGTCTTTATAATTATCTTCCACTTGCAAAAAGGGTTATAAAGAAGATAGAAAATATTATAAATGAAGAGATGACAAAAGTTGGGGCTCAAGAAGTTGAACTTAGTTTTGTTACTTCAGCTGATTTATGGGCAGAATCTGGACGTATAGAAAAATTTGGTAAGGAACTTTTACGTTTTCATGATAGAAAAAACAATATGTTTGTTCTTGGGCCAACTCATGAAGAGATGATGGTTGACTTAGTGAGAAACAGAGTTACAAGTTATAAAAATTTACCTTTGAATCTTTACCAGATAAAAACTAAGTTTCGTGATGAGGCTAGACCCCGTTTTGGTTTGATGCGTGGACGTGAGTTTATCATGAAAGATGGTTACTCTTTTCATGCAAGTACAGAAGATCTTGATAGAGAATTTGATGCTATGGAAGAGGCATATAAAAAGATATTAACTCGTTTAGGACTTGATTTTAGGATAGTAGAAGCAGATAGTGGAGCTATAGGTGGAAGTGGTTCTAAAGAGTTGATGGTTATAGCAGATAGTGGAGAAGATACGATAGCTATATGTTCTAAATGTGAGTACGGCGCAAATGTTGAAGCTGCAATTCGTTCACGTAGATCAGATATACCAGAGGCACCAGAGGCTGAGTTCAATAAGTTTTTAACACCAAAAATAAAAACTATAGAAGAATTGTCAGAATATTTTAAAGTTGATTCTTATTATACTGTAAAGTGTGTAGCTAAAAAATTGATATATGAAGATTCAGAAGATATAGTTTTGTTCTTTATGAGAGGTTGTGATAATCTTCAAGAAGTAAAAGCTCAAAATGCTGCAGATGCACTTGATATAGTTGATGTAAGTGAAGATGAACTAAAAGAGCTAGGTTTGGTTCCAGGTTTTATAGGACCACTTGACCAAGATAAAGCGAAACATGTGATAGATATAGATCTTAAAAACTCTAAAAATATGATATGTGGTGCGAATGAATTTGATTATCATTTTGTTGGTGTAAATATGTCTATCTTAACTGAAGTTGCTTACTTCGCAGATATAGCTGAAGTAAATGAGGGTGATATATGTCCTCACTGTGATGGAGTTTTATCCTTTACTAAAGGTATAGAAGTTGGACATATCTTTAAACTTGGTACAACCTATTCTGAGTCATTAAAAGCAAGTTATCTTGATGAAAATGGAAAATCACAAGCTTTTATCATGGGTACATATGGTATGGGTGTTTCCCGTCTTGTTGCCTCTGTAGTAGAACAACATCATGATGATTATGGGTGTATATGGACAAGAGAAACAGCTCCATATATGGTAAATATCATGATAAGCAATATAAAAGATGAAGAGCAACTAGCGTTAGCAGAAGAGTTATATCAAAAGCTTCAAGATGCATGTGTTGATGTTATGTTAGATGATAGAAAAGAACGTTTTGGTTTTAAGATGAAAGATGCTGAACTTATAGGTTTTCCATATACTATTGTTATAGGTAAAGAACTTGTTAATGGTCAAGTTCAGATATTTGATAGAAAAACAAGAGAAAAAGAGAGTGTTGATGTAGATAGTATCTATGAAAAAATTATGGAATTAGTTTTATGATATATTTTATTATATACTTATTTTTAGAAGTTTTAGTGTCTGTAAATATATCATCAGCTATTGGTGGTTTTATGACATTTATTGAGATATTATTGAGTGCATTTATTGGTATTTCTATACTTGTGAATTTTAAATCAACTCTTAGAGAAAATTTAAGTGCAGTGTCTTATAATTGTATAGATCTTGAACAATTTCAAAGGTTAAATCTTTTTACACTTTTTGGTGCTATTCTTATGATTATACCGGGGTTTTTAACTGATATTTTAGGTGCATTAATGCAGTTTAGTGTGTTGACGAGTATGATTGTTAACCGTTATAATGTAAAATCTGGTAATTGTAATACTTATTACAATGAAGAACAAACAAATATCAAAAAGGATTTAGATGATGTCATTGATGTGGAAATTATTAGCGACAACAATACTATTAAGTAGTATTGCAAATGCGCAGGATGCAAGTGATAAGGTAGAAGATTTTTTAACTGAACAGTTCGAAGAAAATACTAGATTGAAAGATGTTGAAGTAAATGTAGATAGTGTTAAGCCTTTGGATGATGTAAAAGGTTGGAGTGCATATATAGTTAATGTAGAAGCAAAACTAAAGTCAAAACCAAAAGATGTTATAAGACAAAAAATGGTTTGGTTTTCAGATGGAGATATGATAACTAAAGATTTGACAAACATGATGACAGGTGAGATGTTATCTTTAACTATTAAGCCAGATTTTAAAGCTGAGTACTATAAAAAAGACAATCTGATATATGGTGATAAAAATGCAAAGTATAAAATAGCTATCTTTTCAGACCCTTTGTGCCCTTTTTGTAAAAAATATGTACCAGGTGCTTTAAAAGATATGAAAAAAGACCCTAAGAAATATGCTGTTTATTATTATCATTTTCCACTTGAGAGATTGCATCCAGCTTCTGTAACTTTAGTTAAAGCTGCTGTTGCTGCTGAACAAAAAGGTATCAAAGATGTAGTCTTAAAAATGTATGCTGTAAAAGTAAACCCTAGAGAAAAAGATGTAAAAAAGATACTTGAGGCTTTCAATAAGGCTGTTGGTTCAGATATAACTGAAAAAGAGATAGCTACTAAAGAAGTAAAAGATCAAATCAAATTTGACAATGATGTAGCAATAAATGTAATGGTTGGTGGAACTCCAACAGTATATCTTGATGGAAAACTAGATATAACAAAGAAAAAATACTTAAAGGTTAGATAAATATCATGAAAAAACTTACAATCGCAACAAGAACATCACAACTTGCACTTTGGCAGGCATATCACATAAAAGATAGAATTGAAAAAAGTTATCCAGAGATAGAAGTTGAGTTAAATGAGATTGTAAGTAACGGTGATAAAGTTTTAGATAAGCCACTAGCTCTTATAGGTGGTAAAGGGCATTTTACTAAAGAGCTTGAAGATGAGATGTTGGCTGGAAATGCTGAGATGGCAGTTCATAGTTTAAAAGATGTACCAACATATATGCCAGAGGGTTTAGAACTTGTAGCAGTTACAAAAAGACAAGATCAAAGTGATGTGTTTTTATCTCATACATATAAAAGCTTAGATGAACTTCCTCAAGGTGCTGTTGTAGGTACTACAAGTCTTAGACGTAGAATGCAACTTTTGCAAAAAAGACCAGACTTAAAAGTTAAAGACCTACGTGGAAATGTAAACACAAGACTTAGAAAACTAGCAGAGGGGCAGTATGATGCTATCATACTAGCTTGGATAGGTTTAAACAGACTTGACCTTTTAAAAGATATACCATATACTCAAAAACTATCTTTAGATATGATGATACCACCTATGGGACAAGCTGCTCTTGGTATAGAGATAGTTAGTGCAAATGATAAAGTAAGAGAGATAGCTGAGAGTTTAAATGATGAAAACACTTATATCTGTACTCAGGTTGAAAGAGAGTTTATTTCAAAGATAGGAGCAGGGTGTTCAGCACCTGTAGCTTGTAATGCTGTGATAGATGGCTCAAATTTTGTTTTTAGAGTTATGTTAGGTTTTCCTGATGGAACAAATATCATGCAAGAAAAAGTTGTAGTAGATGTGTTAGACTCTAAAGGTATAGGTGAAAAAACAGCTCAAAAGATGATAGACAATGGAGCACTAGAACTACTTAAAAATGCACAAAGCATAGCATTTAAAGATGAGATGCCACAAAGATTATAAAAATATGGGTGAGATAAAGATAGTTTAAGATTTTTAAGCTATAATTTCACCCTAACAAAACATTCCGGATTAGCTCAGCGGTAGAGTAGGTGACTGTTAATCACTTGGTCACTGGTTCGAATCCAGTATCCGGAGCCACTATAAACCCTAAAATAGCCACTTCTAAGAAAAATTAAGAAATAAAATCAAAACTTGTTTCCAAC
>Ga0256827_10002375_pt1 | contig 12156 bp, 11 predicted proteins | sample CV84metaG_FD_185977 | JGI IMG/M metagenome (GOLD analysis project Ga0256827, IMG submission 185977) | Hydrothermal vent microbial communities from East Pacific Rise, Pacific Ocean - CV84 | ecosystem: Environmental > Aquatic > Marine > Hydrothermal vents | place: Pacific Ocean: East Pacific Rise... | reverse complement strand
ATTTATAATTTCTACCTCTAGATTTTCCAAAAGTTCAATTTGTTCATTAATCATATAAAAAAGAGTTTCATCAAATATTTGAATAATTAATTTATTTTCTAGAAATTCCAATTTAAAGTCTATTGTTTTAGAATAGTTTAGAGTTAAAATTTTAGTTAAATAAATAATTGAGTGAATCGCTTTTAAATTTTGTAGAGTTGGTAAAAGTGAGCCAAACTCTTCATATATTTTTTCAGAAATAGTATTTTTACCACTAAATCGAATTACGGTTGCAATTAAAACAGAATCTTCGTGAGAAATTCCATAAATAAATCTATCTAAAATTGTCTGAAAACCATTTTTAGCATTGCCGTAGAAATGAACTTTTATACCAACTTCGATAAGTTTTGAAATATTCTGAATTGTATTTTTATACTGTGAAATTTGCAGATGATTTTCAAGAGTTTCAAAAAGCATATTTGCCACTCGAAATTGCATTTTTCTTGTAATTTCTGAAACTTCAAAATCGTCAAGAATATTTCTAATGCTTGGATTAAAGTTATCTGGGTATCGGCTTTGCATATTTCTTAAATTATCTTTTAAAAATAGACCCTCACGAATTCCAACCCCGCTTGTAATTATAGTTTGTGCTTGAAACATATTTATAATTTGATGAAAAATTAGAATTCCCCAACGAATCACATCAACTCTTTCAGGCTTAAACCCAATTTTAAGTAAATCTTCTCGATTCATTTTCAGAACCTCATCGATAAAATCTTTTTGAGCTTGATATAAATATTCAAAACCGTGGATTCTTTTCAAAGGATATTTCTCTTTTTTCTGAATAACTTTTGATAAAGCTCGAATTGTTCCGCCAATTCCTACAAGCAAATTACTAAATAATATCGAAGGAAGTTTTGCAAGTTCTGTATTAATATATGATTGAGCTTCAGATAAATTTGAATTTTCAAATAACTCTTTAAGTCGAACTGTTCCTAAATTTAAAGAGTAAGTTGTGATAACTTTTCGATTTTCAATTAGAGCAAATTCTGTTGAACCGCCCCCAATATCTACTGTTAAAGCTTTTTGTTCAAGTTTTAAAAGATTAGCACAAGCGATTCCACCTAAAAGAGCTTCAGTTTTTCCATCAATAACTTTTATATTAATTCCTAACTCTTTACGAATCCTATTTAGAAAAATATTTCGGTTTGGAGCATCTCGTAAAGCAGAGGTGGCAATCGCTAAGGTTTTTCTAACTTTAAAAGATTTAATAATTGAGTTAAAACCTGAAAGGGCAAGAGTTGCCCGATTCATAGGTTCATTTTGCAAAACTCCTGATTCTAAATATGCACCCTCTCCAATTCTTACCCGACTTTTAGATTCGTGAATAATTCTAAAGCCAAAACGGGAAGTTCTTTCAAAGATAGCAAGTCTAACGGAGTTTGAACCAAAATCTATAACAGCAGTAAATTTTGCCAAAATCTATTCTTCTCTCTGAATTCTGTCATATTTAAATTTTAACTCTGTAATAGTTTCCGCATTATCTGGGTCAGATTGAAAACAATCAACTGGACAAACTGAAATACAGATAGGCTCATCATAATCGTTAATACATTCTGTACATCTGTCTGGGTCGATTACATAAATTGGGTCACCCTCTTCAATCGCTAATGTTGGGCATTCATCTCGACAAGCATCACAAGCTATACATTCTTCATTAATCTTTAAAGCCATATTTGTAAAATCCTAAAAAATAATTTTTTGACCTTTTATCAGAAATAACATTACAAACTACTTAAACTTATATCTATGATTATCTGCATAATATTTTATATACCCGTTACAGGTAACTTACCAATCATTTTCATTCGAGATAACAGTACAAAATATACTGTTTAGTAAGTTCAGGTTTTTAGATATAATTTTTCTAAAAAATGAGAGAAATCAGATGTTTAAGAAAGTTCTACAATCTTTATTTGATACAAGTTCAGAAGATGATAAAACAATAAATATTTTAATGGTTGGAGCAAGTGGGGTTGGCAAAACTTCAACTTTAACCGCGATGTATGATAAGTTCAATAAAGTTATAAATGAAAATATTGCCTTACAATTAATTCCAGATGATTCTACATCAAATAAATTAAATAAGAAATTAATTGAATTAAAAAAACAGATTGCTACTGATTTAATCAGAACTCGACCAACTCTAGCAGGAACAAAAGATTTCGATGAATTCAAATTTATTATAGCAAAAGATGAAGATTCAAAACAGCGAGTAAATTTAGTTTTTAAAGATTTTCCAGGTGGCTATCTTGAAACTGAACGAAAAACTGTAAAAGCTTGGATAAAAGAATCTGATGTAATTATTATCCCGATTGACACCCCATCGCTTATTGAAAAAAATTCTATTTATAATGAAGAAGCAAATGCTCCTGAAAAACTTTATGATATTTTTAAATCTATAAAAGGTAGTTTTGAAACAAAAAATCGATTAATTATATTTGTTCCGCTTAAAAGTGAAAAATATTTAGAGGGCAAGTTATATTATACAAATCCAATTCGTGATTTAGTTGAAAGTGAGTTTTCAAACCTCATCTCTCTATTCCATTCAAAATCTTTAAAAAATAGAGTTTCTACTGTTATCACTTCAATTCAAACCATTGGAGATATTAAGTTTTCAATGATTGAGGAGGAAGTGGAGGGTCGTCCAGTTTTTATCTACAAGAAAAAAGAGTTTGGAGCAAAATATAATCCAATCGATACAGAGCAACCTCTCAAATATATTCTATCTTTTGCTATTGCCGAAGTTATGAAAAAACGAAGTAAATTACATAAGGTTCTCAACAGGCTATTTAATTTGGATTCTGAATTTATGGAAGCTTTAAAAGAATTCTCAAAAGATTATAAACAAGACCATAATTTTGTAATTTTACAAGGGACAGAATTTCTAAAACCTTTGGAAAACATTGAACAAAAATGAGTTTTATACATATTTCAAAAGAAAACTATTTTTATAATTTAGGTAAAGTTCTTGAGAAAGTTGAAAATATTGAACAAATTGCCGTCGTTTTAAAAGATAATGCTTACGGACACGGTATCGAAAATATTGCAAAACTTGCTCAAGAATTTGGAATAACCCGAGCTGTTGTTCGCAAAGTTTCTGAAGCCAATATTATAGAAAAATATTTTGACTATATTCTAATTCTTGCACCTGAAACTATTGAAGAAAAATCAAACTTCTTTTATACAATTAATTCCATTCACGACATCTACAAATATGGAAAAAATATTAATGTTGAATTGAAAATTGATACTGGAATGCACAGGCTTGGCATCTCTCCTTTTGATTTCTCTTTTGCTTTAAATATTATTAGAAATCGTGGAATGCGACTTCGAGGTTTTTTTACTCACTTTCGAGAAGCAGATGAGGTCGGCTCAACTCTATATACTCAACAATCACTTTTTAATAGTCTTACAGAAAATGTTATCGATTCCTGTTTTAATGATTTAAATATTCATAGCAAAAATTCTAGTGCCGTTTTTAGAACAAACTCAATTATAAAAAATGAGATGGTCAGGGTTGGCATCGCATCTTATGGATATTTAAGCGGTGATAAAGCTCTGCTCTTTCCACAATTAAAACCTGTATTGTCTCTTTGGGCTGAAAAGGTTGGCGAACTTAAACATATCAAAAAATCATTTAGAATTGGTTATGGCGGAATCTCAAAAGCTGGAGAAAACAGAAAGATTTCAGTTTATGATATTGGGTATGCCGACGGATTCAAAAGATTACCAAACAAACTTATCCAAAATGAAAGTTTTCAAACTTCAAAAGGCTATAAAATATTAGGCAAAGTTTCGATGGATTCTATAATGATAAATTCAAGTTCAGAATCAGTTGAAATTTTTAATTCAGCTTCTGAACTTGCAAGAATCTTTCAGACAATAGAATATGAGATATTAACATCTTTAGCAAGTTCCATTCCTCGAATAATTGAAACCTAGATTCAAAATTATAAGAGTTCTCAATTTTTACTATAATTGTAATTAAAAAGGTTTAAGATTTGAAAGAATATTTTGCTAAAAGAATTATTCCTTGTTTAGATGTTAAAAATGGACGAGTTGTAAAAGGTGTAAATTTTGTAGGATTGAAAGATGCAGGAAATCCAGTAGAAGTGGCTAAAAGATACAATGAAGAGGGAGCAGACGAAATTACATTTTTAGATATTTCAGCATCTCACGAGCAGAAAGAAACGATTGTAGATGTTGTTGAAAAAGTGGCAAAAGAGATTTTTATCCCTTTAACTGTTGGGGGAGGAATTAGAAAGCTTGACGATATTTATAAACTTTTAAATGTGGGTTGTGATAAAGTTAGTATAAATAGTAGTGCAGTGAAAAATCCTGATTTTATAAATGAAGCCTCGACAAGATTTGGAAGTTCAACTATTGTTGTTGCCGTCGATGTCAAATTTATTGATAATGACTATTTTGTATTTATCAATGGAGGCAGAATAAATACGGGAAAAAAAGCTTTACCTTGGATTCGTGAAATGCGAGATAGAGGAGCGGGTGAGATTTTACTTACCTCAATGGATTCTGATGGAACAAAAAACGGTTTCGATTTAGATATTACTCAAAAAGCTTCTCAACTTGTAGATATTCCAATTATTGCTAGTGGCGGAGCTGGAACTATGAAACATATTAAAGATGTTTTCCAAAAAGGTGCTGATGCTGCCCTTGCCGCTTCAATTTTTCATTTCAAAGAAATTGATATTATGGAACTCAAATATTATCTTTTAAAAAATGAGATTCCTGTCCGAGTATAGAAAATTTAATTAGAACCTAAGAACTATATAATCATTGACAAGAAGAGTTGGAAGTGACTAAATATAGATTGTCAGGTCAAGCTCGATACTAACAATAGCCCGTCATCTTCGTGCTTGATACGAAAATCTACTGTAAATTTTCTACTTGCTAATTTTTCTATTTAGTCACTCCCGAAGATTTACTAATTTTTGCTATGATTTTAAGAAATAAAGGGGTGAAATTTGCCACATATTTATGTTAAAAAATTTGATATTCAAACAAGTGCTGATGAGGTTAAGTTTAACGATGTACAATTTAGATTTATCGGAAAAAGTTTAAGAAGTGAAAAAAATTATACTATTTTTGTGGAGTATCAGAAAAAAGAGTTTTTTCTTGAAATTAAGAAAAGAGGTGATAGATTTTTAGTGAAAAGTGAGAAAAGCTCTCGACCATCTCCAAACTACCCTGTTCATAAAGCGATTGACACTTTTGCAAAGATGCTAAATTTAGATGTACTTTCTTCAAATCTGAACTTGAAAGAGTCAGAACATATTCCACAAGATAGCTATTTGAAAACTCTTGATTTTTTCCAAAAAAAGATTCCTCAAATTACAGGAAAAATTGAGATTGAAATTGGTTTTGGTAGCGGACGACATATTTTGAATAAAGCTGAAAAAAACCCTGAAACTACTTTTATCGGTATTGAAATTCACAAAGCTTCGATTGAACAAGCCGTTAAACAAATTCAAATTAGAAATTTAAAGAATCTCTACATTTTAGATTTTGATGCTAGATATTTTTTAGAAACAATCGATTCAAATCGCATTTCAAAAATTTATGTTCATTTTCCAGTTCCGTGGGATAAAAAACCTCATCGTCGAATTATTAAACCAACTTTTTTAAGTGAAGCAAAAAGGGTTTTAGAAAAAAATGGTATTTTGGAACTGCGAACCGATAGCGAAAACTACTTTGAATCTGCATCAGAACTTTTTGCAAAAGATACAGAATTAGAAGTGATTCTTGAAAAAAATGGCGAAATTGATATTGTGAGTAAATATGAATCTCGCTGGAAAAAGCTTGAAAAAAATATCTATAATTTTACAGTTACAAATTTACAATCATCTAAGGATAAAGATATTTTTCAGCTTGAAGATAGTTTTGAAATCTCTGGAAAAAGCAGTATTCCTGAACTTTTGGGTAAAAGAATTTTAAAAGATGAATGGTTTATTAATATTCGCGATATTTTTCAAATTTCTGATAATGATTTTTTGATTTCTCTTGTCGCTGGAAGTTTCTCCTATCCAAATACTCTATTTCTTAGATTAAATAGAAATAAGCTAAAATATCTAATCAAAAAACCTTTAGAATTAAAGGCTAATATAGAAATTGATAAATATTTGAGAGAGTTAGTATAATTATGCATCAATCTGAAGAACCTGTTGTAATATCAGCACAAAATGTGTCCTTATCCTATGTTGCAAACGAACCTATTATATACGATGCTACTTTTCGAGTCCATAAAGGTGAATTCGTATTTATAACTGGTCCAAGTGGTAGCGGAAAATCCACTTTATTAAAATCTCTTTACGGAGATATAAAACCAAGAACGGGCGAGTTAGCAATTACTAATACTCCTTTGTCTAATATAACTGATAGCTCTTTAATGACTCTTCGTCAGCATATCGGAATTGTATTTCAAGATTATAAATTAATTAAAGAGTGGAATATTGAAAAAAATGTAATGTTGCCTCTTTTAATTGCGGGATATTCCAAAAGAGTTTGTGAAGCTCAAGTTGATAAACTTTTAACTCATGTTAAATTATTTCACAGAAAAGGTCGTTTTCCTATGGAGTTAAGCGGGGGCGAACAGCAGAGAGTTGCAATGGCTCGAGCTTTATCTCACAATCCGACTGTTATTCTAGCTGACGAACCAACTGGAAATCTTGATAAATATTCAAGTGGTGTAATTTGGAAACTTCTTGAGGGTGCAAACACTCAACTTCAAACTACAATTATTGTTGTAACTCACGATATTCCTCCAGCAATGAGTTTAAAATATACCCATTATTCAATTCAAGGCGGTCGGCTTGTTAATGAAACAAATAGATATGAAAAGGTTAGAAGATGAATATGGTATTTAGAGAGCATATTTCTCTGATTGCAGCACTTTTTACAATTCTTTTTACTTTGCAAATTTACTTTGTTATTGATAGAACGATTGTAATGTATGAAGCAACTTTAAAAAATAGTTATTCTGTAATTGCAGTATCAAATCAACCTATTAAAATTGATTTAGCTAAAGATGATGTAAAAGAAATTGAAAAAATTGAAAGTATTGACCCACGAAAAGTTGTTAATAGATTAAAAGATGAATTGAACAAAGAAGATTTAGGTATTTTAAAAGAAAATCTTCCAAATTTTTATAAAATATTCTTTAAGCATTATCCTAGCCCAGACAAATTAGCTTACTTAAAATCTAGAATTGAACAAATAGGAGGAATTATCAGAGTTGAAACTTATAGCAAAACTCATAATCAGATTTTTAAACTTTTAGTTCTTTTTAAAGAGATAAGCAATGTATTTTTAAGTGCAATTTTTCTAGTATCAACTCTGTTGGTTATTAAAGAGATGAGAATATGGCAGTTTGAACATACCGAGCGAATGCATATTATGGCTCTTTTTGGTGCTCCAATTTGGATGCGAAGTGCAGTGCTTTTCAAAGTGGCAATTCTAGATGCTTTCATCTCCTCAATCTTAGTTGTAATTACTTTTTTAGTTTTAGATATGAATGGTTGGCTACACGAACTTTTTTCAATGATTGCAGTCGATGTTGATATTTTTAAATTTTTTCAAGACACCTTTAAACTATTAGTAATTTCAATAGTGATTTCATTTTTCTTAGCTTTAGTAACTATTTTAAAGAACAGAGAAACTTACGATAGATAATGATAAAAATAATTTTTACTTTTTTACTAATTTTTCATTTTGCCCTTTTAGGTAAAAGTAACTCCATTCAATTAAAAGAGAATGATAAAAAACTCAAAGGATTCAATCAAGAACTTTCCACTGTTTCTGCGGAAATATTTCAGGAAAGTGATTTAATAATTTCTATTTCCACAGAGTTAAAAAGGATAAATCAAGAACTATCAAAAGTGAAAAAAAGATATAAGGCTGAAAAGAATAAAGCTAAAACATTAAAGAAAGAGTCAGGAAATATTTCTGCCAAACAAAAATCAATTCGAGATAAAGTTCTAGTAACATCAACAAAACTGATTTCGCTTTCAGTTATCACAAATGAAAAAAGTGAAGATAATTTAGACTCTATTATTCTTGATGAAATCTTTGAGGTTTTAAGTAAAAATAATGTTAAAAAACTCTATCAATTTAACAAGGGTCTATCAGATAAAGAAAAAAAACTTTCAATGATTCAGAAAAAGATGAGTAAATTAGAAAAAAGCATTAAAGATTTTGAAATAAAGAAGAAAGATTTTGAACAAAAGAAAAAGCAGCGAAAAGAACTACTTTCACAATTGGAATCAAAAAAGAAAATATATAAAAATTATTTAAAAGAAGCTGTTAAAAAACAAAAAGTTATAAAAAGAAAAATTGAAGAGGCTCAAGCTAAAATGGAATTAGCTAGGAAAAAAAGTAGAAAAAGAACCCAAAACACAAGAATTACAACTCGAATTGGGAGTAGCTATACAAAAGAGGCTGTCAAAAGATATCGAGGTAAAAAGACAATTTCACCAATTCAAGGTTATACCGTTCTGACAAGATTTGGAACTTACATCGACCCTATTTATAAATTTAAAATTTTTAGTTCATCTGTTGTTTTAAAGCCAAATAAACCAAATTCAAATGTTCGCAGTATTTTTAACGGTAGAATCACACTTTTTAAAGATGATAAAACTTTAGGTAAATTTGTAATGGTTGAACATTTTAACGGTTTGCAAACAATGTATGCTCATCTTGATAGCTTTGCTCCATCAATTAAAACGGGAAAGAAGATTAAAAAAGGTACAATAATTGGTCGAGTAAGTAATAAATTATACTTCGAAGTTATGGAAAAAAATTACAGAATTGACCCGCTTCAAGTTATGAAATAAATGAATTATTAATTAACTATTAAAATGAGAAATGATTACTAAGGGAACAGCAAAAAAGTTTATATTCATTTTTAAGTTTTCTCTAATTCATTCTATATTTCTTTTTTGCTATTATCATTTAGTTACTAAAATGATTTTTGAGAAATTCATAGGAAGCTTGGATATCTTGAAATTTCTTTGTATATAAATTTACAAGAGTTTCATTTTTATGATGAACTCTATCAGGGTGATACATTTTTGCTAATTTCTTATAGTTAATTTTTATATTTTCTATTTTCGCACCATATTGCAAATCTAAAACTCCATAATGGTGGAGAAGTTGAGAATCCATTCTGTAAGCGGAACTATTAAAACTATTGTTCCGATTATATTTTTTACGACTATTTTTCGTGTATTCATTAAATAAAATTGTTAAAAAGCCCTTGCTGTAAGTTAGCTTAATATTAAAAAATAGAATGGTTTTTTTTTTCAGAACCCTATCTAACCGACTTTTACTTCTGTCTTCCGAGGCATTTAAATATAAATTCCTGTTGTCAGATTCTGTAATAAATTTATTAAGTTGCGAAAAGAAAAAAGTATAAACCCACGGATTCTTATCTTTAAATAAAATACGAACCTCTTTATGAGAAATTGCATCTAAATAAATATCAAAATTACTTTTCACTACTGCTTCTTGTTTAAACTCAATTTTTATCGGCTTTAATTTGTATCTTAAGAAATTTTTTAGTAATTGCTCATAATATAGAGAACTTTTTTCAGAATACAATTTAGCCAATTTCTCTAAAAACTCTTTTCTCTCTTTCATCAATTTCTCATCGAGAAATGTCACAACTGACATCGGCATAAATATTGTATCTCTACTATGAGAAAGCAGAAAATCCCCAAACCAATCTATTGATAATATAGATGAATCTGTCTGAATAATCAACATATTAGATTTAATGAAAATTTTCAATTTGCTCTCCTTAGTTTCTTTAATTTGTTTCAAAATTCTATCAAAAAAGTAGTCAAAATACTTAGATTTGGTTTTACTCTTGACATTCACTTTATATGTGACTATAATTCCGCTCATAGATTAAGTCGGGGTGTAGCTCAGTATGGTTAGAGTACTTGGTTTGGGACCAAGGGGCCGGAGGTTCGAGCCCTCTCACCCCGACCATTTAATTTATATGATATTTTGATTATTACGGTGGTAGATGTAGCTCAGTTGGTTAGAGCATTAGGTTGTGGTTCTAAGGGTCGCGGGTTCGATTCCCGTCATTTACCCCATTTTGTTATTTAAACATTTAAAATTAAAGTGCGCTTGTGGCTCAACTGGATAGAGCGATGGACTTCGGATCCGTAGGCTAGGGGTTCGATTCCTCTCAGGCGTACCATTTTTATTTTTGCGTCCTTAGCTCAGCTGGATAGAGCAATGCCCTTCTAAGGCATCGGTCACACGTTCGAATCGTGTAGGGCGTACCATCTTATTTTAAATTGCGGACGTGGTGAAATTGGTATACACGCCAGACTTAGGATCTGGTGCCAAACGGCGTGGAGGTTCAAGTCCTCTCGTCCGCACCATAACATAACATTCTTTTACAAACTTCAAACAAATTACTAAATTAAACACTATTTAAAATTTATTTACAATATTATTATGCGGAATTTATTCCAAAAACTATAATGTTAAAACAAAATAGTTTTTAGAAACTATATCAAAAGTTAATTTCTATAAAATATGAACTTCGTATAGATAATCGTTTTCATCGAGACCAAACTTCACTTCTCGAATATATACATTTTTATCCTGTTTATCAAAGTGCTTAACAAGTAACTTTAAAGATTTTCCTGTATTTGTTCTATCAAAATAGATGATAGAAGTTTTATCAGTATTTGAAATTTCTTCAATTTCTTTTAAAGTAACTTTTTTAACCTCTGATTCAACATCGACTTGAGCTAATTTGTATTCCATTTAAACTCCATTTTATGATATTTTTAAAGAGTAAAAAATATAGCGGTATGATAGCATTTATTTTATAAATAAAAAATAAAGAAAATTTGAGTAAAATCGCATAATTATTAAATTAAGGAGTTATATATTTAATGGAAAACATTCATAGTGTTATTGATGCAATATCCAAAGAACGGGGAATTGATAAAGATAGAGTAGAAATTGCTTTAAGATTATCATTTTTAAAAACGGCAAAAGAGGTTATAAACTGGAAATCGAAGTTTGATATTGATTTATCAGAAAAGAATCCAATTCTTTATGAAATTTTCACAGTTGTGCCAAATAATTATAATTTCAAGGGTTACAACAAAAGTAGCTTTGAGGGAATGATTAAACTTGACGATGCGATTAAGAGATTTTCAGATGATGGAATTGTGGTAGGAGATGATATTCAAGTTCCGCACGATTTAGCAAAATTTGGGCGAAATGCTTCTGTTACACTTTATAAAAATATTGAGAAAACTATGGAAGAGTTCAAGGGTAACTCTATGTATTTTGGATTCAAAGATAGAATTGGCGAAAAGATATATGCAAAAGTTGTTCATATTGACGAGGAAGAAACGACAATCCTAGATATTAATGATATTGATGTAAAAGCGGTTATCAAAAGAAGAGATAGAATCAAGGGTGAATTTTATGCTGTTGGCGACTGGGTTTCTGCGGTTATCAAATATGTAAAAGTGGATAAAGAGGATAGAAAAATCACTTTAGAGCTTTCTCGAACAAATGTGAAATATCTTGCGACACTATTTAGCTTGGCAGTTCCAGAAGTGAAAGATGGCATCGTTATAATAAACGGTATTGCGAGAATTCCAGGGGAAAGAGCTAAAGTTTCTGTTACGAGTAATAATCCAAGAGTTGATCCAATTTCAGCAATGATTGGAGCAAAAGGTAGCCGAATCAATTCAGTTTCAAAAGAGGTTCATAATGAAGTTATCGATTGTATAAATTACAGTGAGATTCCTGAAGTTTATTTAAGAAACAGCCTTTCACCTGCGACAGTCGAAGCGATAAAATTAACTGATGAAGTTGATGAAAACGGGGAAAAGATTAAAGTTGCCTATGTTTCTATTGATAAGAAAGAGCGAGGAAAAGCTATCGGAAAAGCTGGGGTAAATTTAAAACTAGCAAAAATGCTGACAGGTTTTGATATTCGACTTTTAACAAATAATAAAACTGATGAAGAGATTCAAGAAGAGAAACAAGCTTCTGCAAATGAAGTTCTCGGTGCTTTATTTAACTAAGATTTAATTTAAAGGAAAAAAATGGGAT
>Ga0256827_10002374_pt1 | contig 12161 bp, 8 predicted proteins | sample CV84metaG_FD_185977 | JGI IMG/M metagenome (GOLD analysis project Ga0256827, IMG submission 185977) | Hydrothermal vent microbial communities from East Pacific Rise, Pacific Ocean - CV84 | ecosystem: Environmental > Aquatic > Marine > Hydrothermal vents | place: Pacific Ocean: East Pacific Rise... | reverse complement strand
GGGAAAGGGTTTAAGTCCGGTGGTTTCGACGGCTTTGATTGCTCGTTGCACGCAGGGTTCGGATTCGGAAAGTCGGAAGGCTCGGTAGTCGCTTTTGGTGATAAATTCGACCACTCCGCATTCGCCTTCGTCGTTCATCACATTTTTTGCTGCGTCTAAAAAACAGGTTCGATAGGCGGTGACAATTTCTTCTACAAATGTAGGATCGTGACTGCGGCACTCGCCAGAAACGATCATTTGATCCATTACTTGATTGCTGGCTTCGCCGCCGCGCATTTCGCCTACATTTGAGGTGCCACATTTTTCGCCTTTTTTGATTTGCCCAAAAAACCCTGCTTCCGATACTGCGGTTAATGCTTTGGCTGCAATGAGTCCGGCAGAAATTCCTTTTTGGGGTTCTAGACCTGCGTGGCTAGATTTCCCTTTTATTTTTGCTTCCCATCGAGCGGCGCTCATGGCGCCGATGATAATTTCGTTTGGATCTTGGCCATCTAAATTAAAACCCATGGTGGGATGCCCCAGATCTGAGAAGAGGACTGCGCCTGATCCGTGCAAACCATTTTCTTCGGCAATCGTGAACAGGAGGGTGATGGGCGGATGCGGAATCGATTTTTTTAGCATCTCTTCGATGGCGGAAACTATAGCGGCGCATCCTGCGCGGTCGTCCCCGCCGAGTCCCGTGTTTCCTTTTGAAACGATTCGATCACCTTGAATAATTGGAATAGCACCTTTACAAAGGGGCACGGTGTCCATGTGAGCTGAAAAACAGATGCGGGGTTGATCGAGTGTGCCAGGGATTTGCACAATTAAATTACCCACTTCAAAACCTTCCCCTAAGCGAAGATGGGCTTCGTCGGAAAAAATCCACTCCGCTTTGCAGCCTGCCTCTACTAATTTTTTGCGCAATAGGTTGGAAACTGCTGCTTCATGACCCGCTACGCCGTCTACGGCTAATAATTCCATTAAATGGTTTTGTGCTCGTTGATTCATTATTTTTATCCTGTGCAGTCGATTTTAAAAACAAAAAATATGGCATAAATTTGTTAGATAAAACGAAGTAAAAGCCCTGTTTTTTTCTTCTTTTAGGCGGGTTGTTTTTTGATTTTTTTTGAGCCTTTGTAAAATTCTTCTATTTAGCACTTGTATCAAAAGAAGTTATGGCTATCATGGCGCGCTCACAAGAAAAGAGCTGCGAGGATTTTCAATCGAGCGATTGATCGGCATGTTCTTAATTTAATTAACCAAAGGCTAGAGAGCGCGTGTTCTCACTTTATTATGGAATCAACAACTAACAACATCGTGGCTGTAGACGAAGCAACCATGGAAGCAATGTATAATGAGACTCTGAAAAATTTTACAGAAGGGTCTATCGTAACGGGGAAAATATTAAAAGTTCACGACGGAGATGTCTTAATTGATATTGGATATAAATCTGAAGGGATTGTCTCTGCACAAGAATTTTCGGACCTTCAAGAAGATCCTGTAGGACAGGAAGTTGAAGTGTTCCTCGAACAACTTGAAGACAAAGATGGAATGATTGTCATCAGTAAGCGCCGTGCTGTGCAACAACAAGCATGGGATTATGTTGTTAATGAATGTGAAGAGGGTAGCCTTGTTGAGGGAACCATTAAAACGATTGTTAAAGGTGGATTCCTTGTGGATGTGGGTGTTGATGCCTTCTTGCCTGGATCGCAATTAGATGTGATTCCTATTCGGAACCCTGAAGAACATCTTGGAAAAACATACGAATTTAGAATTCTTAAGATCAATCTTGATCGGAAGAATATTGTGGTTTCTCGTCGCGAATTGATCGAAGAATCTCGTCGTGAATCTCGCCGTAAAATCTTGGCAGATATTCAAGTGGGACAAGTTCGAAAAGGTGCGGTTAAAAATATCACGGACTTTGGTGCATTTATCGACCTCGATGGTATTGATGGATTGTTACACGTAACTGATATGACGTGGGGTCGTATTAATCATCCTTCTGAATTGCTAAAAATTGGCGATGAAGTAAACGTAATGATTCTTGAAATTAATTTAGAGAAAGAGCGCATTAGCCTTGGACTCAAGCAGACTCAAGACAATCCTTGGGAAGATATTGAATCTCGTTATCCTATTGGCGGACGTATTCACGGTCGAGTGGTTAACTTGGCTCCTTATGGTGCATTCATCGAACTTGAAGAAGGCATTGAAGGTCTTGTTCATGTTTCTGAGATGTCTTGGACGAAACGAATCCAGCGCGCATCTGATGTTTTGGCCATTGGCGATGAAGTGGATGCGGTAATCTTGGGTGTTAGTTCCGAAGAGAAGAAGATCTCACTCGGAATGCGTCAAACCGAAGAAAATCCTTGGGAAATTGTTTCTGGGAAATACCCCATTGGATCGTTGGTACACGGACGTGTTCGCAACTTTACCACCTACGGAGCTTTTGTTGAGCTCGAAGAAGGGGTGGATGGAATGATTCACGTTTCTGATATGTCTTGGACGCGTAAAGTAAATCATCCGTCTGAAGTTTTGAAGAAGGGCGATGAGGTTGAAACGGTAGTGCTCGAAATCGATGCCACGAGTCAACGCATTAGCTTAGGTCTTAAGCAAGCTCAAGATGATCCATGGATGGGTATTGTTGAGCGGTATTCTGTTGGAACTAAAATCACAGGCGTCGTTACCAAGATCTCTTCGTTTGGTGCGTTTGTTGAAATTGAAGAAGGAATTGACGGTCTTGTACACATCAGTCAAATTAGTAATGATCACATTGAGCGGATTAAAGATGTGCTTAATGTTGGGGATACGATTGACGCACGTGTTGTGAAGGTGGATCCTATTGAGCATCGCATTGGATTGAGTATTAAAGCGGCTCAAGTGAAAGACGATGAATTCGAAGTTCAAGAAGAAATGCTTGAAGGGTTACAGCCTGGAAGCGAATTGGTTGACCTTGCTGGTGCATTTGATAATGCATTTGGGGATCAACTTGAAGAGTGGCATCCTGGTGATGTAGCTAAGCCCGAAGCGACGGAAAAGAAAGAAGAGATCGCTGAAGAGAAAATTGAAGAGAAGGCAGAAGAAAAAGAAAGCGAATAATCTTTTCTCTTTTTAATCTATTAAAACCCCCCTTTTTTAGCGGGGGTTTTTTAGGTTTAAAGAGGATTATTTTAGTTTGGTTTATGCGCTTGGTTTTAAATTTATTTTTAGTACACTGCTACGTCGAATGTTTAGGACTGGGTGTGAGAGGGAAGAAATATGCCGAAATTAAATAATTTGCTAAAAGAAGGAAACAGAAAACAATCTGCGACTCGTTCTGTGCAACGTCCTACTCGTCCTGTGCAATCGGTTTATCAACGTCAAGCAAGAGCACTTTTGTCAAATCGAGAACTAATGAAAAATGCACGGGAATCGCTTTCTGGCAACTGGGTCATGGCTGTCGTTGGAATGATTTTTCTTGTCGGCATTTCTTTGAGTCTATTTCTTTTTGTTGCTACAATATATTCTTATTTTGGTCTTGTTAATTTTGATATAATTCTTACGTTTAATTTTAGTTCTATTTTTTCTCAAACGCAATCTTGGTTGATGGAATTTGTTTTTCTTTGGATCTCATTTTTTCTTTTATTTGGAGGGGCTTTTCGGGTTGGATTTTGTAGTTATTTTTTAGGGATTTCTCAGGGAGAAGGGGGGAATATAGAAAATATATTCACCGGATTCCGTCGGTTTTTTACCACCTTTTTTACTAATTTTTTCATTTGGGCACTTCTCTTTTTATGGTCTATTTTCAGTATTCTTCTTTTAATTGGAACCCTTTATTTTATTAGAGATATGGAGAATTCTCTTTTTATCTTACCCTTTTTCTTCTTATTCCTTCTTCCTGCTATTGCCGCATCGTATCGATATTCTATGACCTGTTTTATTTTGGCGGATGACGATGATTGTGGCGTATTTGAAGCCATTGCTCGAAGTAAGGAAATGATGAAAAAACACAAAGTAAATTTTTTCTATTTACAATGGAGCTTTTTTGGGTGGATTCTTTTATCTCTACTCACATTAGGATTTGGTTTCCTTTGGGTTATTCCTTATATAAAAACGAGTTTTGCAGAATTTTATGAAAATGTGAGATTAGATAACTAAATTCTTCATTACCCGATTATGTCTCAATCAGAACTATTTTCATTATTAGCAACCGATCCCTCGACGAAAGCGCGACGCGGGCGATTGTCCACCGCACATGGAACCATTGAGACGCCTGTTTTTATGCCGGTTGGAACACAGGCCACAGTAAAAGCGATGTCGCCAAAAGAGATGCATGAATTAGGGGCAGAGGTTTTATTGGGAAATACTTATCACTTAAACGATCGCCCGGGTCCTGATTTGATTGAACGAATGGGCGGACTGCATAAATTTATGGGTTGGGATCGAGCCATCTTAACCGATAGCGGAGGCTACCAAGTTTTTAGTCTGGGAAAACTGAATAAGATTACCGATGAGGGCGTTTCTTTTCAATCACATACCGATGGACGTCGTCATTTTATTGGTCCAAACGAGTCGATGGAAATTCAACGAAAGCTCGGTTCAGACATTGCCATGGTTTTTGATGAATGTCCCCCGTATCCATGTACAGAAGATTACGCTTGCAAAGCGGTGAACAGAACTCTAAATTGGGCGGCTATTTGTAAAAAAGCCCCTCATTCGGAGGGTCAATTAATTTTTGGAATTGCGCAAGGTGGTGTCTTTAGTGAGCTACGCAAATCGTGCGCAACAGCGTTGGTAGAAATGAATTTTGATGGATATGCAATTGGAGGCGTAAGCGTAGGGGAGCCAGATGAGCTTATTCTGCGTGGCGTGGATGATACGGTGAATTATTTACCGGTCAACAAGCCTCGTTATCTTATGGGCGTAGGCGAAATGGCGCAAATGGTGGAATCCATTGCTCGCGGCGTAGATATGTTCGATTGTGTGATGCCCACTCGCCAAGCTCGCAATGGGACGGTTTCAACTCGGCGCGGACGCTACCCCGTGAAGGCGGCGATCTATAAAGAAGATCCGCGTCCTTTGGAAGAAGGATGTACGTGTTATGCGTGCAAAAACTTTACCCGCTCGTATGTTCGTCATCTGCTCAATGTGGGAGAAATTTTAGGGTTGCGCTTAATTACCACGCATAATTTACACTGTTATTTAGAATTTTTTAGAGACATACGAACTGCAATAGAACAGGGTGTATTTGAAACGTTTCGAAAAGCGTTTCATGCCAACTATAGCCTTGTTTTAGAAGAACACACCTTAAATACGAAGGAGAATAATTAAATGAATGTACTACTTTCTACTCTTGCCGAAGCATCTTGCTCAACATCAGGCGGGTCGCCTTTTGGAATGCCTGTTGTGTTACTTATTGTTTTTGGTTTAATGTTTTTTATGACAAGTCGGTCACAAAAAAGACGGACAAAAGAACGTCAGGAAATGATTAATCGCGTGAAAGCGGGCGATCGCGTTTTGCTTACAAGCGGAATATTAGGTCAAGTAAATCGTGTTTCCGACAATACTTTAATTATTCAAATTGGTGAAAAAACAAAAGTTGAAGTCGTAAAAGCCGCCATCTCTCAAGTTTTAAACGAAGGCGATATCCCTTCAGAAATTGAACCTGCAAAATAGGAAAAAATAACAATGGCTATGGATAAAAATAAACTTTGGAAATGGACTCTTCTTGGGTTCCTCGTCCTTTGGTCGGTCACTCTTGTGGTCCCAAACGGATTTAAATTAGGTCTCGATCTACGTGGCGGATCTAGTTTTGTGGTCGAAGTAGATGAACAAGACCTAAAGCAAAAAATAGTTGAAAATAATGAAGCTCCTTCAATTGAAAAAATCTCTTCGTCGCAATTAAATGACAAAATTAAAGAGACCCAAGAATTAGCCATTGAAGTGATTCGGAATCGAATTGACCAAAGCGGCACAGCGGAAGCTGAGATTTATCCAGAAGGAGCTAAGCGCGTTGTTGTGCGTATTCCGGGTGCCGACGAAAAAACACGAAAAGAGACCAAAGACCAAATTGAACGTGTGGCCGTACTCTCTTTTAAGTTGGTTCATAAACGGAGTTTCGAGTGGATTCAGGAATTAAGTGCTAAACAAAAAGCGCCATATGGATATAATCGTGGAACCGATTCGCGTGTAAATGGATTTTATTATGTTCGAGATAAAAAAGTTCCAAAGGAAGATATTGATCCTGTAAAGATGAAGCGATTTGGCTCAAAACCTGCCGATTTCATGTTAGAAGAAGAGCGGTTGCAGGATGGCTCCGTTGTTTATCGTCCTCACTACATTGAACATCGAAATCAATTAAGTGGAAATATGCTCCAAAAAGCATATGTTTCTTCGGATCCAAACACAGGTGCTCCAGCCATCTCTATTACCTTTAATGATGAGGGAACAAAAAAGTTTGCCGAAGTAACCAAGCGATATGCTAGAAATGAAGCGGAAAATAAAGAAGGGCGCTTTTTGGCCATTATTTTAGATAATAAACTTTATTCCGCTCCTCGTTTGAACGGAGCTATTTATAGTGGAAATGCTCAAATTACAGGAAGTTTTACTCCGAAAGAAGCGCATCGATTGGTGAGTGTACTCCGAGCGGGTGCATTGCCAGGAAAAGTAAATATTATTGAAGAACGAACGGTCGCCCCAACACTCGGAGAAGACTCTATTAGTAGTGGAATAAATGCCATTCTTTTGGGTGGACTTGCCGTACTGATCTTTATGGGGGTTTATTATTTAATTCCTGGTCTTTTGGCGAACCTTTCGCTCTTCTTTATGCTTGTTTTGTTGCCCGTGGGCATGGTGGTTGCCGCAGGATTTTTAGGCGCTAGTTCAGGATCGCTTGAAGGCGGCGCGATCTCTTTACCAACCTTAACACTCTACGGAATTGCAGGTATCGTGTTGACCGTTGGAATGGCGGTGGATGCCAATGTACTTACTTTCGAACGTATGCGTGAAGAGTGGAAAATAGGAAAATCTGTTTCGGGGGCAATTAATGCAGGATATAATAAAGCCTTCAGTACTATTTTGGATGCAAACGTTACCACCTTATTGACTGCGATTATTCTCTTTTGGCAGGGTTCAGGTCCCATCCGTGGATTTGCTGTAACGCTGAGTGCCGGTATTTTGGTAAGTATGTTTATTGTGCTTGTGATTACTCGTCTATTCTTTACCTCGCTTGCTGATGCAAAAATATTAAAATCGCTAAAAATGAATGCGATTCCTGGGTTGGCTAACGCCTCTTTCAATTTTATTGGAAAACGAAAGATTGCGATTTCGTTCTCTTTACTTTTGATTATTGGAACCTGGATTGGTGTTTTCATGCGCGGCGATGATAATCTGGGTGTCGACTTTAAGGGTGGAACCGTTATGACATTTAAGTTTGAGAACAAAGTTCCTGCGGATGTCATTCGTGACACCTTAAAAACCACAGGATTCCCTTCAGCAAAAGTAAACTATCAATCCGAACTCACAGGAAATAAAGAGTTCCTTGAGATTAAAGTGGGAGTATCAAACGATGATGCAAAACCTGCTCTTAATGCAATCCTTGCGCTGGATGGAAAATATAAAATAATGAAAAACGATAGTGTGGGCTCTCAGATTGGTGCCGAATTACGAAACAAAGGAATTAAAGCCATTATTTGGGCTCTAATTGGAATTATTATTTATGTATCCCTTCGTTTTGAATTCTCTTTTGCGGTTGGAGCCATTGTGGCTTTGGTGCATGACGTTTTAATTACCATTGGAATTTACTCGGCGCTTGGACACGAACTTAGTATGCCTATTATTGCTGCTCTGCTCACCATTGTGGGATATTCCGTGAACGACACGATTGTGGTGTTTGACCGAATTCGAGAAGATCTGAAATTCGAAAAAGGGAAAACCTATTCCGAGATTGCGAATCTCTCGATTAACCAAACGTTAAGTCGAACACTCATCACTTCGGTTACAACTTTATTAACGGTGGTTATGTTGCTTCTATTTGGTGGTGGTGCGGTCTTTGACTTCGCATTAGCTCTCTTTATTGGTATTATTGTAGGAACGTATTCTTCTATCTTTATTGCCACACCTATTGTTCTGTTTTGGCATAAAGATGAAAAAACCAAGTTAAACTAATTCCATTACTCTAATGGAAGAGTGCAAAACGACATCTTTTCAATCGAAGAGATGTCGTTTTTCTTTTTATAAAGAAGAAAAAATTTATCGGTCAAACACAAGGCGATGACCTTGAGTGTGATCGTTAATCTGTTCGTTATGAAAAGCAAGTTGACCCGAAACAATCGTGGTGGCGATGGAGTTTTTAAAGGTCACGCCTTCAAAAGGAGACCAGCCACATTTGTATGCTATATTTTCGGGGCAAACGGTGTAGGGTTTGTTGGGGTCAATCAAAACAAGATCTGCCCAGTAGCCCTCGCGAATGAAGCCGCGATCTTGAACGTTAAAAATTTGGGCAGGATGGTGTGCTGTCTTTTTTGCAACCATTTCAGGCGATAAGAATTCAAGAAGAGAAAGCAGCGCCGTCTGAATGTTTGGGAGCCCAGAGGGCGCGGATAAGTAAGGTTGATTTTTTTCTGAAAGTAGATGTGGAGCATGATCGGTTCCCACGGTATCGAGAGTTCCGTTCTGTAGGGCCGTGCGGAGGGCGGCTCGATCAGCCGCTGTTTTTATGGCAGGGTTCACTTTTATTTTTGTGCCGAGGGTTTCGTAATCTTCGTCGCAAAACCAAAGATGATGAGGGCATGCTTCGGCGGTAATCCTTTTTTGAGCAATAGGCGCAGGATCTAAAAGTTGAAGTTCACGAGCGGTGGTGATATGTAAGATATGTAGCTGTGCATGGTATTTTGTAGCTAATTCAATGGCATGAGCGGTGGATGTATAACAGGCTTCTTCGGAACGAATAATAGGGTGAAAGCGGATCGGAATGGAGTCGCCGTATTCGGAACGAATCTCTTTTTCGTTGGCTTGAATAAGGTCGGTTCGTTCGCAATGAACCGCAATAGGAAGGGTGATGGTTTTAAAAATAGATTCCAGCGTTTGAGGTCGATCAACCAAAAGATTGCCTGTGGACGCACCCATGAACAGTTTTATGCCACAGACTTTTTGGGGATCGGCAGCGCGAAGCTCGTCGATATTTTTATTCGAGGCACCTAAATAGAAGGAGTAGTTGGCGAGACTTTTGGTGGAAGCAAGGGCAAATTTTTCTTCAAGAAGTGGGTTTGTTACAGTGGCAGGTTTGGTGTTGGGCATCTCCATAAAAGAGGTGACTCCGCCTGCTACGGCGGCGCGGGTTTCGCTACGCAAATCGGCTTTGTTTTCCATTCCAGGTTCGCGAAAATGTACGTGTGTGTCGATCATTCCTGGGAGCAGGAGCAGGCCTGTGGCATCAATCGTTTGATCGGCGGAGCAGTACGATAGATCGGAGTCGATCTTTTCAATCCGCCCGTTTTTTACAAAAAGATCGGCACAACGAGTGGTGTTTTCGTTTACGATTTGAGCATGGGTAATAAGGATGGAAGACATTGGTTGACTCGGGTTAACGCATTTTACGGATCATAGTTAATCCAATAATTAAAAAGAGAATAATAGCGCCCCAAGGACCAATCCACGGGGTAATATACATCTGTTTTGCGAGATAAATCATAACAAATTGAGTGGCATAAAAAGCAAAGAGCATTCCAATGGCAAGCATGATTCCTGCAAAGGCGCCTTTGCGTCCTGTATGCGAACCAACAGGAATGCCAATAGCCACAATAACCAAACAAATAAAGGGCATGGAAAGGCGTTGGTGAAAATCAACTTCATATTCAACAAGGGTCTTTTTGCTTAAATATTGGTGGGTCTGGATGTGCTTCCAGAGTTCGGTAGAAGATTTATATGCAGGGTCTTTTATTTCGTTTAAAAAATCTTCGGGGGTCTCTGTGACGCGTTGCATTTCACGTACATGAAAAGGGTGAGGGAGACCTTTTCGGTTCCCTTGTTGGTCAAATTCTTGAATGGCACCTTCTAAAAAAATCCAATGGGTTCCCGTCCATCGACCTTCTTTTGCCACATATTGAATTCGATCGCTTTCGTCGTCGCGTTGTTGAGTCAATTTCACATTGTACATGACATTGTTAAGGGTATCAAATTGTTGAATATACCATCGTTGATTTTCGATTGGATTTTTGTATGCGATGATTTTGAAATAGGCATCTTTTGATTTTTTCCCCTGAGCTTTTAAAAATTGCTCTGCGCGATAAGCAAATTTAGGCCCGGTGTATTCGTTTACAAATGCGGTTAAAGCAAGGCAGATGATTCCCATCAAAAAGTATGGGCGAGTAATACGTGAAATACTAATCCCGCTAGCACGCATGGCGATAATTTCGCTATGCCGAGTTAATGAAGAGAGGCTGTGAAGTACTGCAAGTAAAAGGCAGATCGGAACAATCATTATGAGCATGCTAGGTAGACGTAATCCGTAATATTGAACAACCTCAATAAACGGAGTTTTTGCATTTAAAAAATCCTCTCCATTGTCCATTAAATCTCCGACAATAAACAAGAGACCAAACGCCACAAGCAGAAAAATAAGCGAGGTGGCCAAATTTCTGAATAGGTATCTAAAAAGAATGCTCATGATTTGTTTACTTTGTCAACATGGTTCGAATGGGCTCACTGTACAACTCAGGTTCAAGTAAAAATGAATCGTGTCCTTTATCGGAATGAATCGTGATGTGTTCCACGGAAAGTTGACTGTTTTGTAGTTGTTCTACAATATACTCTTGTTCATCGGGATAAAAACAGACATCGCTATCAATACTAAAAACGAGATACTCTTGATGACCACAATCCTTGAAAACTTCTTTGTAATCTTTTGCTGCACAATCCTTCGCCAAATGAAAATGCGTCCAGCCCGCAATCAAATATAGATACGTGTTGGCATCGAAGCGTTTTAAAAACTTTCGACCCTGATGTAGAATGTACGACTCCAATGGCGTTTTGATTTTATACCACGAAAACTCATCTTTTTCCTGTTCGCATTTGTCACTCATCCGCGCTTCCATCGCATAAAGCGATACAAATGTTTTATGCGAAATCATCCGCGCCAACGCCAATCCGCGTAATGGAGCAGGGCCGTCATAATAGTGCCCGTTGCAAAAGTTCGGATCATTTTCAATCGCCAAAATTTGTTCTAAATTATGTACCCTTGCCAATGTGGTCGACTCAATGCCACACGCAATCGGGATCACTCGTTTTACTCGAGAGGGATAGCGTGTTGCAAAATTAAGGGCAAGCATCCCGCCCAGTGAGGGACCAATAACGGCATGAAAACGTGGAATCTCTAAATGATCAAAAAGCGGAATTTGTGCATCCACAATATCACTAAAAGAGATGTGTGGAAAATCGCCGCCATACTCTTTTCCCGTCTCGGGGTTAATGCTTGATGGACCTGTCGATCCGTAACAACCCCCAAAATAGTTAGCGCAAACCACAAAAAACCGATCCGTATCAATTGCCTTTCCTGGACCCACAAAATCATCCCACCAACCTATCTGGCACGCTTCGGTCCACTTTTCACCAACGCCTTCAACTGCGGGATTGAAACCACAAAGATGTTGCGATCCCGATAACGCATGAAAAACCAGTACGGCATTATCTTTTTTGGCGTTTAATGTTCCTAAGGTCTCATACGCAACCGTCACAGGACCAAACTCTTGTTGATTGTGTAAATAAAGACGATCGTATCTGAAATGTTTTGTTGATATTGTTTTCATAGTGTTTTTTTGCAAAAGCAACTCTCGTATAAAAATATAAACATCATTTGACAGGATCTGCGGAATGGATTCAAGTTTATCTAAAAAGATTCGAAAAGGACTATTTTGATTATAGAACCTTTCTCGGATAAAAAAATAAATAGTATTTTATAGATTTGCAATCTGCGGAGATTAGGTGTTCTATTCACCGCAGATGTTGCGGAGATTAGATGAGTAAAAAAACATATATATATGAACAGCCGGACTGGCCAACGTTTGTTTGGGATCTACATGCTCTCTCAGATGTGCTGGTTGCTGTTAGAAACAAACAGGGTCGCTTGCTTGGAAAAATGGAAGCGCTTGGTTTTAATTTACAAAATGAAGCGTTTCTTGAAACCTTGACGATGGACATTTTAAAAT
>Ga0256827_10002373_pt1 | contig 12163 bp, 12 predicted proteins | sample CV84metaG_FD_185977 | JGI IMG/M metagenome (GOLD analysis project Ga0256827, IMG submission 185977) | Hydrothermal vent microbial communities from East Pacific Rise, Pacific Ocean - CV84 | ecosystem: Environmental > Aquatic > Marine > Hydrothermal vents | place: Pacific Ocean: East Pacific Rise... | reverse complement strand
CTTCAAGCTATAACGATTAAGGAGAAAAAGAAGATTCAAATAAGTCCGCTTGTTGAAAGTTTAACAGGAGTAATTGAGTCAAAAGGTGATTCAAGAAAAAGTTATACTGATTTTTTATCTGAAAAATATGCATAATGGATAGATTATTAGTTGATACAAACATCATTATTGATTTATTAGCAAAGCGTGAAAGATTCTTGACAGAAGCACAGGAGCTTTTTACTCTATCAGATAAAAAAGAAGTGAAACTATATGTATCTTCACTGACATTTGCCAATACTCATTATATTCTATCTCAAAGTTTGAAAATTGACGATTCTAGAAAAATTCTTAGGAAGTTTAAAGTTCTCGTTGAAGTTTTGCCAATGGATGATAAAATAATAGATTTATCTCTTGATTCTGATTTTAAAGATTTTGAAGATGCAATTCAATATTATACAGCTCTTGAAAATAACTTAGAATTAATATTAACAAGAAATCTAAAGGATTTTAAATTATCAAGAATTCCAGTTTTAACAGCTAAGGATTATTTACAGTTGAATAAATAAAAAATAATATCCTAATGGAGTTTCTCAAAACGAATTAGTTCTAAAATAAGAAAAGGAAATATTATCTCCCGCCAACAGGCTGATTTTTAATGGTAAACGTACCCCAGCTTTCGAGTTGGAATACTACGATACCGTAACTAAAGATGTTGCAGTTTATAGCGACAAAGCCACTAAAGTGGATATAGAAATGAAAAAAACAGAGAATAATTAAAGGATGTCATTTCGACTGAAGCGAAGCGAAATGGAGAAATCTAACCAAAATTAAAAGATGTTTCCACAGGGTCGACATGACAGCAGGAAAATAAACAAAACGTCATTGCTAGAGAGGAACGACAAAGCAATCTCAAGCCAAAAGCAAACAGATTGCCACGCTAACGCTCGCAATGAAGATAATTAAAAATAAATTATTACTTTAGTTACAAATAATTATTTCAATAGAAATATGAAAAAATATATAATTATTATTCTAGTTCTGTTAAGTCAATTTTCTTTTGCTCAAGAGCCTATTGCAGATTCATTAGTTGGGATATATAAAGGAAATCTTTATTCTAAAATTGAAAATGACCCTTGGACAGTAATAAATGAGAATGCGTTTGAATATGTTACAAATATTGATACGGAAAATTGTTATGTTAATTTTGATATTGAACAAAGCGATTTAGCTCATGCAGCATTAGGTGTTTATTTACCTTTTAATACTACTTATTCATATTGCTCAGGAACATGGAATGCTTATGACCCTCTTTTTATGATACAGACAGTTTAATACTTTTTGTTACAATAAATATGGGGCCTCCTGATTATCAGGATTATCATGAAAAATTTATCGGGAAACATGTTCCGGGTTCAACGAGTGTTGGTTTAAAAGAAATAACAAAAGAACCTTCGATAATATCAGTTTTTCCTAACCCTGCAAGCGAGTATATTATTGTAAATAGTCAAACTAAGCAAGATATATTCATTTACGACCTTACGGGTAAAGTGGTAAAGCAATTTAAAGCTCAAAATTCAGAATTTAAAATTGAAGTCGGAGATTTAGAGAAAGGCATTTATCTTGTAAAAGTAGGCACTGTAAATGGTGTTGCTACACAAAAATTAGTAATAGAGTAACAAACATTGTTTAATTTTATATTAGAAGAAATATTGCTCATTATTGGGGTAGTAATTTTTTTCTACACAAAACAAAACGTCATTCCGAGGAGGAACGACAAAGCAATCCTAAGCCAAAAGCAAACAGATTGCTATGCCAACGCTCGCAGTGACGATAATTAAATTCTTTTGTACTAAGTATATATCGTTTGAATTCAGTAAAATTAATCCCCTTGGGTAAATAAAAAATCACCAAACTAGAAAGTAGCTTGGTGATTCTTTTTTTTGATCGTTTTAATCTTAATTTTTTACTTCAATAACCAAGTATTTAGATACTGACCAAAAGGCTTTGGGATCTGTTATTATAAGATTATCAATTTTTTTATTGTTACTCTCGAACTCGTAAGACCCTTTAGGGTGTGTTGTAATAAGTTCTGCTTTACTAGCAAAGATGGCAATCTTTTTAAACGATTCTGTATTTATTTCTGTAAAATATTCTTTGTCGAAATTATCGTCCAATTTAGTGTTTTTACCAATACCAATAAAACCACCTTCTTTAGTTATAATTTTATGTTCTTTTAGCTCTTTTACGGTGCCAATTACATAAAAGGCTGTTTGTAATTCATCGGTTTGCTCTTCTATAATTTGCGCTTGCATTTCGTTTTGTTGTTCGGTTTCAACTAAGGCATCTGTTAAATCTTTAATTTCAATATTTAAGCCTTCCAATTCGTGGTTTAGAGCTTCGATTTCTGTATTCTTATTCAAGATTTGTTGATTGAGAGTGGCTATTAACTTTTGTAACTCTTTATTCTTATAACCTGAATTTTTATACTTTTTATTTAAAGCACTTAGTTTTTCCTGATTTTCTTTAAGAAGGTTATAAATGGTATTAATGTCTTCTTTAATTTGTTCACGTTTATTAATATCTTCAGAGTCGTTTTTGTTGACCGAAATAATATTTTCGCGTTTTTTTATTTCGTTTAAGTTTTCTTGAATGGTGTTGAAATCCATTAAGTATTCCATTACCTCTGCTCCTTGAGAGCTGCTAAGTGTTTCTAAACTATCTGTCTTAGCTTGTAATGTTTTGTATTCTTCGGTTTCTGTAACGTTGGTACACGATGCTAAAAAAGCAAGTGCTCCAATAAAAAGAAATATTTTCTTCATGATAAAAATGTTTTAGTATTTGAGTGCAAAGTTAATTTTTGAATTAGTATTGTAATTATAAAAATATATAAAAAACCTTAATTTGGTTTTCCGGCTACCACAATAACAATTTCGCCTTTAACTGTTTTCGACTTAAAATGTTCGATTAGTTCTGCTAAAGTTCCTTTTTTATTTTCTTCGTGTAGCTTGCTTATTTCTCGTGAAACAGAAGCTTCTCTATCCAATCCGAAAGCTTCAGAAAATTGTTCTAGACACTTTACAAGTCGGTGTGGCGATTCGTAAAAAATCATGGTTTTATCTTCTTCTAAAAGTGCTTTAATTCGTTTTTGTCGTCCTTTTTTTACAGGAAGAAAGCCTTCGAATATAAATCGGTCGTTGGGTAAACCCGAATTGACTAGTGCAGGGACAAATGCTGTAGCGCCAGGAAGAGTTTCTACTTCTATGTTGTTTTTTTTACATTCGCGAACCAATAAAAATCCAGGATCGGAAATTGCCGGTGTTCCAGCATCGGAGATTAAAGCTATATCTTGTCCCGTATTTAATAGTTCAATATATCGATTCAATTGCTGATGTTCATTGAATTTATGATAGGATTGTAGCTTGTTTTGTATTTCGAAATGCTTAAGTAAGATTCCAGAAGTTCGAGTATCTTCGGCAAGAATTAGGTCAACTTCTTTTAAAATGGTAATTGCCCTAAAGGTCATGTCTTGCAGGTTGCCGATAGGCGTGGGAACTACATATAATTTGCCCATTGTTAATATCGATTTACAAATTGAGTTAGTAGCTGAATTAATTCTTCAACTTTATTCATTTCTAGTGTTTGGGAGCGATCGTAAATATCGTGATAAAATTGTGGGCCTCCTCTTGTAAAAAGAAATACAGTAGGAACACCGTTGACATCGAAAAAATGATGGTCGCTGTTAGCAGAGCCTTTTCCTATTCTAATATCGTCGAAATAATTATGTTCGTCGTTAAGTTCGATTAACAACTCACTTGCTTTAGGATTTTCTTTTCCATTAACAACAGAAAGTCCTTCAATTCCTGTTCCTACCATGTCTAGATTAAATAAAAACTTAATCTTTTCTAAAGGGAATAAAGGGTGCTTGGTGTAATACAAAGAGCCTATTAAACCAGCTTCTTCGGCAGAGAAAAGAAAAAATGCAATATTATATTTGGGTTTAATACCTTTGTCGTGATAATATTTTGCTAGACTTAGTACCGTTGCTACGCCACTTGCATTGTCGTTTGCACCTGGGAAATAAGTTTTTTTACCAACCATTCCTAGATGGTCGTAATGTGCTCCAAAAACAATAAAACTGTCAATTTCGCCCTCTATGTATCCGATTACATTTTGCGATTGGTATTGCTCTTTTAGCTTGTTTTTAATGTTCAATTGTAAGCTTTGTGTTGTGGTGTCCCAAGCTTCTTGTTTTATTTGAATAAATGGAAATCCGAACTCGTAAGTACGTTGTGTTTGAATTAATTTCCGACTGGTTATTTCAACAATTCCTGCACTATTATTTTTTGCGGCAGTTTTTATGATTTCTCGATAATTTTTTATTAAATCTTCAGATTTATAATGAATTGTATCTAAAATAAACAACTCGTTTTTATGATCTTCTTTCGAAAATTGTTTTATCGAGAAATGCTTTGGAAAATATAATTTAAACGTTCCTTTAGCCGATGAAGATCCTGCAAAAACAAGGTAGTCATCGCCTAGTTTTAGATTCTTTTTATTGGTATTAACTTGAGTTTTTGAAAAGGTATTAATATCAAATTTGAAATATTGAAAGTATGAGTCGTTAAAAGGTTTTGTATTCCACTCTTTTAATTCTTTTTCAATGAATTTACTTGCAACTTTATCGCCCCCTTGAGCAAATCCTCTACCATGAAATTTAGCAGAGGCTAAAGTCTCTACACAAGATAAGGCGTACTGTTTGTCTTGTCCTAAAACAAGATTAATAACTAAGCTAAATCCTATGATAAATAAGTATTTCATTAATAATTGTTTCGATTAAACATATCGTCTGTAAATAAGTTCTAAAAAGCGTTTGGTTGCACTTTCTTCTTTGCTCCATCCATAAGTGTTTGCAACTTCTATAGCTTTTTCTAACGAACCCGCATTGTTAAGAATTTCTAAGGAGGTTAAATAATTATCGTTATTTCCATCGAAAAGTTCTCTAGTAAACCAAATCTTATCGTTTAACGAAATAGCGTTTTTTAAGTCTTTTATAGGGCGATTTTGTAGTTGAGTTGCAAAATCATCATCGTTTTTAATATTTGCTAGAATATCGTTGAGGCTAGTTTTGTCTTCGAACTGGTCTGCAATTGTATCGTTAAGAGGTTTTTCTATAATGGGAGATTTTTTCTTCTCGGAATGTGATGGTTCATCGATGAATTCGATATTTTCTTCTTCAGGTTCTTCTAAAACAATTGTTTCTTTCTCAACGTCTTCATGAGAAATTGATGGCTCTTGAGATTTGGCTTCTTTTAGAGTTATTTCCAAATCGATATATTCTTTTTCTTCAATGTATTTTAATGCTTCTTGATCGATAGCATCCGATAAATCTTCTTCTATAATAGGTTCTTTTTCGATTTTGAAAGTTGAGGGTTCTACACTTGAATTCTTTTTCGATAGTTTTTCTAATTTTAAGTCGGTTAGCTCTTCGTACAGTTGTCTAGTTTTTTCTAAAGACAAATCGAAGTCGATTAGTGCACTGTTTTCAAGTTGTAAACTTTCTACTATTAAGTTTAATTGTTGAACCGTTTTTTGGATATTTCCCATCTTATTAGAACTCATCTTTCTAGTTAAATATTTTGGTGTATTAATACATTGTTTGAACAAAAATAAAGAATACTTTTTACTATTTGTTCATTCGGCATTGTTAATTACTCATAAATAATTGTTAATTATAAATTAGGAATCTTTATCTGAAAATGAACATCAAATTCTATCTTTACCAATATGCAAATTAGGACTTATGTTTTTAGAAAGTAAACCGTCGAAAAAGAATAAAACAGGTTGGGTAGAGGTTGTTTGTGGGTCAATGTTTTCAGGGAAAACAGAGGAGCTAATTCGTAGACTAAATAGAGCAAAATATGCTAAGCTATCTGTTGAAATTTTTAAGCCTAAGATAGATACGCGCTATTCCGAAGAAGATGTGGTTTCGCATAACGAAAATTCGATTCGTAGCACGGCTGTAGATAGTTCAGCTAATATTTTATTGTTGGCGAGTCCTGCAGATGTTATAGGAATTGATGAGGCTCAGTTTTTTGATGATGGTTTGGTTGATGTTTGTAATCATCTTGCTAATCAAGGCGTTCGTGTGATTATTGCAGGTTTGGATATGGATTTTGCAGGTAAGCCTTTTCATCCTATGCCAGAATTAATGGCCATTGCAGAACATGTAACAAAGGTTCATGCTATTTGTATGCGTTGTGGTTCTAATGCTCAGTATTCGTACCGAAAAACAGATTCGGATGATTTAGTTTTACTTGGTGAAACGATGGAATATGAACCTCTTTGTAGAACTTGCTATAATGCCGCTAATTCGAAGCGAAAGAATATTACCCCAATTTTAAATTCATAAATTGAATGATAGATTATACCTCTCGGAATATTGCCGAAATATTAAAGGCTGAGCAGTTTATAGAAGGCTCTGTTAAAAGTTCTAATTATAGTCAAATTCTGACTGATAGTAGACGACTTAGAAGTCCTGAACAAAGCTTGTTTTTTGCTCTTAAGAGTAATCGAAATAATGGGATACATTATATCGAAGACTTGTATAGTAAGGATGTTCGTCTTTTTGTGGTTCAAGAAGAAATAAACTATAAATTGTATCCAAAAGCTTCTTTTATTGTGGTAAAAGATACTTTGAAGGCGCTTCAGCAATTGGTTAGAGTACATCGTATGCAATTTAGTATTCCTATTGTTGGAATAACAGGGAGTAATGGAAAAACGATTGTAAAGGAGTGGTTGTTCGAATTGCTTAAGAAAGATAAAAAAATTGTTCGTAATCCACGGTCGTATAACTCTCAGATAGGTGTTCCTTTATCGGTTTGGATGCTTGAGGAGGAAAGTGAGATGGGGATTTTTGAGGCTGGAATTTCTAAAGATGGGGAAATGAGTAATTTGGAGAAAATTATTCAACCAACTATAGGGATATTTACCAATATTGGAGATGCTCATCAGGAAAATTTTATGGATTATAAACATAAAATTTCTGAAAAAATAAAGTTGTTTATCAATACTCAGACGATTATTTACTGTAAAGATAATCAGTTAATAGATTTGCAGTTCTCGAATTCACCTTTGTTCGAAGATAAAGACTTATTAACTTGGTCGGAGAAGTATACTTCCGATTTAAGAATTACCCATAAAGAAATTGAGGAAAAACAAACGAGAGTTAAGGTATTATATAAAAACGAAGAATTAGAATTGCTTTTGCCTTTTGTCGATTTTGCATCTTATGAGAATATTTTACATATATGGCTGTTGATGTTGCATTTAGGTTATTCTCAAAAGCTTATTCAAGAGCGGGTTTCTCGTTTGGTAAATATCGGAATGCGCTTGGAACAAAAACAAGCTATTAATAATTGCACTATAATTAACGATACTTATAATTCAGATATTGGGTCGTTAAATATTGCTTTAGATTTACTTTCGCAACAGAATCAACATCAAAAGAAAAGATTAATTCTTTCGGATATTTTACAGACAGGTAGAGAAAACTTGGTTTTGTATAAGGAGGTTGCCGATTTAATAGAAAGTAAAAATATTCAGTCGTTTATTGGAATTGGACCAGATATTTCTTCAGTTTCTAAATTATTTCCAGAATTATCGGAATTTTACGATAGTACAGATGAATTTTTGGAGCAAGTTAAACCCGATGCGTTTGAAAATGAAGCCATTTTAATAAAAGGGGCTAGAAGGTTTGAATTTGAAAAAATATCTAACTTTTTACAAAATAAGAATCACCAAACGGTTTTAGAGGTCGATTTAAGTAATCTAATTCATAATGTTAACTATTATCGCTCGTTACTGAAGCCGAATGTGAAACTGATGGCTATGGTTAAAGCTTTTTCTTATGGGGCTGGTTCTGTAGAGGTAGCTAATGTGTTACAATACCATAAAGTCGATTATTTGGCTGTAGCTTATGCCGATGAGGGTGTAGATTTGCGTAAGGCAGGCATTACATTACCTATTATGGTTATGAATCCTCAAGAAATGAGTTTGGAGCAAATGATTCGTTATCGATTGGAACCCGAAATATATAGTTTTAGAATTCTAAAAGCATACTATAAAGCTGTTAGGAAGCATGGTACCGTATATGCCCCATTACATTTAAAAATTGAAACGGGAATGAATCGTTTGGGTTTTGTAGAATCGGAAATTGATAAACTGATTGAGTTTATTGTTTCGAATCCAACTTTAAAGGTAGCCTCTGTTTTTTCACATTTGGCTGGTAGTGATGATACTCAGTTCGATAATTTTACAGAACAACAGATTCATACTTTTAGTAGAATTAGTACTAAGGTTCAGGATGCTTTTTCGTATCCAATTATCCGACATATCGATAATTCGCAAGGAATTCAACGTCATCCTAATGCACAGTTCGATATGGTTCGTTTGGGAATTGGTATGTATGGTATTTCGGCAACAGATAAACAAAAACTAAAAGAGGTTAATACTTTATACACTTGTATTTCGCAAATAAAAACGATTCGGTCTGACGAAACTATAGGCTACAATAGAGCAGGAGTGATACAAGATGGCGGTCAGATTGCGATAATTCCGATAGGTTATGCAGATGGTTTGCGAAGGTCGTTGGGGAACGGGAAAGGTCGTTTTATGATTAATGGAAAACTTGCTCCTGTGGTTGGTAATGTTTGTATGGATATGTGTATGCTAAATATTACAGGTATCGATTGTAAAGAAGGTGATAGGGTTTTAATTTTTGGTGAAGATTATCCTATAAAGAATATTGCTCAACAGATGGGTACAATTGAATATGAGGTTTTAACCGGAATCTCGCAGAGAGTAAAACGAATTTATTTTCAAGAATAGGTATTAACAATTTAGAAATATCGAGTTGGTTTAACGAGAAAAAATGGAATTTAGGTTCCCAATATAAACTATTAATAAAAAACATGATGAAAAAGATTACGTTAGTATTATTTATTTTAGGAGCTTTATTTGTAAATGCTCAGGATAACAAGACTGTTAAAGGAACGAGTGACGATACAAATAAACTTGTTCTAGATTATGAATATCGTGATTTTAACGATGCAGAAACAAATAAGTTTAACGAAGAAGAGGCTTACAAAACATTGCCTTGGGAAATAATTCAGGTTTATAATTTCTTAAAAGAGCATAGAGAAATAGTTTACAATGTTCAGAAAATAAAATTAAAAGAAGGGGGAAATGTTGAATTAACGAAAAAGGGTTATAAGATTTTAGTTAAAAAGCAAGAACTTGAATTGAAAAAGTATGATTTTTTAGAAAAAGAATTCATAAAACAACCTGAGATTAAGTTTGATAATACATCGACAATGAGGGAAGTGAAATTTTTACCATTTTTCCCAATGCAGGTGTTTCGTGTTCTAGATGAAAAAGAAGTTGTTGAAATTAATAATCGGAAATATGAGTGTACAATAGTTGAGGGATTTGTGATGGGAGAGAAGTGGAAGTATTGGATGGTTACAGAAACTCCTGGGTTAATTGTGAAAGCATTAAATGAAGATCCAACTTTTTTTGTTAGACGTATTTGGTTAATAGATAAATATTAAGTTGTTGGAGGATGTTTTTACACTAGAGAAACAGATTGATTCCTACTGATATTGTGCAAAAAGGGATTGAAAAATTTGAGATGTAAGAAAGAATTAAAAGAATGATTAATAAATGAAGAAATTTGGAAAAACAATAAAGCTATTTTTAATAGATGGGGAGCCTAATGGAAGAATGACTTGTGAACTATCAAATTGGACAGGAAAGGCATATAAAATACCAAGACTTCAGATTAAGGAATCTTATGATAGGAAAGATTTAAAAAAAACTGGAATTTATTTACTTTTTGGGAAAGATAATGAAGGGAGGAATCTAATTTACATAGGCGAAGCAGAAAGTATTATTGATCGTTTAAAACAGCATATCTCGCAAAAGGAATTTTGGAATGAAGTTATTCTGTTTATTAGTAAAGATGAAAATTTAAATAAAGCACATATAAAATATTTAGAGAATAGATTATATGAAATAGCAAATAAAGTTAAACGATATTCATTAGAAAATAATTCTACACCAACTAAATCTTCTATATCTGAATCTGAAATTGCAGAAATGGAAGAATTTATTGAGAATATTAAACTTCTTACCAATACGCTAGGTCATAAAGTATTTGAAAGTCTTGTAGATGAGTCTATAACAATAGCAGATAAGAACATATTTTTAATAAATGCAGCAAGAGGAGCAAAAGGGAAAGGTCTCCCAAGTTCAAATGGATTTATTGTTTTAAAAGGAAGTGAAATTGCAATATCAACAGTTAATTCAATGCAGAAATCATTGCTTAATATTAGGCAAAAACTTATTGATGAGAAAATATTGATTGAAGAAAACACAAAGTTAATCCTTAATCAAGATTATGAGTTTTCAAGCCCTTCAACAGCTGCAGCAATAGTAATGGGTAGAAATGCTAATGGTTTAATAGAGTGGAAACTAAAAAATGGGGAAAATTTAAGGGACTTTGAAATTAACGTAAAAGAAATAAATTAATGATATCTTAATAACGCATATAAGTTAGGGCTCATTGTTATTTCAACTGTAGCGAAGAGGAATGGAGAAATCCTAAGATTCTAAGCAAAGTGATTCTGTCTGTACCATTCGAATAAAGTGATGGAAAGAGCATGGCTTACATTCAACGATTTTACATTTCCTGGCATGGGAATATAGATTTGCTGTTTGCAGAGTTTTAGAAGTTCTGGTGAAATACCATGTTTTTCATTTCCCACAATAAATGTAGAAGAAAGCGAAAGTGTACTTTGGTATATGTTTTTTGCATCGGAGCTTGTTTCTATAGCAACTAAGTTATCGAACTGTTCTGCAATTTGGTCATAAGTTAGAAAAATAAGCTCTAAATATTGGAGACTATTTCTTGCAATTTTGTTTATTCTGTTTTGCGATAATTGTAGGCGATTGTCCAATTGTTTAGTGATAACCACCTTTTTACAACCAATATTCCCTGCTAATCGAAGTGCAGAACCAATATTGTCGGGTGTAAGTAAGTCGTCTAGAATAATAACAGGACCATCGAACTCCTGCTGTTCGAAGAATGTATTTGCTTTAATAATACTCATAAAAGTTATTCTTCAATAGCATCTGTATATTTTTCTGGAAGAGATTTCTTAGTTTTTGCCCCAAGTTTCTTAATTTTTTCCACTCGTCCTATTAGATTTCCTTTTCCTGTCGCAATTCGTTTTTGTACGTTTGTAAACAAGTCTTGAGTTTCTCCCATTTTCTTTTCCATTTTAGAAAAATCGTCGAGTAATAGTACAAAACTATCGTATAAACCTCCAGATTGACGAGCAATTTCCATTACATTCTTATTTTGGTAATCTTGCTGCCACATATTCGAAATCATTTTAAGAGCTGTAATTAGATTGGTTGGATTAATTAATACAATTTTTCGTTCGTAAGCGTACTGCCAAAGTGCTCTGTCTTCTTCTATTGCAATGTAGTAAGCGCCTTCTATGGGGACAAACATCATAACAAAATCTAGAGTTTCTATTTGATATAAATCTTGGTAATTTTTCTCACTTAATTCTTTTATATGCTGTTTTATAGAATGAATATGTCCTTTAAGTGCAGCTTCTTTATCAATTTTGTTTTCTGCAGAAATATATCTTTCGTAATCGGTTAAAGATACTTTAGCATCGATAACAATATCTCTATTATCCGGGTAATGTACAATCATATCTGGGCGAAGAATTTTCCCATCTTTATCGGTAAATGAACTTTGTACATTGTATTCAAAATCTTTTCTTAAACCAGATTGTTGTAAAATATTTTCAAGAATTTCTTCGCCCCAATCTCCTTGAACTTTAGAATTAGATTTTAGAGCGTTGGTTAGATTTTTAGCATCGGTACTAATTTGTTGATTTAGGTCGAAGAGTTGTTTTACTTGTTCGTGTAAACGAATACGTTGCTGAGTGTCTTTGTCGTAGGTGTTAGATATCTGAGTTTTTAATTCAGTAAGTTTGTCTTTAAAAGGCTTCAGAATAGTGTCTAGTTGTTCGGAACCCTGTTTGTTAATCTTTTCACTACTTTTTTCGAAAAGTCTATTGGCAATATTTTCAAATTCGGTTGTGAA
>Ga0256827_10002372_pt1 | contig 12163 bp, 12 predicted proteins | sample CV84metaG_FD_185977 | JGI IMG/M metagenome (GOLD analysis project Ga0256827, IMG submission 185977) | Hydrothermal vent microbial communities from East Pacific Rise, Pacific Ocean - CV84 | ecosystem: Environmental > Aquatic > Marine > Hydrothermal vents | place: Pacific Ocean: East Pacific Rise... | reverse complement strand
AACATTATTATTTTTGATACCACTTTACGTGATGGTGAGCAATCCCCCGGTGCCAGCATGAATATTGAAGAGAAGTTGCGGATTGCCCATCAACTGGAACGGCTGAATGTTGATGTTATTGAAGCCGGCTTTCCGATTGCATCTGATGGTGATTATGAAGCGGTTAAAAAAATCGCCCAAACAATTAAAGGGCCACAAATTGCCGGTTTGTCCCGTTCCAGTAATTTGGATATTGACCGGGCCTGGGATGCCTTGAAATATGCCGGGGAGCGGGGGCGGATTCACACTTTTATCGCAACCAGTGATATTCACATGGAATATAAACTGAAGATGAGCGAACAGCAGGTTCTGGATGCGGCTGTTGCTGCGGTCACCCTGGCTGCCGGGTATACCCCCAATGTCGAATTTTCGGCAGAGGATGCGGTCCGGACGCAACTACCGTTTTTGGCGAAAGTGATCAAAGCAGTTATCGAGGCGGGGGCAACAACCGTCAATATCCCTGATACTGTGGGCTATACGATCCCGTCAGAATATTTTGATATCATCAGTTATCTGAAAAAGAATGTCAGCAATATTGAGGATGCGATTATCTCGGTCCATTGTCACAACGATCTGGGTTTGGCTGTGGCTAACTCTTTGGCTGCAGTTCAGGCCGGAGCGCGGCAACTTGAATGTACGATTAACGGGATTGGTGAGCGGGCCGGTAACTGTTCTCTTGAAGAGGCGGTCATGACCCTGCGGACACGTCAGGACATCTTACCGTATGCAACCAATGTTGTGACCGAGCAGATCACCCCTTCGAGTAAGTTACTGTCGACGATTACCGGAATTCAGGTTCAACAGAATAAAGCCATTGTCGGAACCAATGCTTTTGCTCATGAAGCTGGCATTCATCAGCATGGTGTGATGATGGATAAATCAACCTATGAAATTATGACTCCAGAGTCGGTCGGGTTGAATCAGAACAAGCTGGTTTTAGGAAAGCATTCCGGTCGACACGCTTTTATCGATCGCTTGAAGCAACTTGGCTATGATCTCTCCAAAGATGAGATCCAGAAAGCCTTTGTCCGTTTCAAGACTCTGGCGGATATGAAGAAAGAAATCTTTGATGAAGACCTTGACGCGATTGTTGCCGATGAAATTTTGCGGGTTCCCGAGACCTACAAGCTGGATCAGATGAATGTCAGTTCCGGTTCCTTTGCTACCCCGACAGCAACGGTGGCGATGGAAGTTAAAGGGAAGATGAAAAAGATTGCAGTTATTGGTGATGGCCCGGTTGATGCTGTGTTCAAGGCAATTAAGAAACTGGCCCGGAGTAAGGCGACCATGCTCAATTTTTCGGTGGGAGCAATTACCGGAGGAACCGATGCTCAGGGGGAGTGCAGTGTTCGACTTCAGTCGGCAGAAGGGCGTGAAGTCCTCGGACAGGGGGCCCATCCCGACATCCTTGTGGCCAGTGCCAAGGCTTATATCAACGCATTAAATAAACTGGTTGTTGCGGAAAAACGGTCTCATACCAGTATCTGATTGCAAGTTTTAATAAATTAACAGGAGTACTTCATGGGTAAAACGTTAGCAGAAAAGATTTTTGATAGTCATTTGCGTGATGAGCCGTTCCAGGGAACGAAGATTCTCAACCTGGATCGGGTCCTCTGTCATGAAATCACCACCCCGGTAGCGATTGCCGATTTGGTCTGGCGTGACAAAGATCGGGTTTTTGACCGCAATAAGTTAAAAGTTGTGATTGATCATGTTACCCCATCCAAAGATACCAAGACCGCAACCCAGGCGAAAATTCTACGCGATTGGGCGAGACGGCATGATATCCCCGATTTTTTTGATGTCGGCCGTAACGGTGTCTGCCATGCTCTGTTTCCGGAGAAGGGGTATATCCGCCCCGGCTATACGGTGATTATGGGGGACAGTCATACCTGTACTCATGGCGCATTTGGGGCTTTCGCCGCAGGTGTCGGAACCACCGATCTGGAGGTCGGGATTTTAAAAGGGGTGTGTGCGTTCCGCGAACCGGCAACGATCAGGATCAATCTTAATGGTACTCTTGCAGCAGGGGTCTATGCCAAGGATGTAATTCTTTATGTGATCTCTCAACTGGGGGTCAATGGAGCCACTGACCGGGTGATTGAATTTCGCGGGCCAATCGTTGAGAAAATGAGCATGGAAGCACGCATGACCCTGTGTAACATGGCCGTTGAGGCCGGGGGAACTTCCGGGGTTTGTATGCCGGATATGACCACTGTTGAATATCTTTGGGAGTTTATTCAGGATGAGTTTCCAAGTAAGGAGGCGGCACTCGCCGATTACCAGCAGTGGGTTTCAGACCCGGATGCGGTTTATGCCAGTACTTTGGATATTGATGTTTCCACCCTTGAGCCACAAGTGACCTATGACTACAAACCTGATTGTGTTAAATCGGTTAAGGAGATGAGTGGGACTCCCGTTGATCAGGTCTATATTGGTACCTGTACCAACGGCAGGATTGAAGATCTGCGCCAGGCCGCAGCTGTTCTCAAAGGGAACACGATTGCCGGTTCGGTACGGGGGATTGTTTCTCCGGCAACCCCAAAAATCTTTCAGGAGGCTTTGAAAGAGGGAATTATCCAGATATTTATGGATGCCGGATTTTGTGTCACTAATCCCACCTGCGGTGCCTGTCTGGGGATGAGTAACGGGGTGCTGGCGGAAGGGGAAGTGGCTGCATCAACCAGCAATCGGAACTTTAACGGCCGGATGGGGAAAGGTGGCATGGTTCATCTGATGAGTCCCGCTTCCGCTGCCGCAACGGCGATCACCGGTGTCATTACTGATGCACGAACACTTTAAAGTGTAGGAGACAAATAATGCAGAAAAAATTTGGTGGATCGGCAATATTTCTGGATCGATCCGATATTAATACCGATGAAATTATTCCGGCAAAATATTTGACCGAAGTGACCAAAGAGGCACTTCAACCCTATATCCTCGAAGATCTGAAACTGGCTGGATTTGATCCAAAAAGCGATGACTTGAAAAATGCCACGGTGGTCATCACCAGAGAAAACTTTGGTTGTGGTTCTTCCCGGGAACATGCTCCCTGGGTTTTTGAGGTGAATGATGTCCACACCGTGATTGCCGAAAGTTATGCGCGGATCTTCCGGCAGAACATGTTCAATTGTGGCATGCTGGCAATTGAACTGCCAAAACAAGATATTGATGCTTTGATGAAGTTGCAGCAGGCGGGTAAAGTGACAGTCGCTGTTGATCTTGATAAGCAGAAAATTACCGCACAGGCGGGTGATCAGGAAAAAGAGTTCACTTTCGAAATCAGCCAGTTCGATAAGGCCCTGGTTGTGGCAGGTGGCTGGGTTGAGTTTGCCGATTCCCGTTATTGATTTGAGGACCTGAAAAATTTATTTCGATTAGCTTCTTTCTGGTAAAGAGGAAATTATGCCAACTTATAGATCCGCCCAATCAGTACACGGAAAAAATATGGCCGGGGCGCGTGCTCTGTGGCATGCAACGGGGGTAAAACAGCAGGATTTTGGTAAGCCGATTATTGCTGTGGTCAATTCGTTTACCCAGTTTGTCCCGGGACATGTCCACCTGAAGGATTTGGGGCAGCTGGTGGTGGCAGAGATTGAAAAGCATGGTGGCATCGCCAAAGAGTTTAATACCATGGCGATCTGTGACGGCATTGCTATGGGGCATCAGGGGATGCTCTATAGCCTCCCGTCACGCGAGTTGATTGCCGATACTGTTGAATATATGGCCAATGCCCATTGTGTAGATGCGCTGGTGTGTATCTCCAACTGTGACAAGATTACCCCGGGGATGCTGATGGCCTCGATGCGGCTGAATATTCCGACGATTTTTGTCACCGGCGGTCCCATGGAGGCTGGTCATGCAAAGATCAAGGGGGCAGAGGTGGCGTTAGATCTGGTCGATGCCATGGTTGCCGCTGCCGATCCCGATGTCAGCAATGAAGATGTTGCTATTTACGAACGGAGCTCGTGTCCCACCTGTGGTTCCTGCTCCGGAATGTTTACTGCCAACTCGATGAACTGTCTCACCGAAGCCCTGGGGATGAGTTTGCCCGGCAACGGCAGCTTGCTGGCCACCCATGCCGATCGAAAACAGCTGTTTTTGCGTGCAGCAGAACAGATTATGTCGCTAACCAGACGGTGGTACGAAGAGGAGGATGGGCAGGTCCTGCCACGCTCCATTGCCACCTTTGGTGCTTATGAAAATGCCATGCGTCTGGATATTGCCATGGGTGGATCGACCAACACCATTCTCCATCTGCTGGCAATCGCTCGCGAAGGTGAAGTTGATTTCACTATGGATGATATCAATCGTCTCTCTCGCCAAACCCCGAACCTGTGTAAGGTGGCACCATCGGTGCAGTATTACCATATGGAAGATGTCCATCGTGCCGGGGGGATCTTTGCGATTCTCGGAGAACTGGATCGGGCCGGATTGCTGCAGCGGGATGTCCCTACCGTTCACAGTGCCACCATGGGTGAGGGGTTGGAAAAGTGGGATGTTATGCGGACTGATGCCGTGGATGTGCAGCAGTTTTATCGTGCTGCTCCCGGTGGAGAGCGTTGTCTGGAGGCTTTTGCCCAAAGTAAACGTTATGCTGAACTGGATCTGGACCGGACCACCGGTTGTATCCGTTCTCAGGAGCATGCCTACAGTCAGGATGGTGGGCTGGCAGTCCTTTACGGCAATATGGCGAGTGATGGCTGTATTGTTAAAACTGCCGGAGTTGATGAATCTAATCTTACTTTTACCGGCCCGGCCCGCATTTTTGAGAGTCAGGAAGAGGCCATTGAGGGAATCCTTGGTGATAAGGTCAAAGCTGGTGATGTTGTCGTGATCCGCTACGAAGGGCCCAAGGGGGGGCCGGGGATGCAGGAGATGCTTTACCCCACCAGTTACTTGAAGTCGAAGGGGCTGGGGAAAGCTTGTGCTCTGATCACTGATGGTCGTTTCTCCGGGGGGACTTCTGGTTTATCGATTGGTCATGTCTCCCCTGAAGCTGCTGAAGGGGGGGGCAATCGCACTGTTGGAAGAGGGGGATCTGGTCGCGATTGATATCCCTGCCCGGAAGATGGATATGCAGGTTGCTGATGCTGTTTTAGAGCAACGCCGAGAGGCGATGGTTGCAAAAGGTAAGCAGGCATGGCAGCCGGCACTTCGTCAACGTCAGGTCAGTCGTGCTCTCCAGGCTTATGCAGCGACCACAACCAGTGCCGCACGGGGGGCAATTCGGGATCTGGATCAGCTGGAGAGGCTTTAATTCTCCTGAGCATAAAGAGATGTAGCGTAATAAAAAGAGCCGATGTGATTGAGCATCGGCTCTTTTTATTATTTTGGCGAAGGATGAAATCCAGCGGAACCTACCTGGAACTGCTTGGGCAAATAGGGGGCAGTGGTTCTATCTGCTCTCTTTAATTAATTTGAGCAGTTCATCCAGCGATTTGTAACCCGGGACAATCTGTCCATTGGGGAGAATCAGGGTTGGAGTTCCGCGGATCCCCAGTCGTTGAGCGAGAACCAGATTTTTTTCACCGATATCTGTTTTGCAGCTTGGCTCCGGTAGCGATTTCCCGGCAAAAGCTTGTTCCAATTGCTCTAAAGACTTGTTACAGAGAATGGTTTTAGTAATCTGCTTTGAACTGGACTTAAGGGGAATCAGTTTATTGTAGAATGCCAGATCTGGATTCTCCTTGACGGCTTTCTGTAGAACTTTGTGGAGTTTACTACAGTAGGGGCAATGGGGATCGGTGAAAACAATAATATGCTGACTTGCTTTCGGGTTTCCGACGATCAGGGCATCATCCAGGGGAATGGTCGAAACATCAACCGGATTGAGTCGCTGATAATGTGCCTCGGTTAAGTTTTTACGATCTTTGAGTCGAATGACATTTCCGGTAAACAGGTAGGAGCCGCTACCATCAAGGTAGATTGGAACAACTCTCCCCTGCATTCTCATTGTGACCAGGAAGAGGCCGGGAACTTCTGCCGGCTGAACTGCTATCACTTGACCCTGGATCCCTTTGAGGGCCTTGACAGCTGCCTCTTTGGTGAGTTCCACCGGGGTTGGCTGGGGGCAGGTTGTTGTGTCACTGGCAGAAAATGCCAGAATTGGAGTCGCTAATAATATCAGTAGTAGTAAAGCTGAACGCACAAAATCCTCCTGTTGGTTTACCGGGGTTGTAAGTGAGATAGTTCTTTGCTGGGTCAGGACTCTAGCATATCCTGTTTCCTGTCACCAGTACCGGAAGTAGAGATTTTTAGCACAGAGAAATGGTTTGACAAAAAAACTCCCTTTTTCTATAGTTTAGCCGTTTTTCCCCTCTAAATTTTGTGAGGGTTTTATATTATTCAGGAGAAGAATTAATTATGTCAAAAAATTTTAAAATTGCAGTTCTCCCCGGGGATGGAATTGGCCCTGAAGTGATGGCTGAGGCCCTGAAAGTTCTTGATGCTATTGAAAAGAAATATGCTGTCAGCTTTGAGCGGACGTTAGCACCTGTCGGTGGAGCCGGGATTGATGGAGAGGGAAAAGCACTTCCCAACAACACCGTTGCCATCTGTAAAGAGTCCGACGCAATCCTGTTCGGCAGTGTTGGTGGTCCAAAGTGGGAAAGTTTGCCTCCCGATGAGCAACCGGAGCGAGGTGCACTGCTGCCACTGCGGAAGATCTTCGGGCTGTTTTGTAACCTGCGTCCGGCCATTATTTTCCCTGCGCTCACCGGTGCCTCCAGCTTGAAGGAGAGTGTGATCGAGGGTGGCTTTGATATCCTCGTGGTTCGTGAATTGACGGGTGGAATCTACTTTGCCTCACCGAAAGGGATTGAAGGGGAGGGGGACGAGCGAACCGGTTTTGATACGATGAAGTATTCGGTTGCTGAAGTTGAAAAGATCACCCATGTTGCTTTTGAGGCGGCCCGTAAACGGGGGAAAAAAGTTTGCTCCATTGATAAAGCCAATGTTCTCTCCACATCGGTCCTCTGGCGTGAAGTCGTTGAGCGAGTTGCTAAAGAGTATCCCGATGTTGAACTCTCCCACATGTATGTTGATAATGCGGCGATGCAGTTGGTACGCTGGCCAAAACAATTTGACGTGATGTTGTGTGGAAATATGTTCGGTGACATCATCTCGGATGAGGCGGCGATGTTGACCGGATCTCTCGGGATGCTCCCCTCTGCATCACTGGCAGAAGGGACATTCGGTATGTATGAACCCTCCGGTGGCAGTGCCCCCGATATTGCCGGGCAGGGGATTGCCAATCCGATTGCACAGATCCTTTCCGCGTCAATGATGTTACGTTACTCGTTTGACATGATTGAGGCTTCTGATGCTATTAATTCTGCAGTAGAAGAAGTGCTGAAAGATGGTTACCGTACCGGTGATATCTATCAAAATGGTGCCGGAGAAAAGCGGGTTGATACGGCGGCTATGGGCGATGCAATTATTGCTAAACTGGGTAGCTGAAAGAATCGTGACTGGGCATCATTAGGCTGAAGACAGGGAGCACAACAGTTGTTCCCTGTACTATTTTGTGGTGGAAATTGGTAGCGGGGCAGGATGGCCAGAATTAAATTGATTGTTGCTTATGACGGAACCGCTTATGTCGGCTGGCAATATCAACCGAATGGGATCTCCGTACAACAGCGGTTAGAGCAGGCGCTGCAACAGTTGACCGGAATTATTCACACGGTTTATTCCTCCGGTCGAACCGATTCCGGTGTCCATGCCCGGGGGATGGTTTGTCATCTGACTACGGAGCGGGATTTGCCGCTGAGCGCCTGGCGGGAGGGGGTAAACCGGTTTCTTCCCGATGATATTGCGGTTCGACATGTGGAGTTGGTTGATGATCAGTTCCATGCCCGTTTCTCTGCCCGGGGGAAACATTATCGTTACACAATTTTGCGCGATCCGGTCCGCTCCCCTCTGGAGAGTAAAACCAGCTGGCAGGTGAAGCAACCCCTGGATCTGGAAAAGATGCGACAGGCTGCCCGGGACTTCCTCGGTCAACACGACTTCAGTGCATTTCGAACCAGCGGCTGTTCGGCAAAGACGACCACCCGGAAGATTTTTTCGATTGATTTGAGTGAAGCAGGCTCATTGCTACATATCGATATCCGGGGCAGCGGTTTTCTGAAGAACATGATTCGGATGATGTGTGGAACCCTGGTTGAGATTGGTCGGGGGAAAAGGGAGGTTGTGGTGATTCGGCAACTCCTTGAGGGTGATGGCGTGGTAGCTCCACCGCTGACAGCCCCTGCACATGGACTCTGTCTGATGGAAGTTTGGTTTTAGCCGAGGTCGCAATCGAGGGAAACAAAATAAAGCTGTAACCGGGTAACGAATTGTCTTGACAGGTGCGGGGGACTCAGATAGATTTACCGCTTTGTGAGCCCCACAACCCTTTAAGTCATTAAGTTCAGAGAGGAATGCGATGAGTACTCTAGTCGCTAAAGAGCAGGATATTGTAAGAGATTGGTATGTAGTCGATCTGGAAGATGTTGTTCTCGGTCGTGCTGCTACTGAAATAGCCCGTGTTTTGCGTGGTAAACATAAGCCGATTTATACTCCGAGTGTTGATACCGGAGATTTCGTGGTTGTTCTTAATGCTGATAAAATTAAGCTGACCGGAAACAAGCTGGCAGACAAGAAATATTATCACCATACCGGCTGGCAAGGTGGTATTAAAGAGATTACCGCCGAAAAACTGTTGGAAAAAAAGCCGGAAATGTTGGTTGAAACAGCGGTCAAGGGAATGCTGCCTAAAAATAAATTAGGCCGTAAAATGTTTCGTAAACTCAAGGTTTATGCCGGTGGTGAACATCCTCATGCCGCACAGCAACCTAAAGAACTGAAGTTATAATACTGGGAGATAGCTAGATGGCTGAGCAGAAATTTTATGCAACTGGCAAAAGAAAAACCTCAATTGCCCGTGTCTGGATGAAACCCGGCACCGGTGAAATTGTTATCAATAAGCGTCCTATTGATGTTTTCTTTGGTCGTGAAACATCCAAGATGGTTATTCGTCAGCCCCTGGAGCTGACCGATAATATGGGTAAATTTGATATTTCCGTTAATGTTTCCGGAGGTGGTATCTCTGGTCAGGCCGGTGCGATTAAACACGGAATTACCAAAGCCCTTCTGGAAGTTAACCCGGAGTTGCGCGCAACTCTGAAGCAGGCTGGGTTTATTACCCGTGACAGCCGGATTAAAGAGCGTAAGAAATACGGTCGTGCCGGTGCCCGTAAGAGTTTCCAGTTCTCCAAGCGTTAATTTCCGATTGGCAATTATCTGCTGGAACAAAAATGAAAAAGGGAAGCCCCGGAGGGTTTCCCTTTTTTTGTGTGGAGTGTTTAGATTCTAGTCCGTATCAATTGTGGAGATCTCTCATGTTGAAAGTTGCTGTTGTTGGTGCCAGTGGTTATACCGGTGTAGAATTGTTGCGAATTCTGGTTGCTCACCCTGAAGTTGAAATCTGCTGTGTAACATCACGACAGCATGAAGGTCTGCCGATCCAGCAACTCTTTCCATCGTTGAGCGGTTTTTGTGAATTGCTCTGTGAACCGCTCAATATCACTGCCATCGCCAGTCGGGCTGATGTTGTTTTCACTGCATTGCCACATAAAACGGCCATGGAGGTCGTTCCGGGGTTTCTCTCTGCCGGTTGTAAGGTTATTGATCTGTCAGCTGATTACCGGCTGAAAGATCAGGCCGTTTATGAGCAGTGGTATCAACCCCATAGTAGCCCCGATCTGTTTGCTGAAGCGGTATACGGATTGCCGGAACTGTACCGGGACCAGCTCAATTCGGCCCGCCTGGTTGCCAATCCGGGCTGCTATCCAACCAGTATTATTCTTGGGTTAGCTCCCCTGTTGGAAGCTGGTGTGATCGATGCGAACAGTTTGATTGTTGATAGCAAGTCGGGGGCAAGCGGTGCCGGTCGTGGGGTGAAGCTCGGAAGCCTGTTTTGTGAAGTGAACGAGGGTTTTAAGGCTTATGGGATTGCCAGTCACCGCCACACCCCAGAGATTGAGCAGGAACTGACCCAATTGGCCGGGGGCGCTGTCAGACTCAATTTTACTCCCCACCTTCTCCCGGTGAATCGTGGAATTCTTTCGACTTGTTATGCTGATTTGACCGAGAAAAAAACGACTCAAGAGCTAATTGAGCTGTATCGTAAACGGTATGCGGGAGAGAAATTTATCCGGATTATGCCCGGTGGACAGTTGCCCAATATTGCCTATGTAAGAGGGACAAATTTCTGCGATATCGGACTGGTCAGTGATCAACATACCGGCCGGGTCATTGTTGTCTCAGCGATTGATAATTTGGTTAAGGGGGCCGCCGGTCAGGCGGTTCAGAATCTGAATATTATCAGCGGGCTGAGTGAAGAGCTGGGAATCGGGATTGTTCCAACGTTTCCTTAGTCCCTTGTAATGCTCCAAATTTTTCCGGAGTGGTTGCTCAGGAGGACTGTGTTTCGGTGTGGATGGGGAAAAGGAGTGCCGGTAAAGCCGCTGGAGGGAGTTTAGTCAGGGATGGTGGAATTTAATTCTGCCAAAAGTGTTGGCAGATCTAGATTGTACGTTTCTGCTACCTGTTGAAGTGTCTCAAACAGACACTGGCAGCAGAGGCATTCCCCGGCTTTTTCATCATAAGTTTTGAATATTGCTTCAGTCTCAGGATAGTCACTGACAACATCGAGGATCGTGAGGTCTGCAGAGATACTTTCTTTTCTCTTCATGGTACTTCTCCCGTTGTGAAATTGTGTGATCTTAGACCGGTCAATCCCTTGCTATCAAGCTGTTTTATCGCCAGGGAAAGCAATTGACATCAGCCCCTTTCTATGATCTTCTAAGTCGCTGTTTTGACATAATTTGGATTTGTCCTGATGCATCTGACTGACTTTGATTTTTTACTTCCCGATGACCTGATTGCACAGGTTCCTGCAGCAACCCGTGATGCTTCACGCTTGTTGTGTCTGGATCGTCAATCCACCACGATAGAGTCAAAACAGTTTCTCGACATAGTGAAATATTTTCAGCCCGGTGACGTGCTGGTTATTAATGATACCAAGGTGATTCCAGCCCGACTGCTCGGTCGTAAACCGACCGGTGGCAAGGTTGAGGTTTTGCTGGTTCGCCCCTGTTCGGGGGAGACAGCCGATGATGAGTGGTTCTGTCTGACCAAGAGTTCGAAATCTTTACGACCCGGGACGGTCGTTGAGTTTAGCTCTGGATTTAGTGCAGAGATTTTAGAGGGAGCGGAATCACCATACCGCCGGGTTCGGTTTTATTGCTCCGGCGTTTTTATGGATAAAGTTGACGAGGTCGGCCATCTTCCGCTCCCCCCTTATATTAAGCGGGAAGATCGTCAGGACGACCGCTCACGTTATCAGACGGTTTTTGCCCGAGAGAGAGGGGCGGTGGCCGCACCGACTGCCGGGTTGCATTTTACTGAAAAAGTCCTGCAGCAATTGAGGACTGCCGGAGTTGAAATTGTCAATCTGACCCTGCATGTCGGGTTGGGAACCTTTCTCCCGGTTCGGGTTGACGATATCCGTCAGCACAAGATGCACGCGGAGTTCTATTCCATCTCAGCAGAGACGGCAACGGCAGTGAATACTGCCCATACTGAAGGACGCCGGGTGTTTGCTCTCGGAACAACCAGTGCAAGGGCTCTTGAAACGGCTGCAACAGCTGATGGTTTGTTAACAACCGGGTCCGGTGAAAGTGAAATTTTTATTTATCCGGGGTATCAGTTTAAGATTGTTGATGCGCTTATTACTAATTTTCACCTGCCCAAGTCGACCCTGTTAATGTTAGTTTCGGCATTTGCCGGTCGTGACTTTATTCTGACCGCTTATCGTCAGGCGGTGGTAGAACAGTTTCGTTTTTTCAGTTATGGCGATTGTATGCTGATCGTGTAAATACGGATGTCATGATGTCTGGCTTCAAATACGTTCTTTTAAAAAATGATACCGGTACTCAGGCGCGCCGTGGGCGGATTCAGACACAGCGGGGTGAAATTGAGACTCCGACATTTATGCCGGTTGGCACGCTGGGAACTGTCAAAGCCATGTTGCCGGAAGCATTGGAAGAGATCGGGGCGCAGATTATTCTGGCGAATA
>Ga0256827_10002371_pt1 | contig 12164 bp, 10 predicted proteins | sample CV84metaG_FD_185977 | JGI IMG/M metagenome (GOLD analysis project Ga0256827, IMG submission 185977) | Hydrothermal vent microbial communities from East Pacific Rise, Pacific Ocean - CV84 | ecosystem: Environmental > Aquatic > Marine > Hydrothermal vents | place: Pacific Ocean: East Pacific Rise... | reverse complement strand
AAACCCTGGAAGATACCTTGCTGTATAGGGGAAAAGCCCCCTATCATACATTTCCTGAATAAATATTCTTTTTTTCTCCAAGGTTGAATAGGCATTCTCCATGAGTTTGGTAAGTTTTTCAAAAAGCTTCTCTTCCTCATCTGCATACAGATACCCCAATCTTGCCATATTAATAGTCACTACACCAATACTTCCTGTCATTTCAGCACTTCCAAACAGTCCTCCCCCTCTTTTGAGAAGTTCACGCAGATCTAGTTGTAACCGACAACACATACTTCGTACATGTCCTGGTTTATACGCCTCTTCATTAGGTATAAGTTCACCCTTTTCATTTCTAATATACTGACTACCTATAAAATTTTGAAAATAAGAAGATCCTATCTTTGCCGTATTTTCAAAAAGGATATCCGTATTTTCACCATACCAATCAAAATCTTCTGTAATATTCACCGTAGGGATAGGAAAGGTAAAGGGCTGTCCACTCTTGTCACCTTCAGTCATTACCTCATAGTAGGCTCTATTAATAAGATTCATTTCAGGCTGAAAATACTCATAGGTCATACTTTCTAAAGATTTTATCTTATTATCTCGCTCTTTGGCACAATCTAATAAATCTTCATTCTCTAATCCATAAAATAGATGTTTCTGATTTCTTGTCGGTATTTGATCTTTCAGATCAGCAGGCACTGTCCAGTCAATGGTAATATTGGTAAAAGGGCTCTGTCCCCACCGTGCCGGGACATTGAGGTTATAGACAAAGCTTCTTATCGCTTTTTTGATCTCATCAAAAGTAAGTCTGTCTTTAAATACATAGGGTGCCAAATAGGTATCAAACGAAGAAAATGCCTGTGCTCCTGCCCATTCACTTTGTAGAATCCCTAAAAAATTTGCCATTTGTCCCAATGCTTCTCTAAAGTGGCCGGGAGCTCTGCTCTCTACTCTACCTCGTACACCATTAAACCCTTCGTCTAAAAGTACCCGCAAACTCCATCCCGCACAATATCCGGTCAGGCAATCAAGATCATGGATATGGTAATCTCCATCCCTATGGGCATACCCTTCTTCTTTAGAATAAATTGTATCTAGCCAAAAATTTGCGATCACTTTACCCGCTGTATTATTTACAAGTCCCGCATTGGAATACCCAGTATTAGAGTTGGCACTGATCCTCCAATCCTCCTTATCAATATACTCTTTTATGGTTTGTGTTGAATTGATATAGGTAGTATCTTCATCAAGACCTAGTATCTGCTCTCTTTGTATCTTATGCATATGCCGATAGAGCATAAATGACTTCATCACTTCAAACTGCTGATGCTCATACAAAACCTTTTCTATAAGATCTTGAACCTCCTCAACACTGATTTCATCTTTAGTTTTGATCATCTCCATCAATTCAGAAAATACACTGTTATCATATACTTTAACTTCACTTACAAATGCTTTTTTAATCGCATCTTCTATCTTGAAAGGTACAAACTTTTGAGAACTTCCATCTCTTTTTATAATTGTTTTCACCATATGTATTACTCCATATTGAACTACCAACCATTATAATACAAGCCACTACAGAATGCTTTGACAACTGTCAATAAATTAAAAATAATTTATTTCACTACTCTATTTTGATTATTTTTTGATTGATATCAATAAATTTGTTCTTAAATTATGCTATAGCTGTTAGCATATCAACCAGTCTTTTGGCATACCCATATTCATTATCCTGCCAAGCTGATACTCTAAGAAGATTTCCACCAGCTATGGAAGTAAGAGATAAGTTTAACACTGCACTATGTGAATCTTCTATATACTCATCTGATGCTTGTTGTGTTTCAGTATATGCTAAAAAGGCTTGACAGTGGTCTTCTATCTCTTTTTTAAATACTTTATTTACTTCTTCTTTTGTTGTTTCTTTCTTCAACCTAATAGTCAAATCATACAGTGTTGTACTAGGAATAGGTACTCTTATACTCTTAGCATATAACTTTTCTTTTAGCTCAGGGAAAAAATAAGCTGTAGCTTCAGCTGCACCACTCATAAGAGGAATAATATTTTGTGTAGCAGAACGGGTTCTCCGTATATCTCTTGAATGATGTTTTCCATCAAGAAGATTTTGATATAGTGTATAACTATGATACATACTCATCATGGCTGCATCTATACCAAAATATTTTTCTACTATCTTGAAGATTGGCACAATAGCATTGGCTGAACAACTCGAATTTGAGATGATAGGTTCCCCTTTATATTTTTGATGATTGACACCGTAAATATACGTAGGCATTACATCTGAGGGAGGTGCAGAGACAATAACCTTTTTTGCTCCATTATTCACAAATGGTACATTGGACTCTACTGTTAAAAAAACTCCACTACATTGCAGTAATACATCTACATCCAATAGGACTATATCTAACTTTTCAGGCTCAGACTCAGAAAAAAGTTTTATCTTATACTTATCAATCAGAAGGTTATCTTTCTCTATTTTTATATCATACGGTAGTGTTCCATAAAGAGAATCATATTTTAAAAGATATGCCATCTGCTCATAACTATAAAGATCATTGATTCCTACAAGTTCATACTTCTCATCTTGAAGCATAATTCTGGCTGCACTCCTACCTATTCGCCCAAATCCATTAATAAATACCCGTATTTTTTTAGAGATCATAATAGGCTCTTACCCGACGCTCAAAATCTTCATCACTCAACTCTTTTTTCATAGGAATAAATTTCTTAGCTTTATCTCCTGCAGTTTGTCGTGCTAAAGCATTATCATCTTGAATAATCTCCAAAATCATTTGTGCAACTTCCATCGTATCATTACCTGAGTTTATCTGCTTAACAATTACTGGTGCTAATTTAGAAACCAAAGAAGCATACGGAGAGTGCTCTTGAAACGTTTTGGAGTTAAGCACTAAGTTGTCTCTAGCAAAATTTGTATCAAAAAATCCAGGCATAATGGAATGTACACGTATGTTAAAGTCTCGTAATTCATAACGAAGAGAGTCAGTTATCCCCTCTACAGCATATTTACTTGCATTGTAAAAAGTAAGAAGGGGAAGTCCTATTTTCCCCAAGAAAGAACTAATATTAATAATCAGTCCATCTTCTTGCTCTCGCATCTTAGGAATGACTACTTTACACATTCTCATTACAGCAAAAACATTTACATTAAACTGTGTAAACATCTCCTCTTCCGTTACTTCTTCTACAGTAGAGACTAAGCCATACCCTGCATTATTTATAAGAATATCAATTTTATCTAATGGAGTAACAGCCTCTTTGATATTTTGAAAATTTGTAATATCTAGTTTAATGGGATGTAAATTTTCTGATTGTATATCAAAAAGTTTTTCAGGTGTTCTAGAACCTGCATAGACTATAAAACCTTGCTTGGACAAATAGAGTGCTGTGGCTCTACCCATTCCACTACTTGCTCCTGTTATAAGTACTACTTTTTGATTTGCTTTCATACTATAGATTATAATTAAATTTTTAAACCATACTATTGATAAGTATCAAAGCTTGACACTTATCAAGTAAAGAAAGTAGAGATACAGATACAATAAATACAATCCTTTTTCAACCTCTAATAATTTAAAATAAAAGGAGTAACTTATGAACGTAAGTCACTATTATAATCCTAACGGTGAAGAGATACTTGATGAAAAAATATTTGGTGGAAGTCCAACAGGCTTTGTAGACTTTAATCGTTCCAAATACCGATGGGACAGTAATATTTATGATTTGATGAATGCCAATACATGGTTTCCCAGTGAAGTCAATACGAGTACAGAAAAAAAGAGCTTTGAACAACTGACAGACAATGAACAGTCTATCTACAAAATGACCTTTGCACAACTTAGTTTCAATGATTCTGCTCAAGAGGAGTATCTTAGCGACTTTAGAAGACTAGCTAACAATCGCTTAGTGAAATCTGTCCTCTCTTTACAAATTATGCAAGAGGTAAACCACTCTAAAAGTTACGCTGTTTTACTTGATGCATGTGGTAACTCAGATGAAGTGTTTAATCTCTACAAGCATGACCATATGCTCAACCAAAAAAATCAAAAAATTGCAGAACAGTTCGCACGCTATATTGATGGTGGTTCTGTCGATAAAATGTTACTCTCTGCAATGGCATCTGTAAACTTAGAAGGTATCTATTTTCTTCTAGGCTTCTCTTACATCTATCTGCTTGGAGACAAAGTACCAGGTGCTAGAGATATGATAAAGTTTATAGCACGCGATGAGCTCAATACACACTTACCTCTTTTTGCTAATATTTTTAAAACCATTCAAAAAGAAAACAAGATACAGACAAGTACTATAGACTCCGCATACACTATGATAGAAGATGCAGTAAAGATAGAGTTAGAGTATGGTGAGTATCTACTAGAGCAGTTTCCTATTATGGGTGTGACACCTGAACTTATGAGACAAACTGTCTATAACTATGCCAATGACAGACTAACCAAAATAGGACTCAATCCAATCTTTGAAGAGAGCAGTACTACCTATCTACAAAAATTAGTAACCAAACATCTAGAGATGAATGAAGTTAAAAGTAATTTCTTTGAATCTAATGTTTCTAACTATGCCAAATCAAGTATTGACCTAAATGATTTTTAATGACAAGTAGAGAATTCCTCCCTTACCTCAAATGTGTTGGAACTGGTCCAAAACGTAATCGTGACCTCACTAAAGAAGAGATGAAAATAGTCATGCGCGCCTTCCTAAAAAAAGAGGTACTCCCAGAACAGGTCGCTGCTTTTCTTTTGGGTTGGAGAGTCAAAGGAGAGAGTATTGAAGAGTTTGAAGGAACCATAGAAGTCTTTGATGAGTTTGTCATACAAAAGCCACTGACTAACTCTATAGAGTTTGGTTACCCGTATGATGGTAAAGTTAAAAACCCTTACATTTTTCCACTTACTGCACAATACTTACAGAAATTTGATATCAACTTTTCTCTACATGGTGGACTACTTCAACCAGCCAAAGAAGGAACAACACTCAAAGAGATATGTGATCATACACCACTCCCTAAAAATGTCCATTATTTTGACAGAAGTGAGTATTTTCCTGAACTCTATGCTTTTAGTGAAATTAGAGAAAAACTTGGGTTACGTTCCTCTTTTAATACGGTAGAGAAGTTACTAAATATCACACAAAGCGACACAGCCATCATTGGGGCTTTTCATAAACCTTTTGTGGAGAAGTATATTAAACTTTTTAAAGATAGATATAAAAAACTCATTATTATTAAAGGCAATGAAGGCACTCCAGAAATATTTTCTAAATGTGCTATTACTATTGTAGAAAATAATGAAATTACAGAGATAAAGGTTGATCCAAAAGAGTATGGTATAGCATATATAAAATCCACAGAACGTATCTCATTAGAAAACTCTTTAGAATTACTGCAAACTCCTAGTGATGCATTTATGCAATTAGCAAAATTTAATGCTGCTGTTATTCTGTTTTTAACTAACAAAGTAGAAAGTATTGAAGAGGGTTACAACTTACTGTAAATTATTCATAATCTTTAACAAGCTATCTACTCTTATAGTATCTCCATACAATGGTTCTGCTATAAATGTCTCAGTTTGTGTATCTACAAAAAACAGAGCTGGAAATATTGTAGTGTAATACATCTCTATAGGATAAGAGCTACACCCTTCATAGGTAACCATCACTGCTATCATTTTCTCATTAATAGTATCTATATAGGGTTGATTCATAAGAGTTTCTTTTAAGATATCATGTATCAGAATATCATTTTTTTTGACGACTAAAACTAAAAGGGGTTTATGTTCACTATGTGCTTGATGAAGTGCTTTATCATAGTTACCTTGCCAATGAATATGATTGGCAAAAAGTATCAAAGGTAACAGCCACAACAAGGAGTACTTGAGGAGCTGTTTCATAGTCTATTTTTTATCTTCCGTTTGATAAAGGAAGATACCTGATGGCGCTTTTACTTGAAATATTTCTCTTTCTAAGAACCATTCACGTGTATCAACTACATTAATCTGATTGGTATCATTGACAGACACATAGAGTTGTGGATAAAGCTCAGACCACCTTACATGTAGTACTTTCCCTGTAAATGTAAATGTCTTTATAATTTTCAATGTTTTTGTATCAAGTATCTGAATTGTGGGAAAGTCTTTACCTGAGAATGTCACAGCCAAATATTTTTTATCTGGACTTAGAGATGTAAATACAGGTAGCCCCTGCATCTCTACATTTTTAATAAAATTAAATTTATTATCATAGACCATCACAGCATTATCACCTACTGCTGGGATAAATGTTTTATCTTCACTAAGACTCCAAAATCCAAAGTGAGGAACTTTGAGTACAGGCTTATTATCTTTAGCCGTTACCTTAATCTCTGAGAATTCCATCTTATCTAAATCTATGACACCAAAAGCTTTGGTAAGGAAAAACCCTACGATGTATGTATTATCTTTTATCATCGCATCAAAAGGCATTTCTCCTACTTTGAACTCTTTAAAAATTTTAAATTTTGGTAACCCCTTACCTGAATTTTCATCTTTAAGCACAGTCACTTTGTCATTGTCCATCTGCGCAAAAACAATCATATCTTTGTAGATTTTAATACCTACATTTTTAGAACCCGTTACTATTTTATCAATAGGCTTTAAATCACGTGTAAGAATATCAACTGATTTATCATCATAGTTTGCAACTGCCACATAGTTTTTACCTATGACAAATCCAATAGCAGATTTACTTGTTTTATACTCAGCTTGAATTTTTTCTGTTTTAGGATCAAACTTTACTACATACCCATCACGACTTATAAGGTATGCATCATCACCATCAAATTTTATGATTCCATGGTTCATATTGTGCATATTTTCCATATGTCTTCGTACTAACCCCTCTTCAATAACAGCAACAGATTCACTCTCACGTTCAACAACAAAATATTTCTCTGCCGCACTTAATGTCATAGAAAAAATAGTTGTGCCCAAGAGAAGAACAGATAGTAAAATTTTCATAGATATATCCTTTAAAATTAATTAGACTTCTTGCATAAGCCTATATTTTGAAGATATTGTTTAGTGTGCATTAGATTTTATTGAATAGACTCGAAGTCCTAGCCTTAGCTAAGTCAAGAGGATAATCAATGAAATATAATGTGCAATAAATAATATACTCATTTATAGGGGTATGCATGAAATCCATTACATCTATTGTACTTAAAACACTTTAACAAGTGTGTTGAGTCATATCAATTTTGAATAAAGATTTCTTCTTTTATTAACTGTGGTTGCGTTAGGTTACTCTCAGACAAATTTACCACTTTGGCACAATCACTTTTTGCTAACTGTACATAAAGTGCAACTAAGACCTTATCACCTTTTTTTAATATAGGTATACCATAGAACAATGTTTTTTTCTCTTTTGCCTCAAGGTTATAGACACTGCCCTCTGTTGCATGTGCAGGAATAATTACTTTATTGCCATCTTTTTTAAAGTTATAAGCAAAATAACCCTGTTTATCTTCACTCGGTTCCTTGGAATAGTTTTTCCATATCACTTTACCTTCATGCACTACTTCTATTTTTAAGTACTTTGCCCGTGCAGGTTGTATAATAAGTGGATGTTCCATCTTATTTGTAAGTGTAATACTTAATTGTTTATCTGTTGTCGAGATATTGATATCTACACCTTTTTTTCTAAACTCCACATCATGTATTCCTAAAAATTTATGGCTTGCATGCTGTCCTCTTGTTCGTTTATCTATTTTCTCTGCTCCACCAGAGATTTCTGGCATATGACACTCTATACAGCCTATACTGTTTTGAGTTTTTTTATTATTTTCTTTTCCTTGCATTGCTCTAAAAATAGTTACATTGTTTTCATTCAATTTATGAGAATGACATCCCATACAGACTTTTTTAGCATAGACAGGATTGGAAGCAGAAGAGTGTTTATCACTTTTTACAGGATTATTAAGTCTTCCATATAGTGTGGGTTTGTAGTTTTTAGCTTGTCTAGCTTTAGTATTTATATTAAATTTATGTGCTGTTTTTACATAAGCTATAGTATGACAAAAATAACAACTTACTGCGTCAGTATGTGTTTTATTAGATTTATCAGGTCTAGCTTCTCCAGAAAGTAACTCTTTAAGGTTATCTGCCATTGGCATATGACATGTAGCACATGAATACTTTTTACTGTCCACCTTATCTGCTATCTTACGGTGCAAAGTATCGTCAAAATATCCTTTTGCATGAAAAGAAGATTGATACTCCTCATATATTTTTTCATGACACTCATTACAAGAGTGATTATCCAAATATTTAGCATTTAAAAAGGTTAGAAAAATGAGGGAACATAAAATAGTAAACTTCATAATAGACTCGTTTAGATAATTTAGGGAAGTGACTTACAAGGGAGACTCAAAATCACTTCCGTAAATTACCCTCTTTCCCAAAGAGTTGGGAAAAAAGAGGATAAAGTTGTTACTTACGCACCTGGAATATGTTGTCTATGCTCAACAGAGTATGTAAACGTTGGTGTCGTTAAGTTTTCAATATACTTAATGAATTTACCTGTAGAAGACTCATAGATACCAATTCTACCTGTAGTCCACTCAGAAATCATTGTCCACTCACCATGGTTAGCAGGCTCAGCGTGAAGAAGTCTTGGTTGTACAGGATCTTTAACTACTGCACCTAAATGATCTGGCATTGGCATAATTTTCTCTTTACCAAATGCTACTTCATTTACAGCTACTTTTTCATGTTGTGTTGCATCCCACTCTTGAAGCACTTTTTTAGTTTTAGCATCGATTAGTTGACCTTTTGTTTTACCAACCTTAATGATTCTATCTGTTTCAAGTGACTCTTTATTGATAAGGTGAACTTCGTTATAGAACTCTGGCTTACCAAGTACTGTATCAGACCAGATCCAAGGTGTATGCTCAGCAGTACCTACAAATAATCCACCACCAGTAGTTGGTACTTTTTTCACAATATTCCAACCCGGAGATTCCCAAATAACTACAGAACCAAAGTTCATAGAGTTTGTTGCATTCAACTGTTTACCAAGTCTTTTGTTAAACCAAGAAGAACCTTGACCTGGATGCGGCTTAGATTTTTTACCTGTATGTACTTTAGCTGCTAAAGTTTTAGTTTTAAAGTCAACAATACCCATTACATCTGAACCTTGTGATGCAATTTGGAAATATCTACCATGATCTTCACCCTCATTTTCATTTAAGAAACAGTCATGAAGAATTTTACCAATATTTGGAATATCACCTACGATTGGGAAATCAGGTTTAGAGTAATCTATAATATATGTATGTCCACCATCTTTAAGCGCCATTGCAAAGTATGGTCCATATGGAGTATCTGCAATACCTGCAACTCTTGAAGGTCCAACTTGTCCATCAGGATCGATAACACGACTTGTATCATATACTTTAAGTGGCTCAAGTGTTTGTGCATCACAAAGTACTGCACCTCCTGGGTTATAGTTACCCGCTAAGATATATTTACCATCTGGAGATACTGCTAGCCCTCTAGACTCTTGACCAACTTGAACAGTTGCAAGTGCTGGTTGTCCAGGTGCTGCAATATCAAACATAGTTAGCTTACCTGAACGCGAAATAGAGTAAGCATATCTAGGGTTTGCTTTATTTGTTACTGTTACGTGAACTGCAAATCCAGCTTTATGACGTGAAAGTACTTTACCTGTAGTTGAATCAATAAAGTCAACCAAAGATGCATCTCTTTCTGTTGCAAATGTAATATCAAGTACTGATTTTGTATCTGCTGATTTTGGATATTTTTTAGCAAGTGCATCTCTGTCTGCTAATTTTGTCCATGTACCATGTACTTCATCAAAGTCAAGTGTTAATTCAACTGTATTTTTCCAGTCCATTAACCAATCAATCATACCAGCAGCATCATCTTTTGAGAATGTTGTATTCCATGCTGGCATCGCTGTATTTTCAACACCATTTAAAATTCTTTCTGCTAAAAACTCTCTACTTTTTGCTTTAAGTGCTTTAGGTCTAAGGTCTGATCCAACACCACCTTGGTGAATAGGCCCGTGACACCCTTGACACTCTTTTTCAAATTTTTGAGCAAAGTCCATACTTGATGTACCGGCTATTGCCATAGTCGCTGCAAAACTTGTAGCTACTGCTAAACCTAAAATTCTATTCAGTTTCATTCTTTCTCCTTTAATTTATAATGGATTTAACTTATTTTTAAGTCTATCCAGATAAAATCGCGAGTCTAAATTATTAGACAACTCACACAATTTTGAGGACTCTACCCAGTCCTCATATTACCCTCTTCGCCAATTTATACAAATTGCTTCCAAGTGTAACATCTATTTACTTAAGCAAAATATATAATTATCATCATTTAAGGTGATAATTCTCTACTTGTTAAGTTTTGCCTTCTCTTGTTTATATATCCAGAACATTGGTAAAATAATTACCGTATGTAAAAAGATAGTCAACGTTAATGGACCTTGATTTAACATACCAAAAAAACTTGGTACTAAGTCTGTAAATGGTTCTATCATCATTTCTCCTTTAAGATTAGATATGGGGAAACCCCATACCTTTTATGCTTGTGCTTTTTTAGCTTGTGCACCGATTGTGAGAAGATCCCACACTAAATAGATAAATCCTACGAATGTTACTACACCCATAATAGCTCTCCACATTTGTGCTTGAACATACCATGGTAACTCTTGTGCTACAAAGAATGCATTCCATGTTGCTCCAAGTTCTGCACGTTCAACAAGTACTTGCTCATATCCTGCAACAGTTAATGCAATAGTCATTCCCATTACACCAAATGTTACAAGGAAAATTCCCATTTTAGATTTAAATGTTGCTCTTAATCTCTCTATACCATAAGCACCTTGAACACCCATATATATCATCCCAATAAGGATTGTTGCATACGCTCCAAAGAATGCTAAGTGACCGTGAGCCGCTGTAAACTGTGAACCATGTGTATAGATATTTACTTGTGGTAAAGTATGGAAGAATCCCCATATACCCGCACCCAAGAAGTTACCAAATGCATTGGTTACAATCCATGCCATCGCTGGACCATTTGTAATCACACCTTTTGCTTCACCTTTTGCCTCATGTGCACCTTGTTCTTTACCCCAATCATAGAGGACGTGAACAAACATTGCAATAAGTGGTACAGGCTCTAGTGCTGAGAATAGTGCACCAATTTCCCACCAGTACTCAGGTGTACCAATCCAGAAGTAGTGGTGACCCATTCCAAGAATACCAGAACCAAAGAGCATAAGTACTTCAATCCATAGCCACATCTCAACAACTTCTCTTTTAGCACCAATAAGTCTAATAAGAGCATATGCTGCAAGTGTTCCTACAAATACTTCCCAAGTAGCTTCAACCCATAGGTGTATTACCCACCACCACCAGAATTGATCCATAGAGATGTTATCTGTAAAGAACATACCCGTTACATAAAGACCAGCAAGTGCTAGTAAGTTAGCAACCATAACTGTCATAATTCCTGTTTGCTTACCTTTCATGTAAGAAGCAAAAACGTTCCAATAGAAAAGAAGTACCACAACAACGATACCGATATCAGCCCATCTTGGCGCTTCAATATATTCTCTACCTTCATGGATTAACCAGATACTAGCTTCTGTTCCTGCACCAACTTGTACAAAGATATATACTAGTACAACTATTGTAACAGCTACCGTAAGTACCCAGAAACCAAGTTTACCTAGTCCTACACCTACAGTCTCTACACCTGTTTCATCAGGAAGCATATAGTAAACAGAACCAATCATTGCATAAAGCATCCAAACTACTAGGGCATTAATATGCACCATTCTAGCTACCGAAAAGTCAAGAACTTCAAATAAGAACCCTGGAACCAAAAATTGTATTGCTGCAACAAGTCCAAAAAGAAGTTGTGCACCAAAGAGTATAATTGCAACCCTAAAATACATCATTCCTAGTTCTTTTGATTTATTACCTTCAAATGAATTTGTTTTAATACTAGTGAGCATGTGAACCTCCTGCTTTGAATGTTTCAACAGTTTTCGAGAAGTTTCTTGGGAAACCATTTGTGTCGATACTACTCAAATGCTTAAGGAATGCTACC
>Ga0256827_10002370_pt1 | contig 12167 bp, 9 predicted proteins | sample CV84metaG_FD_185977 | JGI IMG/M metagenome (GOLD analysis project Ga0256827, IMG submission 185977) | Hydrothermal vent microbial communities from East Pacific Rise, Pacific Ocean - CV84 | ecosystem: Environmental > Aquatic > Marine > Hydrothermal vents | place: Pacific Ocean: East Pacific Rise... | reverse complement strand
GTTCCATCGGTAGACCCCATTTGTTCCATCCATATAGTTGGTCAAGAGATAGTGATCATCTTCATACTCTATCACCCTATCTTCTAACTGTTTTACTGTCCCTGCTATGACTTTTTTGTAGTATTCGCTATCCTCTTCATTTTGTGAGGACTGCTCCATTGCAAGAAAAAATATAGGCCATTTTGCCAAGTAGTGAGAGACATCCATTCCAATTCCATCGACAATAGACTCTCTCAAATCACATTTAGAGAGTAGACTATCTCCTCTACATTCATCATCATCTTGTCGTACAGTTTGATATATCCCATCTACCTTCCCTGCATATTTATAGTCTGGATAAGATTTACGAACTCCTGGTTGCCAGATATTACTCTCATTTTGATTCCAAACCAATGCTACATTGATTAGCTGAGATGCCTTCTCTGACAATCTATCAATTGTACTATTTATATCAAGTCCAAGATTTTTTCTATGCTTAGAGAGAGATGATGCAGAGACAGTACAGATTAAAATATTTGCACCGATATTTTTCTCTATAGAAGGTGATATTGAAGAGTGATTTTTTTTCCCTACCGAAGAGGCTGTATCTTTTTGAATATCACCTCTATCACAACCAACAAGAGAGAAAAACAGTAGTGCCAACAACAAAAGTTTAAAAATTTTCATCACATATTGCCTTAAGTTTATACTTGATTATAAACTATCAATAGTTGATAAACACTTGATCTTTCTATGAAATCATATGATTACTTTAATTTTAATAACTTTATTGTTATTTTAATAAAAAACATATTTTTTATTAATGTTTTTGGATTTTTGGTGTGATAAACTCTAGTTGCTATATATTTTAATGTATTACTTTATAATATTTTTATTATTTCAAAGTGCTTTGATCTATTATTTACGATAAAAATATAAATAGATCGTAATACCCCCAATTTTATCGTAATAGTAAACAGAACGCTTTAGATCCACCATCGAACACCAGTTAAAGATTTTATTATCAATCTCAAAAGGATTATTCATCAACTCTTTAGCTCGATCTTTTACAAACTCCATATTTTTACCACGGCTGTTAATTAATTTTAAATAATCATCTATCTTTAGTGCATACTCTTGCAACTCTTTATCATTTACTTTTATCATACTCACAATACTACACAACATCTTTTGGGATGTTCCAGAGAGTTCACCTTTGGCTTTTATCAACTCATTTGCTTTAGATACAATATTATTTCTATGCTCTTCTACTTTAATTTTTTTCATTACGATACTTTTTTATTTTATATCGTTATTTTATAAAAAAGATACTAAAATAAAACTTATCGTAAATAGTACCAATTTTATCGTAGTTTACCCCATTTTTATCGTAATAGTTGCCCAACTTTATCGTAATATACTGCCTTGAACCCCTAAATATAGTATTTGTAGAAGATATAAAAGAGAAAGAGAATAGAGGAAAAGAAGTTTTTTAAAAGCTAGAGGAAATGAGGAGTTTTTATTTTTTGTTAATTTTGTTGTTGCTCATGTGAAGAAAAAATTTACGAGCTGAATTTATTGGAGTCAAAGGTTTTGAGACAACTGTACAATACGCTTTGGATATTGTAAATAAACCTATAGATGTTGCCGTATATAGCTGTTCACAACTACCCAAGGAGATAGCCAAAAAATTAAATGTAGAAAGATTTTTTCTAATTCTTAGGCATTACATGAGTAATATTTTTTTTAATTCATTTATACGATATGTTGGTCTTTTTTTATGTAACATAGCATGACAGTTTGGACAAACAGGTCTCAAATCAGTAATAGGATTTAATTTATATTCTTCTTTAATTTCAGATAATGGTTTCAAATGATGAACATGAATAAATTCTTTACCTATATCTCCATAGACCTTTTCAAAATCAAAATTACAAACAGAACAAACATATCCATATTTTTTAATACATTCTTGTCTAGCTTTAGAATCTCGTTCATAAATATTTACTGTAATTTGTTTTTTTGCACCTTCATATATTTCTTTATCCTTTTGTGATATTTCCTCAGGAAGTATTAACTCACCTTCACCAATTAGCATACTAAATAATTTTATTGGATAATCTTCTTTTAAAAATTTATATATAGAACCATTTTGACCCAATCTATTAACTTTATCCACTAATTCTGAAAAGCCATTATCTTCTAGTTTAAAATAGCTATCTTTTAAATCTTTAATAATTTCTATATCAATTGGAGTTTCATTTCTATCCAAATCTATATTTATAATTTTTGCAATAAAATAAATACCTCTTTTTTTAGTCGTTCTATACAAAAAAACTATATCTCCAATTGCAATATCTTTATATTTATTAAGTCTTGGATACTTCCAGTCCTCAATATGCCCAACTACGACATCTTCCCAGTACCAATTATCATCTTTAAACTTAAATTGCCAATAATTCATATTTTTCCTTTTTCAATCAAAGTTGTAGATTGTAACATATTTGTCTTATATAAAAAATTAACCTTATCTACACTATTAAATGAGAATTTGAATATTTTTTAGATTTTGAACACCCATTTCATCCAAACCGAGATTTGACGCGTGACATGGTCACGCCTACGATATGCTATAATATCTCTGCAAAATAGAAGAGGATGACATGTTGGAATCAAGAGGCTTTTGCGTCATTATCGTGGGTTCGATTCTCACCTCTATTTTGTACCACAAAAGTAAAATATAAATATTCTTATTTTACTTTTTTATTCTGCATATAGTCCAAAAGCTCCTCTTTTTTAATATTAAGCTCTTTGATAACCTCATCAATAGATAGGTTAAATCGTTCTATCATTCGTATGGCTGTTTCAAAAACTCCTCTTTGCATTCCTTCGGCTCGTCCTTCATCCAACCATCTCTGTGCTAATGTTGACATTTTATCCTCTCCTTTCACTTCTAAGAGTATCTCATTAAATTGTTCTTTTTCTATATCTTTGTTGACTACAATATACTCAAACAGTCTTATTACTCTATCATCATCGAGTGTAACTATCTCTTTTAATATCGGTTTTAGCTCTTTTATATCTTTAAATATATTTTTCATTAGAAGCAGTGATGCACTCAGATATAGATTATCTATACTTTTTATTATATCATGATTTTCTATCTGTGTAGTATCAAATATTACAAATTTGAAATCCATCAGGTATCCATCAATCGCTTGGTTGGGTGCAAAATAGTCTCTAAAATTCTTCTTGAGCTTTGATTTGCTTTTACCGTGGTAGAAAATATAGGGAATAATAGGAGTTAACTCCTTTGCTCCATTTTCTATCTCTGCCTCCCATATAGTCAAACAGTAGTTCAGTGTCTGAATCAGTGTTAATTTATCTTGATATGATTTATGTTCAAAGATAATATATATTTTACTATTACTCTCCTTGATAAGGCAATCAACAGTCAAGTCCAAATAGTATTTTTTATGCTTCTTGTTCTCTTTTTCTGTATCTGATATTTTTATGGTTTTAAAATCGATATTTGTACTTAAATCTTTGGGGAGATAGGCTTTTAGAAAATCTCTTATATTCTCTTCATTATCAAAGAGCTTTTTGAAAAAACTATCATGGGGATGTTTTAGGCTTAGTTCTGGTTTTGGCATATTGTATCCTAAAAAATTTCGGTTATTTTAACATAAAAGAACACTATTTTAGATAATTTTCATATTTAAAACACATATTTCATCCAAACCAAGATTTGACGCGTGACATGGTCACGCCTAAGGGTTATGTGGTTTTCCCCTTCAGATACCCCATAGCTGTAGCAATCAGATCATCGTCATCTTTGCTGTAGGATTTGAGCATCACTCTCTCTCGTCCATCTGCGAACTCTACAAAGACGCTCTCTCCTGCATTGGCTACTTTGGTGATGCCCTGCTCTTTGGCTAGGACTTTCATGATCATCACATCTATGAACTGACGGGAGATTATGTCTAGCTTTCCAAATCGGTCGGCTATCTCGGTCTCTATTTCGTATACTTCTCCTGTGGTTTCGCACTGAGAGAGTCGGCGATATAGCTCTAGGCGTAGTCTGTCCTCTTCGATTAGCTCTTCGTTTAGGTAGGCATCTACGGTGAGTTTGATGTCTACTTGTAGTTGCTCCTCCTCTACTGTGCCACTTAGCTCTTTGATCGCATCTTCTAGCATTCGGAGATAGAGGGAGTAGCCTATCTGTTTGATGTGACCACTCTGAGCTTCACCTATGATGTTACCTCCACCTCTGATCTCTAGGTCATGAAATGCTAGTACTGCACCACTTCCTAAGTCTGAGTGGGACTCTAGGGCTAGAAGTCGGCGTTTGGCATTGTCTGATAGGTGGTCTTTGTCCTCGACCATGAAGTAGCAGTAGCCCTCTTTGCCTCCTCGCCCTACTCGTCCTCTAAGTTGGTGTAGATCGGCGATACCAAATCTATCTGATCCATCTACTATCATGGTGTTTGCCATCGGCATATGGATACCTGACTCTACTATAGAGGTGGATAGCATCACATCATACTCACCTGCCTCAAATAGCATCATATCCTCTTCTGTCTTTTTGGCTGAGATCTTGGAGTGGAGTACTGCTATGCGTAGCTTTGGCATTAGCTCGTGGAGTACCTTTCTCTTCTCCTCTATCTGAGCAATGGAGTTAAATACATAAAATATCTGACCCCCTCTTCTCATCTCTCTTGTTATCGCCTCTTTGATAATCTTCTCATCATAGCTCTTGACAAAGGTTCTCACCCCTTGTCTCTCTACTGGTGGGGTTAGGATCTCTGAGAAAGTCTTGACTTGGGAGAGAGCCATATTGAGACTTCGTGGGATTGGGGTGGCTGACATCGAGAGTAGATGGGTGTTTATCGCTATCTCTTTGAGAGCCTCTTTTTGCTTGACTCCAAACTTATGCTCTTCGTCTATGATGGTAAAGGCTAAGTTTTTAAACTTGGCTTTGATCAAGGCGTGTGTGCCTACTACTACATCGATTTTACCCTCCTCTAAACCTTTGAGGGTGGCATTTTTCTCTTTGGTGGTACTAAATCTATCTAGTTTAGCTATCGTGATCTCATAGTTTTCAAATCTCTCTTTTAGGCTTTTGAAGTGTTGAGAGACTAGCAGAGTCGTTGGAGCTACCATCATCGACTGATAGCCATTTTTCCATGCGATGAACATACCATTCATAGCCACTTCGGTCTTACCAAACCCTACATCAGCAGAGAGTAGTCTATCCATCATCCTACCACTTGCCATATCATCTAGCATCGAGTTGATCGACTCCTCTTGGTCTTCGGTGTGGATGAATCCTGCTTTGCTCATAAATATCTGATGATCTACTAAGCCTCTTTTGAGTCTGATACCTTTTTGTAGATGGCGTTGAGCAGAGAGATTTATGATCTCTGAGGCGATAGCAAATAGCTTCTCTTTGACCTTGCTTTTTAGCTTTTTGAAACTCGCTTTGCCCATCTTGTCCAAGATAGGGAGACCTCCACTATCAGCTACATATCGGTCTATGACATTGAGATTTTCTACTGGGATTAGAAGCATATCTTCGTTTTGATACTGGATTAGGACAAACTCTCGTGTTGCACCTAATACTACTCGCTTCTCGACACCTTTAAAGAGTCCAACTCCGTGGTTCTCATGAACTACATAGTCACCAACCTTTAGCTCATCTAAGATGATAGAGGCTTTTTTGACCTTTTTTCTCTTGATTGGCTTGTTTAGAGAGATGATCACCTCATCTTCTGAGATTAGATTGACTATAATATCTTTGTATACAAACTCCATATTCTCAAAAGATTCTAGCTCAGAGCCTCGAATAATCGACTCATTTTTGGCAACTATTGTTATCTTTTTGTGAGCGTTGGATTTGATAATAGCATTTGGTTTTATTACCTCTAGCTCTCTAAACTTTTTGGCTTCGGGTATATTAGATAGAGCAAACTCCTCTCTATAGATTAGAGGTTTATCTAGGCTATATATCTCATCTAGCTCATCCTTCATATCAGATACAAATATCGAATCAAAAGCAGAGACATAGCTCTCTCCTAGCTCATTGAGATACCAAAATCCTAGAGAGTCAATATCTTTGACAAAGGCATCTAGTGAGCTAGACTCTACTCGTCCTCTCCATGCCTCATACTGCTCTTGATCTATACCTACTCCTGCGGGTATGATCAAGATAGACTCTATATCCTCTTTTGTACTCTTTTGGGTATCTACTGAGAACTCACGGATAGACTCTATATCCTCATCAAATAGAGAGATACGATAGGAGATCTCTCCACCAAGAGGGAATATATCTATAATATCACCACGAAAAGAGACCTCACCTTTTTGAGTGACGATGTCTACAAAGTGGTAACCCCAGTAGTATAATTTCTCTTTTAGATCTTTTAGGTTTATAGTGGAGGCAAACTCTAGCTCTATAGAGGGAAAAAACTCCTCTTTTGGAAGAGGCATAAGTAGTGTTCGTAGTGGGGAGATTAGAAGTTTTTTCTCATTACAAGAGAAATAGGCATATAGAGATTCGACAGTTTCATAAATCTCCACTTGAAATGAACGCAAATCATCACCATGAGAGAGTCGTAAGTCAGGAAGAGTAAAAGATTTGTAGTTTAAAAGGGTAGCAGTGTGAGCAGTTTTTAAAGCCTCTTTGTCATTTTTGCAGACGAGCAGAAGCTTATCGTTGGAAGAGCTATCTCCATCAAGGAGATACTCATATAGATCGTTTTGTCTCATGTATATTTATATTTTAATAACCTAGTTTTAGTAACCCAATTTCTTTGGTTGTACTATATGGACATCTGTCATATGATGATCTCCACGATTGATTCGACCTGAGACAATCTTTGTCTCGCCTTCGAATACAGCATTTGGTTCGATAACGATATTGTTGACAGTCACATCACCATATACCTTTCCATATGGCATGATGTCAATAACTTCACCCGTAAAATTACCTTGAAACTCCCCAGAAACAAGTAATTTTTGAGCTTGAATTTCACCATGAACTCGACCACTTTTACCTACAACAACTTCACTTTGAGAGATGATATTACCTTCAAACTCTCCGTTGATCAGAATATTGCCATCGCATCGTATTTCACCTTTTATAGCTGTACCAGGTGTAATGATACTCGCAGAGTTAACTGCTGCTGGTTTTTTTTTCTTTTTACCAAAAAAAGCCATTTGTTTCTCCTTGTTAAAAACTCACTTAATATCAAATATTATAGCCAATTATTATTTATATTTGAAGCAATTCTTTTTTAATAAACGCTTCTACAACATAAAACGAGCCAAATACCAAATAATTTTCATATTTATTAATAGTTTTAAACTCTCTATAATCAATAGAGAGTTTTTTCAATGTAGCGTGTAAAAGAGTAATATTTACTACTCTATCTGTATCTATTGAGATAATTTCTACCCACTTTATATGTTTTTTAAGTTTTTTAAGTATAGCACTATAATCCTTATCATCTAACGCATTATAGACAAGAATAATCTCTTTTTTTCCATATTTTTTCTCTAGTGCTTTGGCTATAACTTCTGATGCCAAGAGGTTATGTCCTACATCAATTATAACATTAGGAGCAATAGAGTAAAATCTGCCAAAGAGCTTAACCAACTTAAGTTTTTTTGTGTTATATTTTGTATTTAAAATTTTTAAAGCAGAGATAGCCAAAAGTGCATTTTCATAGAGATAATCACTCCAATCTAACTCTTTTGTCATATCCATTATCTCATTTTTTTCAGGCTCAGATAATATTTGATCTATAGTATAAAGCCTAGCTTCTCTCTTAGTTGCTATGTTATTAGCTATATCATAGACCTCTCTGTTGGGCTGAAACCCAACCAAAACACGCTTATCCATAGAGTTTAATTTGGTTGTAGCGATACTCTCTATAGTATCTCCCAAAAAAGCCTGATGATCCAGCCCTATAGGGGTAATGACGGATAGATCTTTAGATACTACATTTGTCGCATCAGATTCACCACCAAGTCCCGCTTCAAGTATCACTACATCTAGATCCTCCATAGCCACTAGAGCCAACAGTGTGGTATACTCAAAATAGCTCAAAGCCTCACTCATCTCTTGACCGATGATACTATATAGTCTCTGATGAGCTATCTCCAAAACCTCATCATCCACATCACTACCATCGATCCAAATTCGTTCATTAAACTTTAAAATATGAGGAGAGGAGAAGTGACCAACTCTCTTGCCTTCGCTATGAAGCAGAGTTGCCATAATTCGCCCTGTACTCCCTTTTCCATTTGTACCTACTAGATGGACAATTGTAGGCTTTTGGATATGAGGTTGAAGGATAGCATAGGCTCTATGTACTCGTCTATAGTCTATCTCTTTATAATAGAGAGGTTTATCTCTCATAAATCTATCAAATGATGGACTATTTTCCATTTTCAAGCAATCCTTTACTAGATAGGTAAGCGATAAACTGATCCAAGGCACGAATAGAACCGTTCTCTATAGCCTGAAATCTAAGATCATTGGAGATAATCGCACTTGGTCGGACAGGAAACTCATATAGTCCTGTGATCAATCGCTCCTCCCTATTCTCACCTTTAATCAGCTCAAATTTCAATATAATAGTAGCTTGATAGTAGACAACATACCCATTTCTATCATACTGAAGAGGGTGAAATCGAATCGATCTATATGCCACTTTGATAGTACTATCTGCTTCCTCTTTGGTTGTTGCCAAACTTTTGAGTCGGCTATACAAGGCTCTATTTAGGGCATCTTTGACCAAGACAGAGTTTTCAGGATCAAGCAGAGATACCTCCACTTCGGTATAGACCTTCTCTCCAATGGTTTTTGCTGTATAGTGGGATGAGGGCTTATATCCACATGCACTTAACAACAAGACAACAAGTAGTATCCATACTCTTTTTTTCATCTATATATCTCCAAAAATATCACTCTCTCTCAATCTATCTATAACTTTGGGTCGAATATCATAAAAAGCTTGACTCTTGACTATCCCTGAATCTATCTCTTGGATAATACACTCATCTATACTCTCTTCATCACAACAGCTCTCTGGCTTATCTAAACAGAGTCGAGAGATCAGATCATAAAAATAATCAACAATCTCATCCTCCAACATCTCAATAGCAATAGTAACTGTCTTTGTATGTCTGATAATCAACTGTAACTCTTTGGCACTTATCTCACCTATATCATAATAGATGATTTGTCCATCTTCTCTAATAGAAAATCCAAGTGCATATCTCCCTTTTATCTTGCCTATGATCTCTGAGTTTCTCAGATCTTCTTCTTCATAGACTTGAACCATTTTTTGCTTATAGATTCTCAGATACATCAACTACTCCTTTAGGGCAGAACTTTTTTTATTCCAGCTAATCCCCCTAGCGTAATACCTACTCCTATATCTTCCTCTATATCATAATCCCTAGGATTTATACGAATCACCAAAGCACCACTCTCCCAAAACTCTCTAGCTGTATGCTCACTCTCATAACGAACAGTAGGGATATGTGTCCCTGCACCTATCTCTATAATCGCTATCTTATAACCATTTTCAATGGCATTAGACTTAAATGAATCAAGCTTAAATGATTGTGCAGAACTTCGACTACTATCCCAAGCCCAATCATCAAACATCAATATATTTGGTCTAGCAACTGCTCCACAGCTGGGACAAGTTGGAATATTTTTGGCTTCAAACTTCTCCATATCCACCTCAACCTCTATCTCATCAGCAGAGTATAACTCTTGGTTACAGATCTTACACTGAAGATAGTGAATAGATCCATGACACTCATATATCTTCTCACTATCAAATCCAGCCTTTTGAAACTGACCATCTACATTGGAGGTAAAGATAAAATAGTCCTTTTTTGTAGCAACTAACTCTCTTAGTAGAGCAAACCCCTCATGAGGAGTAGTCTCTCTATAGAGATTGAGCCGATGACCATAAAATGCCCATGCTAATTTGGGATTGGTATCAAACCATTTTGGGTTTGCCATATCGACAAAACTATGACCTAGATTGGCAATCACAGGATAGGCTCTCCAGAACCCCTCATTGCCTCTAAAATCAGGTAGTCCACTATCAACCCCCATACCTGCACCTGCCGTTATCAATATCACATCTGCATCTGCTATATACTCTCTTGCTCTATCCACGGCTCGGCTCATCTCTACTCCTTATTTTACTACTAAGTTAACCATCTTTTTAGGTACAACTATCTCTTTTACTACATTTTTACCCTCTAACCACTTAGGGATACTAGCTTTTGCTTGTTCAATTATATCATCTTTAGAAGCTCCTGCATCAACCTCTATCTCAGCTCTTCTTTTTCCGTTGACAGCTACAGCATAGGTGATGGTATCTTGGACAAATACCTCATCTAGTATCTCTATCTTACCTGCTAAGTTTTTGGACTCAAACAGCTCTTCACTTAGCTCTGCACAGACATGAGGAGTGATCGGCTCTAAGAGATGAGTGATGATATATAACCCTTCACTCCAAACTAGATCGTTACTCTGCTTATCTAGTGCATTTAGAGCCTCCATACAACCAGCGATCAATGTATTAAAAGCAAAAGTCTTCTCATAGACATCAATAGAGCGTTTTAGTGCTTCGTATACTTTTACTCTTGCTACTTTCTCCTCTTTGCTCAAACTACCTTGATCGATGGTTGGCATCTCACTAGTTGTCACCTTTGATCTTCTATCATAGAGTTTTTTGATAAATCTAAATGCACCCTCCACAGCACTATCATTCCACTCTAACTCTTTTTGAGGAGGGGCTGCGAAGAGAGTAAAGAGTCTTGCTGTATCTGCTCCATACTTTTCTATAAGAGAGTCAGGGTCGATGGTATTTCCTTTGGATTTACTCATCTTAGAGCCATCCATCAGTACCATACCTTGGGTCAATAGGTTCTCAAATGGCTCTTTTAGATCATCTATAAATCCTAAATCTCGTAACGCTTTAGTAAAGAATCTCGCATATAACAGATGAAGAATCGCATGTTCTATCCCTCCAACATACTGATCTACTCCCAACCAGTAATTGACATCCTCTCTGTCTATCCCACAAGAGTTCCACTTGTCAGGATGAGTGGCATAACGGAACTGATACCAACTAGACTGTACAAAAGTATCGAGAGTATCTGTCTCTCTTTTGGCATCTGCTCCACACTCTGGACAGCTACAGTTGGACCATGTTGGGTGGTTGGCTAGAGGATTACCCTCTCCTGTGATCTCTACATCTTCAGGCAAGGCAATTGGTAGATTCTCTACCTTTTCAGGCACTAATCCACAGCTATCACAGTGTACAAAAGGTATTGGAGCACCCCAGTATCGTTGACGGCTTACTCCCCAGTTTCTTAGCTTGTAATTGGTTGTACCTTTTCCTAACTTCTCCTTTTCAAAGAGTCGGATAATCTCTATTTTGGCTTGGGTATTTTTCATACCATCAAATTGATCTGAGTTTATCAACTCACCCTCACCTGTATAAGCAGACCCCTCTTCTCCTCCTGAAATTACATACTTTAGAGGCAGATTATACTTAGTAGCAAACTCAAAGTCTCTCTCATCATGAGTAGGTACAGACATCACAGCACCACCACCATAAGATGCCAATACAAAGTTGGCTGTCCATACAGGGATCTCTTCGCCTGTGAGTGGGTGGATAACCGTAATACCTAGATCATAACCCTCTTTGTCAGCTTTGGCTCTCTCTACCTCAGTCATATTACCCATTGCTGTAATTTTTTCAGCAATATCAGTATCAATCAGTCCATCTTTTATCAGAGATTTTACAATTGGGTGTTCAGGTGCTAGTGCTGTATAGGTTACCCCATATACAGTATCTGGTCTAGTAGTAAACACCTCAAATCCATCAAATCTATTATCTAATTTTGATTTAGACTCCTCAGAGAACTTAAATCCAAACTCTAACCCCTGAGATTTACCAATCCAGTTACTCTGCATCGCCAAGACTTGTGATGGCCAATGCCCCTCTAGCAGTTTTAGATCTTCAAGCAACTCATCAGCATACTTTTTTATATCAAGGTAATAACCAGGCATCTCTTTGAGTTCTACTTCGTTGTCACAACGCCAACAGCACCCCTCCTCTACCTGCTCATTTGCCAATACGGTGTGA
>Ga0256827_10002369_pt1 | contig 12170 bp, 12 predicted proteins | sample CV84metaG_FD_185977 | JGI IMG/M metagenome (GOLD analysis project Ga0256827, IMG submission 185977) | Hydrothermal vent microbial communities from East Pacific Rise, Pacific Ocean - CV84 | ecosystem: Environmental > Aquatic > Marine > Hydrothermal vents | place: Pacific Ocean: East Pacific Rise... | reverse complement strand
AATGCATGAGAAGAAGTACCAATGTTATTGGGACTTACTCTCTAACATTCCCTCTTATGATGACCCTAACATGAGCGTAACAGAAGAGAGCATGGAGTTTAACCAACGCTTTGTCTCTCATGCACAAGCACGTCTGCTTAGAGAGGGTAAAAAAGTAGACCTATCCTCTTTTGGTATTCCTAAAATGGAACAGATAAAGCTGATGGAGTTGCTCTTTATGCCTGAGATGTTTTTAGACAACAAAACCATAGAAGAGTGGTTTGGTTCTGAGTTTTTCGAGACCAATTTTTGGTTTATATTTACCTCCATGTTTGCATTTCAACGCTGGAGTTCTGTAGCAGAAATGCGTCGTTATATGAAACGTTTTATGCACCTTATGCCTCAGCTTAAGTATATTGGAGGGATTTTACGTACCAAATATAACCAATACCACTCAGTAGTTCTTCCACTGGTAAACTACCTTAAAGAAAAAGGCGTTCAATTTCAATTAGAGTCGCAAGTCATTGATATAGATTTTGAAATAGACGAAGAGAAAAAAAGAGCAACAACACTCCATATTAAAAATGCTAATGAGGCTGAAGTTATTACTTTAGGGAAAGAAGATTATGTTTTCTTTACCAATGGTTCTATTACAGACAGTACCGATAATGGAGATTTGAACAGAGCTCCCATACTCAAAGATGTAGAGAGTTCTGGCTCTTGGCAACTCTGGAAAAAAATAGCCCAAAAAGATAGTGACTTTGGAAATCCTAGCGTCTTTTGTGACAACATAGACTTACAGAAATGGTACTCATTTACCGTTACCCTTAAAGATGATACCTTTCATGACTACATGGAGAACTTCTCAGGTAACACCGATGGCACAGGTGGACTGGTCACCATGACCGACTCCAACTGGCTTATGTCCATAGTCATAGCTCGTCAACCACACTTTCCTGACCAACCTAAAGAGGTCAAAATCTTTTGGGGATATGGTCTCTACCCTGACAGAGAGGGGAATTATATTAAAAAGAAAATGAGTGACTGTACAGGAAAAGAGATACTCGAAGAGCTCTTTTACCATCTTAAAATCACAGAGCTTATGCAACCCATTATAGAGAGTGATAAACTAATAAATTCTATTCCAACAGCCATGCCGTTTATTGATTCGCTCTTTATGCCACGTGCCGAAGGTGACCGTCCTTTGGTTATTCCTGAAGACGCAGAGAACTTTGCATTTTTAGGACAATTTACCGAGATAGAAGATGACTGTGTCTTTACCGTAGAGTACTCTGTTCGTTCAGCACAAGAGGCTGTCTATGGACTCTTTGACTGTGGTAAAGAACCCATACCTGTTTATGTAGGTGCACATAACCCTTTAGCCATGATGAGGGCTTCAGCTGCGATTGCAGAGTAATTGATATTCCCAGCTAAATGTTGGGAATAAAGGGCATCCTTGCTATAATCCAAAAAAATTGAATAAAGGCTAGGAAAGAACGATGAAAAAAGAAGATTTTAACAGTGGACTACTGGGCTTTTTAGATGCCTCCCCTACCCCTTTTCATGCTACACAAAACATGGCTGGTATGTTTGAAAATGCAGGGTTTATAAAACTAGATGAAGTAGAAACATGGAACTTAGAAGAGGGAAAAAAGTACTATGTAACCCGTAATGACTCTTCTATTATCGCTTTTACCTACCCTAAAAATAAAAACTATCTTATGGTTGGCAGTCATACCGACTCCCCTAACCTCAAACTCAAACCCAACCCTGTTATAAAAGAGCATGGTGTGGTAAAATTCGGTGTTGAGAGTTATGGTGGGCTTTTACTCAACCCTTGGTTTGACCGTGATTTATCTTTAGCTGGACGGGTAAACTACTTAAACCATCAAGGTGAGTTAAAAAGTCAAATTATAGATGTAAAGAAAAAGATAGCCATTATCCCCTCTTTGGCGATTCACCTAGATAAAAAAGCAAACCAAGAGAGAACTGTAAACAAACAGACCGATATTTGTCCCATTTTAACTACCAATGATGACTTTGAGTTTGATATGTTTCTACGTTGGCAGTTAGAGTCTGTAGGTATACAGAATATCAAAGAGATTTATGCTTCAGAATTGAGCTTTTATGACACACAAAAAGCCTCGTATGTAGGTTTACATGACGACTTCATCGCCTCGGCACGGTTAGACAACCTGCTCTCTTGTTATGTGGGCATGTTAAGTATCTGTTCTGTCAACGAGCATCAACCCATGCTCTTTATCGCCTCTGACCATGAAGAGGTAGGAAGTGCTTCTACTTCTGGAGCTGCTGGAACATTTTTAGAAAACACTTTAAGACGAATGTTTCCCAACTATGAAGCCTATGTACAAATGACCCGAAGTTCCCTTATGATAAGTGCTGACAATGCCCATGCCATTCACCCTAACTTTCCTAGTAAACATGACAGTAATCATGCACCACACATTAACAAAGGGGTGGTCATAAAAATCAATGCCAACCAACGCTACGCCTCTAGTACCCAAACCATAGCAGAGTTTATGAAAGTAGCTCAAGAGTTGGGCGAACCTATACAGCAGTTTGTAACGAGAAGTGACATGGGATGTGGCTCAACCATTGGTCCTATAACAGCAACCCGTATAGGTATCAATACACTGGACATTGGACTACCAACCTATGCCATGCACTCCATTCGTGAATTGGCAGGAAGAGATGATGCCTACTCTTTATATAAAATTCTTTTAGGCTTTAAGCTCTCGTAGCTTAAAAAGAAAGAGTTACCTTCTCTTTCTTTGAACCTTTTTAGGTTCAGCTATTCTACAAAAGAAAAGTAAGTTACAAGAACTCTCACCTTTTCCTGCATTGACCAAGACATAGGTATATCCATCTACTATCCATACCGAGAGTTCTGTATCACCATAAGTAAGATTTCGTAAAAGTGGACTTAAAAAGTCATAACCCAATACCTCTGATACTTCAGTTTCTAATACGGGTGAGGTATTAAAAAGCGTTTCGGTAATAATGGTTTGAGCTTTCATGTATTTTTTATGAAACTTTCTATCTTTATGCTCATTAACTCCAGCTTTCATTCCAAAATCTAAGAGTTCAATCGCACCAAAATTAGCATATTTTTTCTGTTTATTTCCAACTGCATAGGGTTCAAACTCTGTTACGTAATTATTATAAACCAACTCACCATTGTTAGTAAACACATCTTCTCGTATAATATCAAAGTATCTATTTTTATTGTTTTTTAACATTTTTTACACCTTTTGTATTTATTTCTGTCAAATAATATCATATTTTGAATTAAATATACAAAAATATGTCAAATTGTCATACTTTTTTATTTTGAATATGAGAAGTTAAATGTAGAGATATAGTGTGAAGTAGTTATTTAATAAGATTTTTGAAGAAAGAAGACCAAACTGTATGGTCTTCCTTTGAAGTAAGAAACTAGACTATTTAGCCATTTCTGAAAATGGTACATGTGCTGCTCCACCACCAACTTTAGAAACTGCTTTTTTAACAACTTTCTCTACAGCTTTTGTGGCATTAACATCAACTTTAGTTGCGTTAACCTCTTTTGCTGGTGCTTTAACCTCTGCTTTTGTTTGTGAACATCCTGAAAATGCTACTATTCCAAAAATTGCTACTGATAAAACTTTTTTCATCATACTGATCCCTTTATTTTGATTTGTCCCTTTTTAATTAAGACTAATATAGTATAAGTCATTATTAATATAAAAAGCACATTAACTTTTAATATAAATAACATAAAAACGAAAAGTGATATAAAGTAACATAAAAGCTATTATTTTAATAATCTTTCTGTAAAATTTAAATCATAAGTAAGGAGATATTATTTTAGTTCATATATGTTGTGCTGTAGACAGCCACTATTTTTTACAAAAACTTCAAGAGAGTTACCCTCAAGAGAAACTTATAGGTTTTTTTTATGACCCAAATATTCACCCTTATAGTGAATACTATTTACGTCTTCTTGATGTAAAGCGTTCCTGTAAAATGCTTGGTATAGAGCTAATAGAAGGTGACTATGACACAGAAAAGTGGTTAGAGGCTGTTCGTGGTTTTGAAAAAGAGCCAGAAAAAGGTGCCAGATGTGCCATATGTTTTGACAAACGTTTTGAGGTCACAGCCCAACAAGCAGCCAAACTGGGTGAAAAAACTTTTACCTCTACCCTACTTACCAGCCCTAAAAAATCACTCAAACAACTTAAACATGCTGGTGATATTTTAGGTGAAAAATTTGGCATAAGTTTTGTAGCTCCTGACTACCGTAAAGCCTCGGGAACCCAAGAGCAAAACATACTTACCAAGCAAGATGCCCTCTATAGACAAGACTACTGTGGTTGTCTCTTTGGACTGACCATGCAACGAGATCATCAAGAGAAACTGGCAGATGAACTTTTTTCACCTATCTCAAAACAGATACAACCGGAGTCTATAGAAGCACGTATAGCACTTTATGAAAAACGTATGGAGTATGAAGATAATAATATAGAATATAAAATCGTCAAAGAGCGTTTTTTAAATTGGCGACAGATGTATGGTCACTTAAAAGTAAAAAAGGAGACTGTTCCTGCCCATTTTTTACCCTACTCTACACTAAAAAAAGAGTATACACGAGGTAGAGTTGATGTAAGCATTGATGACCTGCATTATATGAATCGAGATGAAGTAAAATTTATCACACTTAAGAGCTATAATAAGCTTGGTAACTTTAACTATAAAAATATCGAAGAGCTTATTTACAACTCTCCAACATTTGAAGAAGAAGTTAAAATTCGAGAAAAATTAATTTCTAACTATGATTTATCCTCTATATTGGTTGTTGTTAAAATTCCAACAGAAAAAGTTGCAATTGTTCACAAAAGCCATATGTATGAAGATGTAAAAGAGGTTCTGATAGCGATTTGATATCTTTATTAGCTTTTTTTAGATAATATTGTTAAAAATTTTTTATAAAAGGGCTAGTATAATGTTATATGACGTAGTTGAAATTCAAAAGATATTGCCACATAGATATCCATTCTTATTACTTGACCGTGTTACCCAACTTGAAAAAGGTGTAAGTATAGAAGGATACAAAAATGTATCAATATCTGAACCTGTATTTCAAGGACACTTTCCTGACCATCCAATCTATCCTGGTGTTATGATTATTGAAGGTATGGCTCAAGCTGGTGGAGTACTCGCATTTAAGAGTTCAAGTGAAGAAGATCAAGACAATATGTCAAATAAAGTTGTCTACTTTATGAGTATTGACAAAGCTAAATTTAGATCACCAGTAACACCTGGTGACCAACTGGTATATAAGTTAACAGTTATCAAACAAAGAGGTGCCATTTGGCAACTTGATGCAAAAGCATATGTTGATGATAAACTTGTTGCACAGGCTGAATTAAAAGCCATGATAGTAGATAAGTAGAATTATGTCAAACATACATCCAACAGCAGTTATAGAAGATGGTGCCACCATTGGTAACAATGTTAAAATTGGTCCATTTGTCACTATCTCTTCACAAACGATTATAGGTGATAACAATATTATTGATGCACATGCAAATATTGCAGGAAAAACAACAATTGGAAATGGAAATCATATTTTTTCACATGCTGTTGTTGGCTCCATACCCCAAGATTTAAAGTTTGATGGAGAAGATGTTGAACTCATTATAGGTGACAACAATAAAATACGTGAATTTACGCTACTTAACCCTGGAACCATAGGTGGTGGAAGCATCACTAAGATTGGTAACAACAATCTACTTATGGGTTACGTACATTTAGGTCATGATGTTATAATGGGTAATAACTGTATCTTAGCAAATGGGGCAACCCTTGCTGGTCATGTTGAATTGGGCAACAATGTTGTTATAGGTGGTCTAACTCCTATACATCAATTTGTAAAAATAGGTGATTTTGCTATGGTAGCTGGTGCATCAGCTCTTAGTCAAGACATACCTCCTTTTTGTATGGCAGAAGGAAACAGAGCGACACTTAGAGGTCTTAACTTGACTGGTCTAAGAAGAGCATTAGAAAGAGATGAGATAAATGCTTTAAAAGCAGCATATAAAGAACTTTTTGAAAGTGGTCAAGCACTTCAAGAAACTGCAGAAGAACTTCTTAAAAATAGTCCATCTGAAAATGTAAAAAAATTAGTAGAGTTTATCACAAAGTCAAAACGTGGTATTCCATTTATAAGGAAAAATAATAATGGCTAAAAAAGTATGTAGCTTTTGTAACACAACTGAAAAAGAAAACAATCCATTTATAGCAGGGAACAGTGTATATATCTGTTCAAACTGTGTAACATCAGCATATAAAATTTTATTTGGTGAAGAAGAAGAGACGACAACAACAGCAAATAGTGAACCTCAAACTCTTTTAATTCCAAAAGAGATTCATAGAATGTTAAATGATTATGTTATTGGTCAAGACCAAGCTAAAAAGACACTCTCTGTTGCAGTTTACAACCACTATAAAAGAATATTTAAAAATACACAAGATAATGATACAAGTATAGATAAATCAAATATTTTACTTATTGGTCCTACTGGTTCAGGGAAAACACTTCTTGCACAAACCATTGCAAGATTTTTAGATGTACCTATTGCTATCTCAGATGCAACCAACTTAACAGAAGCTGGATATGTAGGTGAAGATGTAGAAAATATTTTAACAAAACTACTTCAAGCAGCAGGTGACGATGTAGAAAAGGCTCAAAGAGGTATTATCTTTATCGATGAGATGGATAAAATTGCTCGTATGGGTGAAAACCGTTCTATTACTAGAGATGTATCGGGTGAAGGTGTACAACAAGCTCTACTTAAAATCATCGAAGGTTCTATTGTAAACATTCCACCAAAAGGTGGACGTAAACATCCAAACCAAGACTTCTTACAAATAGATACTTCAAATATTCTCTTTATTTGTGGTGGAGCATTTGACGGTGTTGAAGAGATTATTCAAAGAAGATTGGGTGCCAATCAACTTGGATTTGGACAAACAAAGAGAAGTAGCAAAGAGAACGCTGATGTCATGCACCTTATAGAGTCTGATGACTTGGTTCAGTTTGGAATTATTCCAGAGCTTATTGGTCGTCTTCATGTAACAGCTACGTTAGAGCAGATTACGTTAGATGATATGGTACGTATTTTAGTTGAACCTAAAAACTCCATCATTAAGCAGTATCAAAAACTGTTTGAAATCGACAATGCACTTTTAACTTTTGAAGAGAGTGCATTAAAAGCCATAGCTCAAAAAGCCATTAAAAGAAAAACTGGGGCAAGAGGTTTACGTTCTATTATGGAAGAGAGTCTTTTAGATATTATGTATGAACTCCCAGAACTTGGTGGATATGAAATTATAGTAACAGAAGATGTAATAACCAATGGTATAAAACCAGTATATATAAAAAATTCAAAAACAGCATAGGAAATAATAATGTTTAAAAAACTTTTAGGGATGTTTTCAAACGATTTAGCAATAGATTTAGGAACTGCCAATACCTTGGTATTGGTTAAAGGCAAAGGAATCTGTATTGATGAACCATCAGTCGTTGCTATTCAGTATGATAAACATGGGAGAGAGAGAATTTTAGCAGTAGGTCAAGAGGCTAAAGATATGGTAGGTAAAACACCTGGTAATATCAAAGCCATTAGACCAATGAGAGATGGAGTTATTGCCGACTTCAACGTTACTGAAATGATGATCAGATACTTTATAGAAAAAGTACACAACAGAAAAGGTCTTTTTTCTCCTAGAATAATTATCTGTGTTCCTTATGGCTTAACACAGGTAGAACGTAAGGCTGTTAAAGAGTCTGCTATGTCTGCAGGAGCTAGAGAAGTTTATCTTATAGAAGAGCCTATGGCAGCTGCTATTGGTTCTGGGATACCGGTGAAAGAGCCAAATGGTAACTTGGTTGTAGATATTGGTGGAGGAACTACTGAGATAGGTGTTATCTCACTTGGTGGTTTGGTTGTGTCTAAGTCCATCAGAACAGCTGGTGACAAAATGGATGCTTCTATTATTGACTACATGAGAAAAAACTTTAACCTTCTTATAGGTGACAGAGTTGCAGAAGAGATGAAAATCAATATAGGTACAGCCATTCAACTTGATGAAGAGCTTACCATGCAAGTAAGAGGTCGTGACCAAGTTACGGGTCTTCTTTCTTCTATTGAGATTAACTCTGAGCATCTTAGAGAAGCGATGAAAGAGCCATTAAAAGAGATTGGTGAAGCATTGAAACTGGTACTTGAGCAGACACCTCCTGACTTGGCTGGTGATATTGTTGAAAACGGTATCGTGTTAACTGGTGGTGGTGCGTTGATTAGAGGATTAGACAAATACTTATCTAATATTATTAAACTACCAGTTTATGTAGCAGAAGACCCTCTACTTGCAGTTGCTAAAGGAACAGGTAAAGCACTTGAAGAGATAGACCTATTACAGCAAACTGTTTATGATGAATAGTAAAAGCATTTTAATCACCATACTTGTTATAAGTACACTACTCCTCTTAAAAAAAGAGGAGATTTTTCAAGATAAATTTGCACTTGTCACCCTTCCTATAAAAGAGAGTTACCTAAACTTTAGTAATGATATTCATAGTAAAATGGACAGATTTTCAAACCAATCTAAATCAATAGATGCATTACAAAAAGAGAACATACTTCTACGTAAATATCTCTATCAACAAAAAATGAGCATTATTCAACTGGAACAACTGAATGGTTTTTCACAACAAAAATTTGACTTACATGATACCATTATCCGTGTTCAAACCATATCCTATAAAAAACTTAATGATTTTTCACAAATTTATCTTACTAAAGGTGATGAGCTTCAAAAAGATAAAATTTATGGTCTGATTCAAAAAAATGTTGCTGCTGGAATTGCTATAAAAAACGAAGGTCCACTTAAAGGTGTTTTACTTTCCAATCCAGAATGCCAGTTTTCAACCTTTATCGGAACAGAAAATACTCCTGGAATTGCGAAAGGGATTGATGCCCAAAGTATGGAGATAAACTTCATACCTAAATGGTCTAAAATATCCATCGGTGATAAGGTCATTACCTCAGGACTGGACAATATTTTCTTACCCAATATTCCTGTAGGAACAGTGACTAAAATCATTACAAAAAGTACCTATAAAACAGCCATTATTAAAACCTATGCTGATGTATTGCATCCCAACTTCTTTTACTTAGTAACTGAGGTATTACAACAACCAGAAGAGATTAATATTACAAAAATAAAACTGGATAACAATATTACAGATTAATAATCTATTAATTAAATTGTGCTATTGTTATGACCATCCAAATAAGGAATCTATATGACAAACAATACAAACAATTCAAATACCCCTTGTTATCTAAACTATTTTATCATTCTTTTACTCCCTACCCTATTCTTTGTAGGAATAATATTAGGTTATCTCCATGTTATTCCATTAAAAGTTGATCTTCATTCTGTGGTTATTATAGGTATTATATATTTTATTTATCTGCTGTTTATCCAACATAATGCAAACTTTGTTGTTTGTAAAATGCGTAAACAATATGTAGAACTACAAAAAGCCTTACAAGCTGCAATTAAAGACAACTCTTTAACCATTTTTGATAAAACCAAATCGACCATAGATATAGGTGACTTTATAGCCGACTACTACAAAACATTTAGAAATGACAACTATGCCTCTATAGCTCCTTCATTTTTCCCAATGCTGGGAATTTTAGGTACCTTTACAGCCATTGCTATCTCTATGCCAAACTTTACCATTAGTGATACTGACGCTCTTGATAGAGACATATCTCTTCTACTTTCTGGTATAGGTACTGCTTTTTATGCTTCTATTTATGGTATTTTTCTATCTATTTTATGGAATTTCTTTGAAAAAAGAGGACTTTCAAAAGTAGACCATGATGCTCACCAATTATCTGAAGTTTATAAAAGCTACATTTGGAATGAGAGTGAACTAAAACGTCATGAACACATGCAACATGAAATGCGTGACAGAAAAATGATGCAAACACTCAAAGAGACCTTTAACCTAGACTTCATTAAAACACTCAATGAAAAGCACTTAGAGAACTTTCATACCATTATGTCTGAAACCAACAAAAGTTTTGCAGGTATTACCGACCATATGCAGATGGTTTCAACTGATTTAAGAGAGACCCTAGAGAAGATACAACACTCTCAAGCCTCTCTTTCTGCCAGTGAAAACATTGAAAAGAATATTATAGAGTTCAATAAAACCACCAAAGAGCTAAATCAAACACTTAATAAGTTTGACAGTACTTTAGAAAATGCCTTGACGTTAACATTCCATAAAATAGATGATGAGTTAAGTAGTATTATCGTTAAATTAGCAAACTTTGCCAACAGTACCAGCCAACAAAATGCAATACTACAAGATACCATTACCAAATATCATAATCAGATATCAAGTCAAATAGTGAATAAGTAATGTTTAAAAAAAATAATAATAGTAGCAACAACAGTGAAAATACCAATTTTTGGATTTCCTATGCTGACCTTATGGCAGGTCTGCTTTTTGTTTTTATTTTGCTTATTGGTGCCATTATCGTTAAGTCAACCATTCTAAAAAAAGACATCAATAAAAAAGATACTGTACTCAATGAGCAGAGTCAAACACTCATAGAACAATCAAATCATCTTGTTGATATGACACAAAAACTGCTTATAAAAGATGATGAGATTAATAAACTAAAAAATCTTTTAGCCCAAAGAGAAGAGAGTTTAGAAACAAGTAAAGAGAACCTGATTATCTCAAATAACTCACTAAAACTAAAAAGTGATGAGATAGAAAAACTCAACCAACTTCTTTTGGCACAAAATGCTAAAATTGATAGTTTTTCCAATCATATAGTTATGTTACAAAATTTAACGGAAGAACAAAACAATACATTAAATCAAAAAAATTTAAATTTAGAAGCCTATAAAAATAAGATTGTACTCCTTTCCAACAGTATGACAGAGCAAGATGAAAAATTAAAACTTAGCGAAGAAAAACTTCTTGAATTATTAAAAGCAGTCGACAACAAACAGACAAAATATGATGAACTTCTAGCCAAACTTCAAGCTCAAAAAGCAAAAATAAAATCTTTAACAGGTATTAAACTTAAAGTCATATCTGAGTTAAAGTCATCACTAGGTGATAAAATCAATATAGATAAAAACAGTGGTTCACTTAGACTCGCTTCCAACATCTTATTTGACAAAGGTTCTTCTACTTTAAAAGATGGTGCTAAAAAAGAGCTCAAAGAGAACTTTATAAACTATGTTGACACCCTCATAAGCAATAAAAACATTGCTGATCATTTAGATAAGATTATTATAGAAGGTCATACCGACAGTGATGGTTCTTACCTCTATAATCTCAACCTATCACAGCAACGTGCTTTTGCAGTTATGAACTACCTTTTAACGCTTGACTACATTAAAGAGCATAATATCAAAGACAAACTCGTAGCCAGTGGACGTTCATACCTCGATGCCATAAAAGTAAATGGTGTGGAAGACAAAGATGCAAGTAGAAGAATAGAAGTCAAATTCAGACTTAAAAATGAAGATGCCATGTACGAAATAGAAAGAATTTTAGATGCAGATTAATTTTGAAGCAGAAAAGATAAAAGCTGCCCATGCTTATGTAGATAGATTGACACCAGTAAAAGTAACAAAAAAAGAGAAAGTATTAAAAAAAGAGAAAAATGAAATAGCAATAGATGAGAATTTTTATACCACAAAGGAAGAAGCCAAACCTTCTTTCTTTAAAAGCGTACTAAACTTTCTCTTTAAGTAGTTTTATAAACGTATCAAAGCCTTTAAGCTCATAAGAACCCTCTCTTTGAGTTGTCCCCCACATAGGCTCAGGAAAGTAGCTGTCTGTCTCAAAACGTGCCATTATATGCCAATGCACATGAGGCATGTAGTTTCCAAAAGAAGCGATGTTTATTTTACGTGGTTGAAAGAAGCTTAGCATCTCTTTTTCTATAATATCTAAGAGTCGCCATATTTCCATTTTCTCTTCTGTGCTACATTCAGAAAACTCTTTATAGGGTTTTTGAGTAAAAATCTTAAGCCAAGGAATCTCAGACTCCTCTACTTCTATTTTTACCAATCTGTTTTCA
>Ga0256827_10002368_pt1 | contig 12172 bp, 8 predicted proteins | sample CV84metaG_FD_185977 | JGI IMG/M metagenome (GOLD analysis project Ga0256827, IMG submission 185977) | Hydrothermal vent microbial communities from East Pacific Rise, Pacific Ocean - CV84 | ecosystem: Environmental > Aquatic > Marine > Hydrothermal vents | place: Pacific Ocean: East Pacific Rise... | reverse complement strand
AAATTTTCTTCCTATAGCATGGTAAGCCCAATTGTCTTCTATCATTTCGTCTGGGTCATAAATATTACGACCATCAAAAATAACCTTATTGTTGAGTAATTTTTCCATTACTTTAAAATTAGGCATTCTAAATTCTGACCATTCCGTAACAATAACCAAAGCATCTGCATCTATTAAAGCATCATACATATCTTTCGAATATTCTATGCTGTCTTTTAATCTTCGTTTGGCTTCCTCTGTTGCAACAGGATCGTAGGCATGGATTTTTCCTCCTCGCTCCAATATCTTTTTGATGAAAACTAAAGAAGGAGCTTCTCGCATATCATCAGTATTAGGTTTAAAAGCCAAACCCCATAGTGCAAAAGTTTTTCCTTCCAAGTCGTTGTTAAAATATCTAGCTACCTTATTGTAAAGAACTGATTTTTGGCGAGTATTTACATTTTCTACAGCTTTTAAAATTTCCAAAGAGTATCCATTTTGGTCAGCTGTTTTTATTAATGCTTTTACGTCTTTTGGAAAACAACTTCCTCCGTATCCAACACCAGGGTATAGAAATTTGTTGCCAATTCTTGAATCCGAGCCTATACCAAGCCTAACGTTTTGAGCATCAGCACCTACTATTTCGCAGAGATTGGCAATATCATTCATAAAAGAAATTTTAGTAGCTAACATAGAGTTGGCTGCATATTTTGTCATTTCTGCTGATGGGATATCCATTATTAATACAGGGTGGTTGTTTAGTAAGAAAGATTTATATAATTTCTTCATTACTTTTGCTGCTTTTTCCGAATCAACACCTACAACAATTCTGTCTGGTTTTAAAAAATCGTCAATAGCATTTCCTTCTTTTAAAAATTCGGGATTAGAAGCAACATCAAAAGGAATATCAAGACCTCTTTTTTCTAATTCCTCATGAATAGCAGTACGAACTTTTTCAGCAGTTCCTATTGGAACAGTACTTTTGGTAACCATAACAAGATAGTCTGTCATATTACGTCCTACTTCTCTAGCAACTTCTAAAACATATTGTAAATCAGCACTTCCGTCTTCGTCGGGAGGGGTTCCTACTGCACTAAAAACAACATCAACACCGTCTAATGATTCTTTTAAGGAATGAGAAAAAGATAGTTTTTCTTTTTCCATATTTCTATTAACCATATCTTGTAAACCAGGCTCCCAAATAGGTAAAATTCCTTGCTTAAGATTTTCAATTTTTTTCTTATCAATATCTACACAAGTTACATTGATTCCAGTTTCAGCAAAACAGGTACCAGATACTAATCCAACATATCCTGTTCCAACAATTGTAATTTTCATGAGTTTAAATTTTAGGTAAAAATACGTATTTTATTGTTTTTAAAAAAATCTTCCTTTGGTACGTACCTTTATTTTATAAAGTTTCAAATAATATATATACTCCTGTATTACAATGTGTTATGTGCTTATTCTAAATTTGTTATAAAATCGTAAACAATTTTTAAATATTCTTGTGCTTTTGCAGTGTTTTTTCCTTCGGCATAGGTTCGCAAAACAGGCTCTGTTCCTGATGGACGAATCATAATCCACTCACTATCATTTAAAAAATATTTAAAACCGTCTAAGGTTTCTAAATGGTCAACTTTATATTTTCCAAAATATTCTATAGTGTTGTTTTCACAATAACGAATAACTTTTTGCTTTAATTCTTCGCTAATTTTCAAATCATTTCTTTGGTAAGCAAAAGAACCTGTAATATCATAAATTTCTTGGATTAATGTTTCTATGGTTTTACCAGTTTCTATCATCCATTGCCAAATAACAAGACCATTCCAAATACCGTCTCTTTCGGGAATATGTCCTGCGATAGCAATGCCTCCAGACTCTTCCCCGCCCATTAAAACTTTTTCTCGTAACATTACTTCTGATATCTGCTTAAATCCTATTTTTACTCGCTCTACCTCCAATCCATAATGTTTAGCTAAGTGTTCAATTTTGGTAGTTGAAGAAAAACCTGTAACAATTTTTCCTGTTTCTTTTTTATAACCTGCCAAATAGTGAATCAACAAAAGCATAGTATGATGTGAATCAATATAATTTCCTTTGCTATCCATAAGCGCAATTCTATCAGCATCTCCATCAACAGCAAGCCCACAAGCCACATTTCCGTCTTCGGCAATAAAGGAAGAAAAAAGCTTTAAATTTTTGGCTAAAGGCTCAGGAGGTATCTGATGAAAAGTAGGATTTACCTCCTCGTTAATATGATAAATATCAGGTAAAATATCTCGCATTATCTTTTGCCCCGAACCCATCATAGAATCAAACGCAAATTGAAAATCAGTATTTTCAAAGGCTTCTAAGTTGAAATTATCTTTTATATTTTTTGTGTAGATATCATCTAAATCAACATATTCAATAGTTCGATTTTCTAAAAAAGTATTCAAAGATAATTCTTTTGTTTTGTGTTTTGCTTCGTTTGGAATAAATGCTTCTACTTCTCGTAAATATTTTTCTTGTAAAGGTCCTCCATGATTCCCTTTAAGTTTATAGCCGCTGTATTCGGGAGGATTATGACTAGCGGTAATAACAATGCCCAAATCGGCTTGTAATTTTAGTACAGCTAAAGAAACCGCAGGAGTAGAAGTAAAATGAGGAGCAATAAAAACTTTTATCCCGTTGTGTGCAAGTGTTTTAGCGGTAGCTTCGCTAAATAATTTCCCGTTAAAACGACAATCATAGCCTATTACTACTTTAGGATTTTCAAAGTTTTTTTTCAGCCATAAAGCAACAGCTTCTGTTAATCTATTAACATTTTCTATAGTGTAATCTTCTCCAATAACAGCTCTCCAACCGTCTGTTCCAAATTTTATTTTGTACATAATTTCTTTTTTATTTACTGAGGCGCAAATGTAACAATTTTATTCCTTCAAGATAGAAGGTTAATAGAAAGAATTTGTACTTTTGTGGATACTAATTTTTTAAAAAATATAATATGAGATTTTTTGTTGATACAGCTAATTTAGAGCAAATTAAAGAAGCCCAAGCTTTGGGTGTGTTAGATGGTGTAACTACCAACCCTTCCCTAATGGCAAAAGAAGGTATAAAAGGAGAAGATGCTATTTTACAACATTATATTAATATTTGTAATATTGTTGATGGTGATGTTAGTGCAGAGGTCTTATCGGTTGATTATGAGGGAATGATAAAAGAAGGTGAGAAATTAGCAGCTTTACACGAGCAAATAGTAGTTAAAGTTCCTGCAACAAAAGATGGGATAAAGGCAGTTAAATATTTATCAGAAAAAGAAATAAAAACCAATTGTACTTTAGTTTTTTCTCCTGGGCAAGCATTATTGGCTGCTAAAGCAGGGGCAACTTATGTTTCTCCATTTATCGGGCGTATCGACGATACCTCATCAGACGGAATAGCATTAATAGAAAAAATCGTAGATATGTTTAATTATTATGATTTTGGAACGCAAGTATTAGCCGCTTCTGTACGTCATACTATGCACATTATACAATGTGTTGAGGTAGGAGCTGATGTTGCTACCTGTCCTTTGTCGGCTATTGAAGGTTTGTTAAAACACCCTCTTACCGATTTGGGTTTAGAGCAGTTTGCCAAAGACACAAAAAAAATGCAATAATTTATTCATTGTAAGATGAAAACAGAATTGCTTAAAATATATCCCAAACAGCCCGACGAACGTTTGCTTCGTCGAGTTGTTGATATAATAAAAGCAGGGGGGATTGTTGTTTATCCCACAGATACCGTTTACAGTTTTGGTTGTGATATTCATCAAACAAAAGCAATTGAAAAAATAGCAAGAATTAAATCTTTAGATGTGAAAAAGCATCATTTTACTTTTGTTTTCGATTCTATTTCATCTTCTTCGGCTTATACAAAAGCAATAAGCAATAAGGTTTTCAAACTCATTAAAAAAAATACTCCAGGAGCGTTTACTTTTGTACTAAATGCTAGCAATACTGTCCCGCATTTATTAAAAGGAAAAAAGAAAACAATCGGTATTCGAATTCCTAATCATACAATACCACAAAAATTGGTAGAATATTTAGATGGACCTATTATCTCAACTTCTGTTTATGATGAAGATGAAATGATAGAATATACCACAAATCCAGAATTGATAGCAGAAAAATACGATGGTTTGGTTGATTGCGTGATAGATAGTGGAGCTGGACAATTATATGCTTCAACCGTTGTGGATTGTTTGCAAGATGATTTTGAAATAATACGACAAGGTTTGGGACAGTTAGAAATATGATAAATTACATTGTCAGAAAAATATTGTACGCATTTTTTGTTTTATGGGGCGTTGTTACGGTTGTTTTTTTTCTGTTTAATGTTTTGCCGGGAGACTCTTCTCGAATGTTGATGGGGCAGCGTACGGATTTACAATCTGTAGAAGCTATTCGTGCAGAATTAGGTTTAAATCAACCACTAACAAAAAGATACCTTAAATATGTAGACGACTTGTCTCTTTTATCTATTTATTCAAAAGATGCCAATAGCTTTTTTGCATTCTCAAAAGAAAAATATCATAAAAGCTTCTCGCTTTTAGAAACCGAAAATAAAATTGTAGTTTTAAAATGGCCATATTTGCAACGCTCTTTTCAATCCAAAAAAGAAGTTTATCAAATTTTATCCGAAACAATATTTAATACTTTCTTGTTAGCATTTGTTTCTATTGTATTTGCATCTTTTATAGGCATTTTATTAGGTGTTTTGTCAGCAGTTTACAAAGATTCAATATTAGATAAATTAATATTGCTATTAACTTCTTTGGGAATGTCTGTTCCCTCGTTTTTTGCAGCAATATTAATAGCTTGGGTATTTGCATTTTTATTGGCAGATTACACCCATCTTAATTTAACAGGAAATTTGTATGTCTTAGACGATTATGGTGAAAATGTACAAATAGCTTGGAAGAATTTAATCTTACCAGCCTTAACATTAGGAATAAGACCTTTATCAGTAGTTCTTCAATTGGCAAGAAATTCTATGCTCGATGTTTTATCGCAAGATTATATAAGAACGGCAAAAGCAAAAGGGCTTTCTTTTTATGTGATATTAAAAAAACATGCTTTAAAGAATGCGCTTAATCCTGTTATAACAGCAGTTTCTGGTTGGTTAGCATCTATGATGGCGGGTGTTGTTTTTGTAGAATATATTTTTGGTTGGAAGGGCTTAGGCTATGTAATTGTAGAGGGTGTTAATAATTACGATATCCCTGTGGTTATGGGTGTTGTATTGTTTATTTCTCTGTTTTTTGTATTGATAACACTTTTTGTAGACCTTATATATGTTTTGTTAGATCCACGAGTAAAATTACAATGATTCTTTAAAAAATATTTATTGTTTTTATAAAAAAATGTATCTTTGAGAAAATGCGTATATCTAAAACACATATTATTCTTTTCTTTACAAGTCTGCTTTTGTTGTTGAATAGTTGTACAAAAGTTTGTCCTTGTGAGGATTTAGAAGAAAAGAACGGTTTAACATATTCAAAGAAAACCCACGAATTATTTACGGGAATATGTGAAAGTACAATTGCTGATGTAAAAAAAAGAATACCATATAAGGAGGGGAAATTACATGGGTATTTAAAAACATGGTATCTTGATGGTAAATTATTATCTGTTGTCTCTTTTAAAGATGGTGAGAGAAACGATTGGTCTATTTCATATTACAAAAATAATCAGAAGAAAAGAGAAGACAGGTTTTTGGAAGGTCAAAAACATGGTGTGAGTCAAGCTTGGTATGCCTCAGGAAGATTAAAATATAGGGGAGAGTATTCTCATGGGAAAAAAATAGGTGTTCATAGAGAATGGTTCGAAAATGGTAAATTAAAAGAAATTGTTAATTATGATAAAGGAAAAGAAAATGGAGATTGGCAAGTTTGGTTTGACGATGGAGATATAAAAAGAAAAGGGAAATTTAAAAAAGGACATAAGGAAGGGAAATGGATGGTTTGGTACGACAATGATAAACCAAAAGTAGAACAAAAGTATAAAGAAGGTTATCCTGATGGGAAATGGATAAATTGGTACCCTAATGGAAAAAAAGCAAAAGAAGGTGTCTACAAATATGGAGATAAAGAAGGAGAGTGGAAAGAATGGTTTAAATCTGGAAAACTTAAAAAGAAAGCTGTTTACAAGAAGAATCAACAAAATGGAGCATACAAAATTTGGTATGAAAATGGAAATCTAAAAGAAGAAGGGTTTTATCGAGATGGTTATAGAGAGGGAGCTTGTACTTTTTATTACGAAAATGGAAAAAAATCATTTGTGAAAATTTATAAAAAAGGCAAACCCAAAAAAGAAGAATGGATACAGCAATCATTTTTCAAAAAGCAAAAACAAGCTCAAAAAAATCATACTAGTAAAGATACAATTAAAGAAATTCCAGTTTTTTAGTTAATTTCTTTTTAAGATATTTGGAAAAGTTTAGTTACTTATTCGTATTTTATTTACACCATCAAAAAAAGTACGATATTGTTTCAAGAACAAACCTGTTCCAGCATAAGTTGTATCATTTCTTGACTGTCCTGTACCATCGATAATTAAATACGGAGTTTTACAGCAAGAGCAAGTGTAAAAAAGATTATTATCACTAACACTTATTCGACATTTTGTGTTGTTTTCGTATGGGCAAATTCTATCATAAGCTAAAAATTCATCCTCAGAAAGTCTATATATAACAATGCCAGAATGACCACCAACAACGGTGATAGCATTGCCCACAGTTCTTAAATCACGATACAAAGGATCGTCCAAATAAATGCTAAAATTTACAGGAACATCAGAAATGTTTTCTTGTTGTTTGTCACAAGAAAAAAACAAAGAAAATAATAAAAAAAATAGTATCTTTGATTTGAAAATATTCATCGAGAATAAATTAATATGATTAAAAGTGTAGCAAATATAGGGAAAATAAATGTTCTTATATTTTTCTTATGTTTTTTTTCTTTAACAAATGTTACTGTTGTTTATTCTCAATCTCAAAAAAAATATTCTATAGATGTACAAAAAAGAAAAAAGAAAAAACATTTTAGTATTAAAAGATTATTGGGTTTAACACAGTCGCAAGTTATAGCTAGAAAAAATAGAAAATACGAAAAAAAAAGATCGAAAGGACTGAAAAATGAGCGAAAAGCAAGCAAAAAATATCAAAAATCACACAACCAAAGTAAGGAAGCAAAGAAGTCTTGGAAGGTTTATTCTAGAATGAAAAAAAACGAAAGAATATCTCGAAGAGTGAGAAATGGAAAAAGTAGAAAAACGTGGCTGCAAAAACTATTTTCTACCAAAAAAAGAAGAAAAAAAAGAGTGAAACAAAATTGATTTAATAAAATGTTAGAATCTTTTTGTTTGATAAACAATAAGATAAGCTCTTTTGTGTTCTTTGCTTTTTAAACAAAGAATTATAGAACATAAATTTGGAATTTATGCTAATATTTAACTATCTTTACAGCTTGTTAATAAATGTTAAAACTACAGAATATTAAATTATCATAAATATTTGACTATGATACGAAAACTACTATTAGTCTTTTTTGCCATCGTTTCTGTTAATATGCTTTTTGCACAATCAGGAACATTAAAAGGTAAAGTTTTAGAAAAGGAAACAGGTGAGCCTATTCCTTTTGCTAATGTTTCTATTTTGAAAAATGGAAAAGTAATAACAGGAGGAACGACTGATTTTGATGGGAAGTTTACAATTAAGCCTATACCGTCAGGAAAAGTTACGGTAAGAACATCATCTATGGGCTTTAGTACAATTGTTTTAAACAATGTACAGATTGTTACCAATAGTATAACTTTTAAAGATTTTAAATTACCATCTTCTGTAAAAAAAATACCAGATGTTATTGTTAAATCTTATAGAATTCCATTGATCAAGAAAGATCAAGTAGCTTCTGGAGGATTGGTGACAGCTGAAGATATTGATAAGATGCCAGGACGTTCTATAACTCAGGTAGCTCAAACAGTAGGCGGTGTTTCTGACGATGGATCAGGAAATTTAAATGTTCGTGGTGCTCGTTCAGAGGGAACAGTTTATTATGTTGATGGAATCAAGGTGATGGGTAACTCCTTGCCTAAAAGTGCTATAGAGCAAGTGAATGTTATAACTGGAGGTATTTCTGCAAGGTACGGAGATGCTACAGGAGGAATCGTTAGTGTTACAACAAAGGGAGCTGCTAAAGAATTTGGAGCTTCTGTTGAGGGTGTAACATCAATGTTTTTAGATGGTTATGGATATAATTTGCTTTCAGGTACGCTTATGGGGCCTATTTATTCTAGAACAGAACCTCATCCAGCAGATTCTACAAAGACTATTAAGGTTCCTGTTATAGGTTATTTAGTTGCAGGTGAAATTAATTACACTATTGATCCTAATCCTTCTGCTGTTGGTGTTTGGGTAGCTAAAGATAGTGTTAGAGAACAAATTTTACAAGCTCCTATGACTTTGACACAAGAAGAAGGACGATTTATTATTAATAATACAGCAGATTATTACCATGATGATAAATTTGAGAATATAAAAGCAAAACCTAACAATGCTAGTTTTTCTGTAAACTTACAGGGTAAAATTGATTATAACATTAATAAAAATTTAATAGCAACATTAGGAGGACGTTTTCGTTTTATCGATAGAGATTTGTTTAGTGGTAATACAAATTCTTTATTTAATACAGATAACAATGCTCATTATAGATATAATAACTGGCAAGTTTATGGAAAAATCCTTCATAAATTAGTTAATCAAACCCCAGAAGAACAAAAGAAATCAGCTTCTATTTTCAAAAATGTATATTATCAACTAACAGCTAGTTACGAGAAATCTGGTAGTGCTACTTATGATGGCGATTATAAAGATGACTTGTTTAAGTATGGGCATGTCGGTAAATTTGTTACATACGAAACACCTACTTATCAATTAATGGATAAGAAAAGTGGTATATATGAGCAAAATGGTTTTGCTGATACATTAGTAACTTTTACACCTAGTGAGTATAATAAAGATTTAGCTCGATATACTGAGTATTATTATGAAGTTTTAGGAGATAACAGATTTGCTTATCGTAATAAAACTACAATGGAAAATATGGGCGCTGTATTAAATGGAAAAACACCAAGTTCAATTTATGCTTTATATAATGCTCCAGGTACTCCTTATAATGGATATAATATGACTGATAATAATCAGTATACATTTTCTGGACAAGGTTTTGCCGATTTAGGAGACCATGAAATTCAAATAGGTTTTGAATTTGAGCAAAGAGACCAAAGAGCTTATGGAGCTTCTCCAGTTGGATTATGGGAAAGAGCTAGACAATTAGCTAACTTTCACTTACAAAACTTAGATAAAAACAATCCTCAAAGATCCTATGTTGTTAACTCTTTAGGAGATACAGTATATCAAGATACTATAAAGTACGATAGATTATATTCACCATCTTCTCAAACAATGTTTGATTATGAGTTTAGAAATTTCTTGCATAATAGAGGAGATTCTATTGATGGAGAAGTGGTTACAGTAGATGGAACACAGCGTTTAGATGTTGATGCTTACGATCCTAGCGATTTATCAATTAATTATTTTAGCGCTGACGAATTAATAAATGAAGGAAATCAGTATGTTTCATATTTTGGATATGATGCTTACGGAAAGAAAATCTCAGGTTCGCCTTCTTTAGATGATTTCTTTAATGCAACAAATGAAAAAGGTTATAAAACAAGACCTTTAGATGCTTTTAGACCTAATTATTTTGCTTTCTTTATTCAAGATAAATTTTCTTTTGATGATTTAGTTTTTAGAGTAGGTTTAAGAATGGATAGATATGATGCTAACCAAAAAGTTTTAGCAGATCCATATTCTTTGCACAATACTTATAAGGTACGTGATTTAAAAGCTAATCATCCTGATTTAATTGAAAATTTACCATCAAATATTGGAGATGATTATGTAGTTTATGCTGATAATACAAATATCGAAGATGCTACATCTGTATTGGGTTATAGAATAGGTGATAACCCTGCAAATATTAAGTGGTATGATGCTACAGGAACACAAGTTGACGATCCAATAAAAGTTTCAGCAGCAACAGGTATTTCCCCATTGCTAATTGATCCTGACGAAGAGTTAAATTCAAGTGCATTTAAAGATTATCTTCCTAAATGGAATTTAATGCCTAGAATTTCATTCTCATTCCCTATTTCTGATGTGGCTCTTTTCTCTGCACATTATGATGTCTTAACGCAAAGACCTTATGATAATAGATTAAATCCTATTCAATATTTACATTTACAGAAGTTTTCAGGAGATCCTATTAGCAATCCAAACTTAACATCTCCTAAAACAATCGAGTACGAATTAGGATTCCAACAAAAAGTAAGTGACGCTTCTTCTATTAAGATATCTGCTTTCTATAGAGAAATGAGAGATCAACGTCAAGTTCAAAATATGACAGGAGCTTATCCATATAATTATATAACCTATCAAAATATTGACTTTGGTACAGTAAAAGGTTTAACAGTTGCATACGACTTGCGAAGAACAGGAAATATTCGATTAACTTTAAATTATACTTTACAGTTTGCTAATGGAACAGGTTCCGATGCAAGTACAGCATTAAGTTTGATAAAGCAAGGAGAGCCTAACTTAAGAGCTACATTGCCATTGAATTACGATCAAAGACATGCTATAAAAGCTGTAGTTGATTATTCTTATACGGAAGGGAAAAATTACAATGGTCCTGTTCTTATGGGTAGAGATATTTTACAAAATACTGGAGCTACTGTTGTTTTCTCGTATAATTCAGGAACACCATACAGTAAATTAGATCCTAATACAGAGTATTTGTTAGGTTCTATGAACGGAAGTAGAATGCCAGATGTATACAGAACAGACATGAAAATATATAGAAATATTACCTTGAAAAAAGGTGATAAGGAAACTAAAAAACGACCTATGTTTTTACAAGTTTACCTAAATGTTTTCAATGTATTTAATGTATTAAATATAAGAAGTGTATATCGATATACAGGAAATGCTAATGATGATGCTTATTTAACAACAGCAAAAAATCAACCAGCAATTGAAGCCTCTATAGATCCTATTGCGTATGCAAATTATTATTCTATGAATTTAGATAGATATTGGATGTATTATGCTCCAAGAACTATTAGATTAGGTGCTACATTATCGTTTTAATATTGAAAAAAAAGAAATATAAAAATATGAAAAAGATATATTTACTTTCAGTTGTCTTATTGCTTTTAATCTCTAACAGTGTAAAAGCTTATAAGTATAAAGATCCCAATAAGAAAGGAGCTACACAAAAAAGAGAAGCTACAGCCTCAGGTTGTGTAAGAGCTAAATCTTCTACAGAAATCTCATTGAATAATGTAAAGGCATTGATTCATACTGGAGGTGATATGTGGTGGGATTTAGTGGGTAAAGCAAAATACGAAATTCCTAAAGGTTCTGGAAAAACAGCTTTATTTGCTGGAGCTATTTGGATGGGAGGAACAGATGTTAACGATCAATTACGATTAGCAGCTATTCGTTATAGGCAAAATGGTGTTGATTATTGGCCTGGTCCACTTATTATATCAGGTATGGATAGAGCAACCGTAACCCCTGATGTTTGTTCTAAATATGACAGACATTATGTTATTACTAGACAAGAAGTAGCAGAGTTTAGATCTTATATAAATGCAAAACTTTCTGGAGATGTTATTACTTTAGATAAAGATTTTAAAGATTATCAGATTCCTACAATTATTTCTATATGGCCAGGTAATGGAGATGCCTCTAAAGGTTACGATTTTTATTTAGCACCTTATGTAGATGTTGATGCAAACGGATATTATAATCCTGAATCAGGAGGAGATTATCCTTATTTTGAATTTAGCGATAATCCTGTTTGTGGAACTTCTCGAGAAAAACGTGTACCTCGTTTATATGGTGATCAAACTATGTGGTGGGTATATAATGATAAAGGGAATGTTCATACAGAAACTAATGGTGCAGCTATTGGAATGGAAATTAGAGCACAATATTTTGCTTTTTCTACTTCTGATGAGCTAAACAATATGACTTTTGGAAACTATGCCTTAATTAATAGATCTACCTACACCTTATATAATGCTTATTTTGGTGTTTGGAC
>Ga0256827_10002367_pt1 | contig 12173 bp, 8 predicted proteins | sample CV84metaG_FD_185977 | JGI IMG/M metagenome (GOLD analysis project Ga0256827, IMG submission 185977) | Hydrothermal vent microbial communities from East Pacific Rise, Pacific Ocean - CV84 | ecosystem: Environmental > Aquatic > Marine > Hydrothermal vents | place: Pacific Ocean: East Pacific Rise... | reverse complement strand
GTGCATATTTCGGCATTACGATTATATATAATTGCTCGCGAACTTGTTGTTCCTTGGTCTAATGTTAGTATGTAGTTTTTCATTTTATAATTCGTATTTTTTAGATTCTTCACTTTGTTCAGAATGACAAATCATTTGGGATTGTACTAAATCCAAACTCAAAGCTGTCATACTGAACGTAGTGAAGTATCTGTTTTATTATCTAATACTTTTATTTTATTAAATATCCGTTAGCAAAAGCAGTATATTCTTTTACTTGATTCTCAATCCATTTTTTATCGTACCCTAATTCATTAGCAATAAGCGTAGCAACACAATTTGCAGCATTAATACTCTCTATTGCGTCTAAAAGTAGAGAACGAGTACGGCGTGCTAAAAAATCTTCAACGGTACGTGTCATTTCGTGACGAACCGACCAAATTACCTCAGCTTTATAGTGTTTTACTTTATCAGAAATAAACTCTTTAAGTTTAGGTTCTTTAATAAATAGAGCTTTAATATAAACCGCATCAGAACCATACAAATGTAACGAATCGCTTTCGTCAACTTGCTTTACATAGCCGTGGATAGGCATATTTTTAGTTACGCATTTTTTCTTTTCAAGATTTGCAAAAATTATTGCTTTATCAACCACATCTTTTGCCATTCTGCGGTATGTTGTCCATTTTCCGCCCGAAATAGTCAGCAAACCTGATAAAGTCAAACTTATTTTGTGATTTCTTGAAACATCTTTTGTTTTGCTACTTCCGCTATCAGGCAATACAAGAGGGCGAAGCCCTGCATAAATACTTAAAATATCCTTTTTTGTTGGTTGCATTTTTAAATATTGACCAACAGTTTCTAATAAAAAGTCCACTTCTTTATCTAATGCTTTTGGTTCAATTTCAATATTTTTAACAAGAGTATCGGTTGTTCCAACAACTAATTTGTTTTGCCAAGGCACCGCAAAAATTACTCTTCCGTCCGATGTTTTTGGAATCATAATAGCTGTATCGCCTTCATTAAATTTTTTATCAATAATAATATGCACTCCTTGTGATGGAACAATGGTTTGCTTAGCGTTTTTATCGTCTAATTTTATAATGCTATCAGTAAACACACCTGTCGCATTTACTACTATTTTTGCGTTTATTTCGTAGGTTTTATTTGTTTCTGTATCAGTTGCTTTTACGCCTGCAATATTTCCGTTTTCGTCTTTTAATAAATCAATAACTTTAAAGTAATTTATAGGAAAACCTTTATTGTCGCGCATTGTTTGTGCAAGATTTATAGCCAAACGTGCATCGTCAAATTGCCCGTCGTAATAAATTACACCACCTTCTAAACCTTCCTGTTTTAAATTTGGAATTGCTTTTAATACTTCTTTTTTACTAATGTGTTCTGATGGACCAAGTCCAAGCGAGCCTGCCATTAAATCGTAAAGTTTTAAGCCTACTGTATAAAAGCTACCTCCCCACCATTCGTAATTTGGGATTATAAATTTCTGATGTTTAGATAAATGTGGTGCATTTTGCAATAAATAACCTCGTTCTTTAAGTGCTTCTAAAACTAATGAAATATCGCCCTGAGCAAGATAACGAACACCTCCGTGAACAAGTTTTGTGCTTTTGCTTGATGTTCCTTTTGCAAAATCGTATTGTTCTAAAAGCAGCGTTTTATATCCTCTTGAAACGGCATCAACGCCAATTCCTAGTCCGGTTGCTCCACCTCCAATAACAATAATATCCCATTGTTTGGTGCTTTCAATTTGTTTAATTGTTGTTACTCTTTTCATTAGCCATTGTTTATTCAAAAATAACTATTTTTTTGTTTAAAGTTAAATATTATTAATGTTAACATTAAAATTAAAAAATATCAAAAATCACGTGAAAAAAAATTATTTTCTTTGCTATAATAAATAAAGGATTTATCATCATAAAACAACCATTAATAAAAAAAAGGCACACATATCTTAATTTTTCTAAAATATCTATATTTTTCAAATTTACCGAGCAACTATATCTTACTTTTGTCGTCTAGTATACGTAAAATTACTTATATAAATTAACTTACTAATTATGAAATTTATATTTTTATTAATTATTGCATCAATAACAAGCACTATTTATAGTCAAAACACTATCAACAATAGGCTAACTGACATTTATTCTACCGAATACATTCAATCTTTAAATCAAAACAGAATAAATTTATTGAAATATGAAATGAAACATTCTTATTTCATTATTGACAATTTTGAAAAAAACGAATCTCTTCCAAACTTATACAAAAGAAATATGCAAACAAAGGAGATAATAGAAGCTCCCATAACAGATACTGATTTAAACAATTTTAATGTTTTAAATTATGCTTACGAAAAAAAATATAATAATAGAACATATTATAAACTTGGTAATACAGGTAAAACTATAGTTTTTTATTCAATTAAGGAATTTACTAAAAACTACAATTTAACAAAGTAAAAACCTTTAATACTATCAACTTATGAAACTATTCAATTTAATACTACTACTACTTACAACAAGTATAATTACATTTGGACAAACATACGAAATAGATGCATATAACGGCCAAACTGTAAATACGTGCACAGGAACATTTTATGATTCAGGAGGAGCCGGTGCAGACTATCAATCTAGTGAAGATTATACCATTACGTTTTGCACGGACCAAGCAGGCTCACAAATTAGTTTAGAATTTACCGATTTCCATATAGAAAGTGCATCATTCGACCATATGGATATTTATGACGGAGTTGGAACCGGAGGAACCCAATTAGTTGCTAGTGCAGGAAGTGAAGCATTATTAGGGCAAATTATTGAATCTCAAGGTAGTGGTTGTTTAACTATAGTCTTTCATTCTGATGGTTCAGTAACATACCCCGGTTGGGAAGCATCAATTTCATGTTCATTTCCATGCCAAGATTTTACAGCAGACATTATTAATACAAGCGAGCCATATTACAATGGAGATACTATAAGAATGTGCCAAAACACACCATTAACTTTTACAGCTGCAGGAACATATCCAAATAATGGTACAAATTACACACAAAGTGATGCAACAAGTACATTTCATTGGGATTTTGGTGACGGTACAGATACAACAGGTATTGGGTTATCTACAGTTTCCCACTCATTTCCTGAAGGAGGGTTTTACGTATTTCTTGACGTAACTGATAATAACAATTGTAATAATTCTAACCTTGTTATGAATACAGTAATGGTATCAACTACACCATTATTTACTGGAACTAATATCACTGATACAATATGCCCGGGAGAAACAATTAATTTTACAGGACAAGCAAATACTCATTCTTGGAGTCAACCTTTACCGGCAATTGTAGGTGATACAACTTTTCTTCCTGACGGAAGTGGAGCATCATACGAAACTAGTTTAACTTATAATATATTCCAAACAAATGCAACATTAACAGACATAACAGATTTAGAAAGCATATGCATGGACTTAGAACACTCATACTCAGGCGATTTACAAATAAGTATTATTTGTCCTAACGGACAAGAAATGATGCTATTTGACGGCTACGGAAATACAAATATTAGTAATGAATTTTTAGGAGAACCAACTGATGGCTCTTCAAATCCTGGAACACCATACACTTATTGCTGGAGTACATCTGCAACCAATGGTACTATGGAAGATGTTGGAGCAAACCCTCCGGTATATACATTTACAGACAACGATGGTAACACATATACAGATCACGCATATATACCTGGAGGTACATACGAATCTTCAGGAGATTGGACTCAATTATTAGGTTGTCCTCTAAATGGCGATTGGACAATCCATGTTATTGACAACATGAATATTGACGATGGTTATATTTTCGCTTGGACAATAGACTGGGATAGTACATTAACAACTTCATTATGGGAATTTGGAAATACATACGACAACACCCTATATTCTTGGAGTGGACAAAATATTAATTCTCAAAATAATGGTATCGGTACTGCCGTTCCCACAACAACAGGAGGAACAGAATTATATACATTTACAGCTACTGATGATTTTGGTTGTACTTACGACACAATTTTACCAGTATATATATATCCTACCAATAGCCCAGGATGTTGTGTAACACCTATTGCCGAAGCTGGTAATAACGATAGCATTTGTGGATTATCAATACAGTTAAATGCAACATATTTCGACATAAACAACAGTGGTTTATGGACTGTTACAGGTCCTGGCAATGTAAGTTTTGACGATCCTACATCTAATACAGCAACTGCAACTGCCGATACTTATGGCGAATATACATTTACATGGACTGAACTCAACCCCGCAGGTTGTCAAGCTAGCGATGTTGTTACAATCAATTATAACCCAAGTGCAGATATTAGCATGAGTATGGAAATGACTCAATGTTATGGTAGTTCTGACGGTTCTTTAACTGTTGTTCATAACACCACTACCGATGCTCCATACTCATATCTTTGGGACAACAATACCACAAATATAAGTAACACAAACTTGCCATATGGAACATACACCGTGTTTGTAGCAAACATTCATGGCTGTTTAACATCACTTACAGATTCTGTTTTACAACCAACACAACTAGTTGCAACAACAAGTACAACTCCCGTTTTATGTTTTAATGGAGCTGACGGAACAGCAACTGTAAATGCATCAAATGCCACTCCTAATTACACATACTTGTGGAGCGACGCTAATGCACAAACAACACAAACAGCAACCAACCTTGCGGCAGGACCATATACTGTAATAATAACCGATGCAAACGGTTGTAATATAACAAAAAATATAAATATTGAACAACCAGCAATGCCTTTAGGCACTTCAACAAGTAGCACCGATGCTCTATGTTTTGGTAGTTCTGATGGTACAGGAAAAGTTACAGTAACTGGAGGCACTACACCTTACTCTTATTTATGGTCGAATGGACAAACAACATCAAACGCTACTAATTTATCAGCAAACACTTATACCGTTAATATTACTGATGCCAATGGCTGTACTATTTCAGACAACATAACAATAAATGAGCCTAGTCAAATTACATCTTCGTATACATCAACATCATTGGGTTGTGCAGGAGCAAATAACGGGAATATTAACCTAACAGTAGCCGGAGGAACTCCAAATTATAATTTTTTATGGAATAATGGAGCAACCACTCAAAATCTACAAAATATTGGTGGTGATATTTACTCTGTTACAATTACAGATAATAACGGATGTATTTTAATACATAATAATATTGTTATTACAGAACCAGCTCCTGTAATTGCAAGTGTAACCCCAGAAAGTTCAATATGTTTAACAAATTCTAAAGAACTTGTTTGCTCTGCAATTGGAGGCACCCCTCCTTATACTTATGCATGGAACACAGGAGAAACCACATATAACATTACTGTAGCACCAACCGATACTACTAGTTACAGTATTATAGTTACAGATGCAAATGGTTGCGAAAGCGAATTAACTGAGACAACCGTTAATGTTAGACCTCCTATTTCAGCAACAGCTGTTGGAGATAATATAGAAGTGTGTCCTGGCGACCCATTAAATATTGTAGTTACTCCTAAAGGTGGAAATGGACATTATTATTACACTTTGCAAGATGGCCAAAATGTAACAAACAACTTTATAGTATATCCTAACGAAACTACGACATATATAATTACAGTTAGTGATGATTGTGGTTCCCCAACAAGTAGTGCACAAGTTGACGTTAGTGTTTTAGACGCTCCTCCTTTAAGTTTTTCTGCGGATATAACACAAGGTTGCCAACCTTTAATTGTAACTTTCACAGAACAATCTGATGATGAAGGTCAAACTTATGACTGGGATTTTGGAGATAATAGTCCGTCAAATATAGGTACAGAAAAACAACCTATTCATATTTACGAAAATAGTGGACAATTCGATGTTTCATTACAAGTTACATCTGTTGAAGGTTGCAAAACAACCCAACACATGTTTAATTTAATTGATGTTTACAAAAACCCGGTTGCTAAATTTTTCACTAACAAAAGTGATGCTTCAATAATAAAACCTGAAATAATATTTAACAACAATTCAATTGATGGTTATAATTATTATTGGGACTTTGGAGATGGAAATACATTTATTGGAACAGAAACAATACACACATACCCTAGTGTATCTAATGAATATACAGTTACTTTAATTGCTGAAAGCGACAAAGGGTGTAGAGACACCACTCATTCCTCTGTTTACATTTACGATATTTCAACCTTTTACACTCCTACTGCTTTTTCTCCTGATGGTGATGGGATAAACGATGTATGGAAAGTTGTAGGCTCTGGTATAGACTTAGATAATATTAAATTACAAGTTTACGACAGATGGGGAGAAGTTATTTTTGAAACAAACGATTTATCTACGGGCTGGAACGGCATTAGTAAAAATAACAAAGTAGCACCTGCAGGTATTTACTATTGGATTATTGTATACAACGATTTATCCGGAACACAATACGAAGAAGCAGGCAGAGTTACCATTATTAAATAAAGCAAGTTTATATTAATATTATACAATTTAATTTCAAAACAAGTGATATTTGAAATATGTATTATGCCGATATATAATCAAATGACTATAAATTCACTTCATTCTTTATAGTCATTTGATTAGTAATTATGCTCACAGTTTCTGATAATTACTTCAATAATTTGATAATTGCAATATTTTAAAATCACAATTTAGGCAGAGGCTATTCCTGCCTTTTTTATTTATTATATTCAAATATTATCTTAATAACATTTTCAGGAAGTACAAAAGTATTAATTACACTGTAATCACCTAAGTTTAGCACCTTTACTTGATTATTATTTATACAATATAACATTTCATTTAATTCTTCATAAATTAAATAATCAGCCATTATATCATTTATATAAATTGCATGCCCTAAATAATTTCTATCATATTTATACAAACTATTATTAGTAGAAAATATAAATTTATCAGCTCCTATTTTAACAACAGAAATTAGCTTTTCTGAGATATCAATATCAACATACTGCAGTTGAGTTGCATCTAAATTTAAAGTTACAATTTTCATTGTATCTTGTTTATTTCCAAAAGCAATTATTTCATTTGAATTTAATGGTAAAATATCGATAACGTCAAAATTTACACTATAATAAGTTTGCGAGGCTCCTGTAGCGTAATAAATTTTTTCAATATAATTAGATGAGAACGAATTATTATAAGTAAAATTTACAAAAAAATTGCTTTTAATTGTAAAACATGATGGCTCATAAGCATACAAATCGGACACTGCAGTTTTACGCACATTACCATTAATATCAAAAGCCTGAATATTATTTTTTTTTACTGAAGCAAAGCAAAAATCATCGTAAATCATCAATTTACCATTATACTCAACTAAATTATTATTTAAATTACTTACTTCCCAAAATGGCTCAAAATTATTTAATGAAATCGATTTTAAATTACCCGATTTATCTAATAAATACATAGAACGTAGATATGAATTTATTGCAATATCTGTAATATTATTGTTAAGAGTATATTTTAATTCTATATTATTTTGTTCATACAGTTCATAAACCTTTGTATTATTTGTTGTTTCTGTAATAACATATATTTTTTCTAGTTTTTTTGTTAAGGCTTTAATATAAATTTGCTTAAATTGTTTCTTCGTATTGCTTCCATCAAAAGCAGTAAGTGTTAATGTATAATTTCCACTTTCTATTCTTACATCATTCAATATTATATAACCCGAAAAATTAACATCTTTAGAATTATAAGTTTTAACTTTAGCATTAGCTATATAATCAGCATTACTATCAGTAATACCATAAGTGACAGATTTAACCACTTCATTATCAGAAACTTTAGCCTTTATCCAAATTGTATCAAAAACCTCAAAATTAGTACTAATTGGTTCTGATATTGTTATTGATGGCATTTGTTCATCATCTTTCTTCTTACAAGAAAAAATTATAAATAATAATATGAGCCATATAAAATTACGCATTATATCAAAGATACAAATTTCGGGTTACTTGCAATATTTAATTTAGATTTACTTATTCTATTTCTCCAAAATTTTCTTAGCATCAGCAACATTAATTTGCTCATTACCTTCAAAAGCAACAACAAAAGCATCAGGAAATACAGCTCTAATATTATCTTGTAACTTTTTGGCTTCTTTCATTGTATACGCTTTACCCACAGTGTATTTATACCTTTGCGAAGTGTACCATTCAGATATATCTTTTAATCCTTCAAATTCTTTCGAATTTAAATTTATAGGCTTTAATGAAGACTTAATCTGAATCTTATAATTCACGTTGTTATATGACGAATCATCATTATTTTTTTTCTTATTTTTCTTCTTCTTTTTTTCTTTTTTAGGATCGTAACCACTTTCGTCAACTACAATAGTTTTTCCAAAATCGAAAAGCGAATAATGTAAGTATCGTTTCGGATTTTCGCGTAAATCAATAAGTAATTTATCTAAATCTTCTGAAGATTTATTAAGATTATTATATAACGAATCGTTATTAATTAACATCCCCATCGTACCTTCGCCACGCTCAATTTTCGCCATAATATTATAAACGGACTCCATTGCTTTATTAGCATTATTAATAGTACTTAACAATTTTGATTTAGCTAACGAATCGCTTACATCTGATAAATTTTTTAAAATTAAATTAATTTGTTCGTTATTGTTTTTTAAATTTGTTGTAATAGACTCAACGTTTGCAAATATAGCCCCTAACCTCCCCCTATTATTAGTTAAAAGACTATCTAACTCTGTTGAAGTATGTCTTAAAGTAGTAAAAGTTTTATCTAAGCTTGCTAAAGACTTATCAATATGAGCTTTATTTGTAACACTAAAAATTTCGCGCACAACTTTCATTGCGTCTTCAATACTAACCATTAAATCTTCAGCCTTTAATTTTAACGGCAACATTTGGGCACTAACTTGCTCTTTCAAATCCTGTTCGGTTTCCGAACATAATGTATCGCCAACACTATAAAATGTAGTATAATTTGAAAAGTTTAGCTGAATAGCTTTTGTTCCCATTAAATCTAGACTATAAATTTCAGCAACTGTAGAATCTGGAATTTTTATATCCTGGTCAAGCGAAAACTCAACTAAAACACTTTCATAATTACCATGAGTAAACGAAATATTTTCGACTTTACCTATTTTATAGCCATTAAGTGTTACTTTAGACGAAACATTTAGCCCTTCTACATTAGAATATAAAGCATAATAATTAATTTTCGGATTGAACGGATTATTACCTTTCAAGAAATTTAATCCCCAAAACAATAATCCAGAAGCAATTACAATTAACAAACCTACTTTTATTTCTTTTCTAATCTTCAAATTTTACTATTTTATAAAACAATTAACTACAAAAATATAATAAATGATAAGTAATTCAATAAATAACATCAAACTTTATCCACAATTTAGTAGCTTGTTTTATATTTTTGCAAAAAAAATCAAATGCACAAAATAGGTATTGTTTCAGATACACATAGTTTTATAGACGAAAAACTATTCATTTTTTTAAAAAATTGCGATATAGTCTTTCACGCAGGAGATATAGGAGATATTAATGTTTACGATAAATTATCAACTAAATTTAAAGTTTATGCCGTTTATGGGAATATCGATAACTATACAATCAGAGACTTTATTAATGAAACAGTTCTAACAAAAATTGAAAATGTTAATATTTTAATGACACATATTGGTGGATATCCAAATAAATATGTACCTAAATATAGAAAAAAAATCGAAAAGTTTAAACCTAATATTGTAATTACAGGACACTCTCACATATTAAAAGTTATTTTCGATAAAAAACTCAATCATTTACATATTAACCCTGGAGCCTATGGCAAATCAGGATTTCATAAAATCAGAACAGCAATTCGTTTAATTATTGATGGTGCAGAAATAAAAGATTTAGAAATTTTAGAAATAGACCGATAAAACATTCCAAAAAAAGAGAAATATTCCTAAAAAATGAATATTTTTGAGAAATAAAATAGAAATAGATATCATATTATGGATTTATCAGTAAAATATCTTGGATTAACATTAAAGAATCCTGTAATTGTAGGAAGTTCAGGATTAACAAATTCTGTAGAAAAAATTAAAGAATTAGAAAAACACGGTGCAGCAGCAGTTGTATTAAAATCGTTATTTGAAGAACAAATTCTTTTTCAAGCAGACCACGCTAACACAATTAATGATTACGATTATCCTGAAGCAGCAGACTATATAAAAGCCTATGCTAAAGATAGTGCAATAGCAGATTATTTGGCACTAATTAAAAATGCAAAAAAAGAAGTTAATATTCCTATTATTGCCAGTATAAACTGTTTAACTAAAGGAGAGTGGGTATCATTTGCTAAAAAGTTTGAAGAAGCTGGTGCAGATGCTATAGAATTAAATATTTCATTACTTCCTTCCAATATTGAAGTTACTAGTGCTGAAAATGAGAAAAAATATTTTGATATTATAGATGCTGTTAAAAAAACTGTAAATATTCCTATTGCCTTAAAAATGAGTCATTTTTCAGCAGGTTTATCAAATTTAATTCAAAAATTAAGTTGGACAAAACAAATTGATGCTTTTGTACTATTTAACAGATATTATAATCCAGACATCGACATAAACACTTTAAAAATTACATCTTCAGGAGTATTTTCTACACCTGAAGATATTTCTCAATCATTACGTTGGGTTGCAATTTTAGCTGATAAAATTAAAGTTGATATTGCAGCTTCTACAGGTATTCATGATGCTGATGGAGTTATTAAACAATTACTTGCAGGTGCAGGTGCAGTTCAAATTGTTTCTACATTATACAAACATGGAGCTTCTCATTTAGAAACACTTGTAAAAGGTTTAGAAAGTTGGATGACAAAAAATAATTATAACTCAATTGAAGATTTCAAAGGAAAGGTAAATTACGAAAGTGCTGACAATGCAGTTGCTTTCGACAGAGTACAATTTATGAAATACTTTGGCGGAATAGAATAATTATAAAAATATAACAAAATGAACGAATACAATAGTGTAGTTACACAAATAATGCAAGTTTCTCCAATAATGAAAATTATTAGAGTAAAACCAGAAAATTGGGAATTTCCTGAGTACAAAGCAGGACAATTTGTTGCTTTAGGTTTAGCAGGTACCGAAAGTCGTTGTACCGATTCAACAGAACAGTACCCTCCTCTTGAAGATGAAAATAAAATTATTAAACGTGCATATTCAATTGCATCAAGCTCATCACAAGAGTATATTGAATTTTATATAACTCTTGTACATTCAGGTGCATTAACACCTCGTTTATTCGACCTTAACATTGGTGATAAATTATGGCTAGGTAAAAAAGCGGTAGGCATGTTTACTCTTGACGAGGTTGCCCCTTCTCAAAATATTATTCTTGTAGCAACAGGTACAGGTGTAGCTCCATTTATGAGTATGCTTCGCTCAAATGCACTAACTCGTACCGGTAAAATGATTGTTGTACATGGTGCTGCTAATAGCTGGGACTTAGGGTATTCATCAGAATTAGAGCTACTACAGTCAATGTTTCCTAATTTTCATTATTACCCTACAATTACATTACCGGAAAAAGAGCCTAGTGGCTGGAGTGGTGATACTCGTTTTATTGAAAAAATATTAGATGCTGGTATTGTCGAAGAAAAATTTGGATTAAAACCAATGCCTGAAAATACTCATGTATTTTTATGTGGTAATCCTAAAATGATCGAATCTGTTACAGAAGTACTTGCTAAAGACAACTTTAAAGTACACAAGAAAAAAACTCCGGGACAGATACATATAGAAGAATTTTAAATAAAAAAAGGAGCAAATGCTCCTTTTTTTTATTTTATCCAATTCTCATTTTCGAACTGAATTTATTTCTCAATTCGTGAAAACTTTCACAAGTACAACCTCCATTTACATATATCCTTATAAACTCACGAAATTGATTACCAATAAATATTGAAACCAACGATGTATCAAAATCTTTATAACCAAAAGTATTCTTTATATGAGTTTCTATTTCCTTAAACTCAGACCATTCTAATTGATATGGAATTTCAAGATAATGAATAACTTCATTTCCCTTGTCCTG
>Ga0256827_10002366_pt1 | contig 12174 bp, 14 predicted proteins | sample CV84metaG_FD_185977 | JGI IMG/M metagenome (GOLD analysis project Ga0256827, IMG submission 185977) | Hydrothermal vent microbial communities from East Pacific Rise, Pacific Ocean - CV84 | ecosystem: Environmental > Aquatic > Marine > Hydrothermal vents | place: Pacific Ocean: East Pacific Rise... | reverse complement strand
GAAGTTCAAGAAGAAGTTCAAGAAGAAGTTCAAGAAGAAGTTCAAGAAGAAGTTCAAGAAGAAGTTCAAGAAGAAGTTCAAGAAGAAGTTCAAGAAGAAGTTCAAGAAGAAGTTCAAGAAGAAGTTCTGATGAGACCTTTAACCCAAGATGGTAAAATTATAACTATTACTGAAAATGATTCAAATTCTTATTCTTTTCATAATGACCAATATTTGAATGTGTGGGGAGAACCTATCAACTCAGAAAATTTCACTATTAAAATAAATTTAACCCCCTACGATACGGATTTTGAAGGGTTTAAAGGTATCTCAGGAATTCAACGAGGTGATGATGTAGATGGTAGAGCACCATCAATTTATCAAAGAGGAACAGATCTTCATTATGATTCAGTTGATCAAAATGGAAAACATTTTTCAGGAACTATTGAAAATGTTTTCATCACAGGAACTCCAACAGAAATAACTTGGAGTAAAGAAGGAAATGTTTATACCTTCTATCAAGGTAATGATTTAATAGCAACTACATCTGCCCCCGATTCAGTGGTTACTCAAGGAAATTATTATTTTGGAGAAGTATCTGGATCAAAATTTGATGGTGAAATGAGTGATGTTAAAATTTATGATAAAGGGTTATCACCTCAACAAATGCAATCAGGTCGGTTTGAAAATTCATTAACATTACATTATGATTTTGAAGATCTAAATAATCCTTTAAAAGATGTTTCGGGTAATGGTTTGAATGGTCATTTAGTAGATCCTTTTTCAACTGTTGAAGAACATAAAGATGATAAGTTAGTTGAAGGAACCGATGAGGATGATCATTTCACACTTAAATCTGTAGAAGAACATGTTCGAGGAAAAGATGGAGAAGACACGGTAGATTACACTAATTCTCACGATGGGGTAAATGTTAGTCTTGAATCTGGAAAGGGTTCTGAAGGATATGCAGAGGGAGATACTTATGAAAGTATTGAAGATGTCTGGGGGTCGAATTATGATGATACACTAATTGGTGATGAGAATGATAATTATCTAAAAGGACAAGATGGCGATGACAATATTCTAGGAAATGGTGGAGAAGATTTTATCAATGCTGGAGATGGTGATGATTACATTGAAGGAAATGATGGTGATGACAAATTACTAGGTGGAAATGGTGATGATGAATTACTAGGTGGTGATGGGTCTGATACTATTTATGCTGGTGATGGTGATGATTACATTGAAGGAAATGATGATGTAGATTACCTTTTAGGACAAGAAGGAAATGATGTTATTGATGCTGGAGATGGTGATGACCACTTAGATGGTGGAAAAGATGCAGATTTTCTTTTTGGTGGAAATGGTAGTGATACAGCAACTTTTAAATCTGCTAAAGAGGGAATTTCACTAAATTTAGAAAAAGGTGAAGGCTACACAGGAGATGCTAAGGGAGATACTTATAATAGTATTGAAAATGTTTGGGCTACTTCTCACAATGATAAAATAACTGGTTCGAATGATGATAATTATATCAAAACTCTTGAAGGAAATGATATAATTCATGGGTTAGATGGTGATGATTTTATCAATGCTGGTGATGGTAATGACTATCTTTATGGTGGAGATGGTAATGATAGATTGTTGGGTGGTGATGGTAATGATCAACTAATCGGTGGTGATGGTAATGATAATTTAGATGGTGGTGATGGAGAAGATACGGTTGATTACTCCTCATCAAATAAATCTGTTTATGTAAATTTAGAAGAAGGTAGAGCGCTTCAAGATAATGATATTGATAGATTGGTTAGGATTGAAAGAGTGCAAGGCACTGAACATAATGATGTATTGATAGGAAATGATAAGAATAATTATCTTATAGGTAACGATGGAGATGATATCATCTCAGGAAATGCAGGAAACAATTACATTAATGCTGGTGATGGTGATGATAAAGTTACAGGTGGAACTGAACGAGATGATATTGTTGGTGGTAAAGGCGCTGATATTTTAGATGGTGGAGATGGTTGGGATGCTGTTAATTATAAATCATCATCTGATGGTGTTAATATTGATATTGATAAAAATATAGTTTCTGGTGGAGATGCTGAAGGTGACACCATTTCTAATTTCGAAGCGATTTATGGATCAAAACATAATGATGTATTGATAGGAAATGATAAGAATAATTATCTTATAGGTAACGATGGAGATGATATCATCTCAGGAAATGCAGGAAACAATTACATTAATGCAGGGGATGGAGATGATATTGTACTCGGTGGAATAGGTAATGATGATATTGTTGGTGGTAAAGGTGCCGATATTTTAGATGGTGGAGATGATATTCATGGTGATACCATTAATTATAAATATTCTGCTGAAGGTGTTAATGTTAATCTTGAGACTAATGAAGTTTCTGGTGGAGATGCTGAAGGTGACACCATTTCTAATTTTGAGAAAGTTTATGGTTCAAAACATAATGATGTGTTAGAAGGAAATGATAAGAATAATTATCTTATAGGTAACGATGGAGATGATGAGTTAATTTCAACCCAAGGAAGTGATTATTATAATGGTGGTAAAGGTGATGATTTAGTAGTTTTACATGGTAAATTTGTTGAATATGAAATAAACCAAAGATCTGATGGAAGAGGGTTTGATGTTGTTGATTTGATTGAAAATAGAGATGATAAAAGTTGGATTGAAGATGTAGAAATATTACAATTTCAAGATGGATTTTATGATATGGATTCAATGGAATTTACTTCAACTATTGGTCAAGTTTTTATCGGTACTGAAAATCAAGATAATTTTCGGGGTGGAGATAATTTTGATATGGTTGATTATTCTGATTCTACTAAAGGTGTGAATTCAAATCTGGGGAAAAATGAAGTGAATTCAGGTTTTGCTCAAAATGATAATATAGAATCAATAGAAGGGATAATAGGTTCTAACCATAATGATATCTTAGTGGGTAGCGAAGAAGATAATATGATTACTGCCAATGCCGGAGCCGATTATCTTAAAGGTCAAGAGGGCGACGATTCTTTATCTGGTGGTTCAGGAATAGATACTTTAATAGGTGGACAAGGAAATGATCGTTTAGATGGTGGAAAAGATTTTGATACTGCTAAATTTTCAGGAAAATTTGAAGATTATGAAATAACAACTGAAAACGGTATTATTACAATTAATGATATGGTTCAGGATAGAGATGGTATTGATGAATTAATTAATATTGAAAAAATAGAATTTTATGATGGTGATTATGATATTTCGTCGGGGACTTTCAAATCTAACAATAGAATTGATGGTAGTGATAATGATGATGTTATTTTAGGAACTAACTCTAATGGGTCTAATTTAATAGGTGTAGGTGGAGATATCATTAATACTTATGATGGTAATGATGTTATTTATGCTGAAGCGGGCAATGATACTGTTAATGCTGGTAAAGGTGATGATGTACTTTATGGTGGAGAAGGTCATGATTCACTATTTGGGTATACCGGTAATGATATTTTAGTTGGTGGAGAAGGAAATGATTTAATTAATGGTGGTGCTGTTGGTGATAATGATGTTGCTATCTTCTCAGGAAATTATTCCGATTACCAAATATCAGATCCACAAGGTTCTTGGAAATCTAATTTTTTAGAAGTTAAAGATATTAGAGATGATTCACCAGACGGCACCGATTATGTTCAAAAAGAATATACAGAATTAATGCAATTTAATGATGGATACTATGATGTTCAATCTAATGAATTTCACCAAGGTGAAAATGCTTTACTTACTTTTGATTTGAATGATGGTGGAGTTTTTAATTTTGATATGGTTGATGATATTGAAGAAAAAACAGAAACACCAGAAGCAATTCATAGAGATTTGAATTTGGAAGATGTTTTAGAAGAAACAACAATTGAATTGAATCTACCCGAAAGTGAAACATCGAATACTATAGATGAACCCATAGATGAATCAAATGCAATTATGGAGGAAACATTTTTGTCATATTCCTCAGATAATGATTCACAATTAATAATTGAAGAACCTATTCATTTTTAATTACTAATTAAGGTTTATTTTGATATAATTAATATACAAAGAAAGGATATGGAAATGGATGATTTAGATCTGGATTTGATTTTCAATTTTGATGATGATGAATTAGCATTCAATTTTGAAATTTTTGACAAACCACATAATCAGAAATCTTTATTCTCTTTGAAACTTGAATCGATAGTTGAAGCAGATGATTTCTATATAGATGAATCAATACTTGAAGATTTAGAAAATGATAATTATCAAAAGGAAATCAAAAAATGAAAAATACTAAAGAGTTACAACAAGTACAAATTAAATCAGTTGATGCGAATGAGAAACCAGCATTTATCAAAACTAATTTAGTGACATGTGAAAGAGGTGGTCAAGAGTTTAAATGGGAAACAATAGAAACCAAAGATTCTGTTCATGTTCTTTTAGTGGATCATTCAAACGAAGAAATTATTTTAGTTGAACAGGTAAGAGTACCGGTGTTAATCAAAGATGATTCACAAGATGGACAAGTTATTGAAGCCTGTGCAGGCTTAGTAGATAAAGATATTCCTATTGAGCAAATAGTTAAAGAAGAAATTTTAGAAGAATGTGGTTATGATATTCCTATTACTTCTATAACAGCAGTCAAAACATTAAAAAGTTCTGTCGGTACTGCTGGGTCAAATGCTCATACCTTTGTAGCTAATGTTTCAGATAAAGAAAAAGTATCACTTGGTGGTGGACTTCCTGGAGAGGATATTAATGTTATTCGTATATCTTTTGAAGAAGCACCACATTTCTTCTTCAACCCTAATGTTCATACTGATGCAGTAACTATGTTTTTAACAATGTATTGGTTACAAAATAATTAATAATTTTAAATAAAAGGAAAAATAAAATGATACCTATAGTAATTAGTAAAGGGACACAAACACTAAGTCATCAAGAATTAAAAGATCTTATTGAAACAACATCTTTTGATTTCTATACTTATGGACTTGATTCACAGGATGAAATTATATCACGTGCAAGCAATTTAGAAGAATATTCTATGGAAGCATTAATGAGAATTTTTGAAGCTAAATATGGTTACAGACCGTTACAAAATAAAATCTATGAACGTGTTGAAGCAAAATTCAAAGATCAAGATGCTTATAATATCAATAGAATGTTTAGTTCATTGAGAAGAGTTGCATTTTTAAAAGGGTTGGATTTATCTGATGAAAAATATTGTAACTGGTTTAAAAATAGGGTTCGTTATGCTTCGTTTGCACTAGTAAGAACACTGAAAGATGTAGAATACATTCAAATACCGAGTCTAGATGAACTTGAATCAGAATGTGTTTTGTAGTGTTTTAAAATGACCTTTTACATTCAAGAACATGATGGTTCATTTATAGAAGCAGGTTATAAATTTAAAGGATTTCCTTCAAATGGGATCTGGATTGTTGAAGATGGATCTCGAAATTGTATAAGACCAATGAAAGGTGTTCCTAAAATGCCTTCACCCGCTTTGATTTCTTACCTTCAATATGAACAAGAACTTTCAGAGTATATTCAAAAAAACAAAGGTGAATCTCTTTCCATCTCTTCCATTTCAAAATTAGCTTGTGAGTTTTTTGCTCTTAAAGCGGGCGGAATGAAAGTTCTTGACGAGATCATTGAATATTAAATTTCTTTTAAGATTCATATGTATAATTATACTATAACAACTTAAAGGATATGAGATGAGTTCAATTCAATTACTAAAAGATTTACAACAAAAACAAGACAAAGATTTATATATTTTATTTGTTGATGGGTTTGTTTCTGAGATAGATGAAGAAGATAATAGTTTTTGTTGTAATGGTGAATGGATTTCATTTGATGATGTTGAAGAAGATGATTTTGAAATCTACGATCAAGTTTCTTCTGAATTATTAGATGATGACATAAGAGAAACTGTTAAAACTCTTAATAAAATCAAAAAAAGTTTAGAAAAAATTCAATCATTTCCTAGATCGATAGTTACTTTATTCAATGGTGAAGAGATAATAACTACACTTGAAGTTGTTGATGAATTTTATTCTTTTAATCAAGTACAAGATACACCTGATGTAGAAGTACTTACATTCAGAAGAGTGTAGAGTAGAATGAAAATTATTTGCTCTTACCACGGAGAAATTTTAGATAAATTTCATTGCGAAAATCTCCAAATTGATGATGTTCAGGAACTAAATCCTAAGATAATTAATACGATTAAATCTATTGTCTGTTTTAGATCTGATGGTAAATTTGATTTAGAATATGGTATTGGTGGTTGGTCTGGAGATGAGTACTACACTATTAAATCGATTAATTTCCAAAACAATGATACCGAAATAATAGTTAAGTTATCTAAAAAACCCAAGGATTCATTTTGAAAAAGTTAATTACTAAAGAAGAATTTATTAATAATTTGTCATTTTCACACATTAGAAGACCAAAACCTAATCCAATTGAACCTCATTCTAAAGTAAATTTTTATAATTTTGATACTTTGGAGACATTTATTTCTTACAAAAATGTAAGAGTAATTACTGTTTTAACTGAAATTCATCGTGAATCTATTAGGATTGATGTTGATACGAATAGAAAATTCATTAAAAAACATAAACTCCCTTTCAAAAAATCAAAAGTTGTTGATGGTCTTGATAGAAGAACAACAGAAGTACAACTAGATTTAGGTGTTAGAACGGTTAGAAAAGTTCTTCGATTGATTTTAAAAGAACTAAAAAAAGAATTTAAATTCATTCCTATTCGCATAGTTACATCAAGATGTAATGGTATTTTTATGAATTCATCCAATTCTAAACATCAAAGTTGTAGGACTTGTCGAATTCCTTTAAGAACTTAAAATTCCTTTAAGTTTCTTATGTTATAATTACACCATAACTAATCAAAGGATATAAAGATGTCATACACAACACAAGCAACACCAGAAACAGTAGAATTTATTAGAGTGGTAAATGGTAAAGTTGTTTTTAATGATGGTTCAGTTGAAAAACGAAAAGAATATAAAATCATTAATGATGAACCTATTTTTCAATTCAAAAATATAACATATAAATTATCAAGTAATTTAAAAACTATGAGTGTTATTTTAAATGGTAATGAAACTAAGGTTGTATCGGCTCCCGCTTTAACACCATTACAATCAGAATTTGATATTAATGATAGATTCAATTTTTTAAGTAAATTTACTGATATGGTTATTGATGGATTAATTGTTTCTCAAATAGTAGCAGGTGAAGGTGGTTTAGGTAAAACTCACTCTGTGTTAGCATCTTTAAATTCTAGAGGGTTAAAAAAAGATGAAGATTATATTGTTGTAAAAGGGTTTGCAACTGCAAAAGCATTATATGCTACTCTTTATGAAAACAATGGTAAAATAATTGTTTTTGATGATTGTGATAGTGTATTGAAAGATCCTATCGCTCAGAATATTCTTAAAGGTGCTTTGGATAGTTATGATGAAAGAACTGTAAGTTGGTTATCAAAAGGTTTCATTGATGATGGATTACCAAGCTCGTTTGAATTTGAAGGTCAAATTATTTTTATAAGTAACTTACCCGGCCATAAAATAGATGGTGCAATCAAATCAAGATCGATGATGGTAGATTTAAGTATGACTCTTCAAGATAAAATACAAAGAATGCAAGCTATTTTACCCAATGTTTTACCTGAGATTGATCTTGAACTTAAACAAGAAGTTCTAGATTTTATGGCAATGCATGCTTATGAAGCAGTAGAATTTAATATGAGAACTTTACAAAAATCAATTAAAGTAAAATTTGCATATGGTGATTCGTATGAATGGGAAAATGCAGTGAAGTATCTTCTAACAAATGCTTAAAAAAAGGGATAAAAATTATGAAAGAAAATGATATAGATGTAGATGGAATAGAGGTAATAAATATGATAGGTGAATCAGTAGATGAACAACCTAAAAAAACAGATAAGGAATTTCAAGATACTATTATGTTTTATCAAGATAAAATAACTTATCTTGAAGGTTTAGTAAAAAAATATAAGTTCGATGTAGTTACTGGGTTGATGGGAAAACAGGATTTTAATGATAAATTCAATAGAGTCTTTGAAGAACATCTTTTTGCTGATGAAGGATTCACTTTAGTGATAGCTGATATTGACGGATTACATAATGTCAATCGAACTAAAGGTTATTCTGCAGGAGACAAATATATTGAAACTGTTGCTATCGCTCTAAAAGAACAATTCGCTTTTCAACATATTTTTAGAATCTCAGGAGATGAATTTTGTATTATTGCTAGACATAATATATTGTCTATTGAAGTAATAGAAGAGAAAATGCAAAATATTCCTCATGTGACTTATGCTATTTCTGACAGTATAGGTTTTTCGAATCCTAAACAAATGTTTGAAGTAACAGATACGATTTTAACTAAATTAAAAGCTACTAAAAAACAATCACGACTTTAAATTCAAAGGAGTAATAATGGGAAAAGCAGTAATAGAAAATAAATATTTAAAGAGGTTTTTTAACCCTGATATTATTTCACAAGAAGAAATTTATGATATTGAATTAGATTTAAACATTCAAACGAAATCTAGCCTAATAACATTATTAGATGAGGATTTTTCAGATTTGGATATTCCTATTATTCCCGATTTAAAATTAGGATGGTTGCTTGGTGTGAGTGGACCAAAGCGAAAAGATGTAATCCAAAAACATATAAAATCTAACTATACTATCAACCGAACTAAAAGAGTACTATCATATGGATTTGTTCATCAAGATTATAGAGATTTAATGTATGAATTGACTGGTGATATTGTATATGCTAACAAAATAATTCAAACTATATTCATGCCGTAAAAATAGTTTAATTAAAGGACTAAAATGAAAAATTATGAAGAACGAGAAGATTGGGAACAAAAACTTTTGGATGAGTTTTTTAATGAAAATACCACATCTCAATCACAAATCCATAATATAGGATTAGCCCATAAGGTAATTTACCATAGGTTATCTTTTTCAAATACTGTAGTTGGAAATACATTTGGTACTTGTCTTTTAAATACTGATTTCTCGAAGATGAAAATCAAAAAAATTAGCACCCTCAAAACAGCTTGGTTGCTTGGCTTGAGAGGAAGTAAAACCGATGAGGATGTTAAGAATTTCATTATTAATAATCATTCTGTGATGACCGTTAAACGAGTGCTTATGTACTCTTTTATCAACCAAGATTTTAGAGATGTTATGTTTCAACAGACAAAAGACCCTAAGTTCTTAAATAAGGCAATGAATGATATTCTTCTTTTTTAAAAAATAAATAAAAAACATATTTCTTAATGTTCCTCTAAGGAACAACATAGTATAATTTAAAATATTAAATAAAAGGATAAGAAAAATGAAAAAAGGTAAATTTGACACATTCGAAGAAGCATATAAATCAGTAGCAGGTACTAGAGTTTCAATAGTAAACAAATATATTCCATTTATTGAAACTGGGTTTGATAAAACAGATTTGTTTGCAGTGGCGGATGAAGCTATTTTAAAAGCTTGGAAAGATTGGAAACCAAATGAATCTAAATTCAATACTTATGTTTATAATAGAATTACTTGGTCATTACAAGATTTTCTAAATGAAATGAATCAACGATTTAAAATAAATTCTTGTACAGTTTATGAGTTAACTCAAGAAGGCGAAACTTTCAAACATATAAAAGAACAAGGCCTAACTACTAATACGGTTTTTAATGAGCTTCATGAATTAAATGGAGATTCTTCTAAAATAGATAGAAAATTATATAATGCTTATGTAAATTTTCAAACATCACTTAGAAGACCTTATACAGTGATAACAGCATCACAATTTAGTTCTGCTGATTCTGAGGACTTTGATATTCTTGACCATTCTCAAGACACAGAAGAAAGAAGTCTTCTAGATTGCACATTTGAGTTTGATGGTTTTGCTATGGATCGTATTGAAATGGAAGACGAACTTCAAAAATTAGACGGTGATAGAAAAAGAATTGCAGAGTTAATTTTAGAAGGACTAACAATTTCTGAGATCGCTAATGAAATGGATATTTCAAAAATTCAATTACTTCAAAAGTTTGCAGGTGAAACATCAAATGAAAAAAGTAAAAGAAATACTTCAAAGCGTTCAAAAAGAGAGGAGCTTCGCCAAAAAGCTTTAGCTAAAAAACGTTTAAGACAAACTCAAAATTCGTAGTTAGATTATTTAAAAAGGAAACAAATGATTGAAATTAAAGTGAAAGACATCGACGGGAAGTACTTAAAAAATGATAGTGAAATTAGAAAATGTGATGAAGATGGACAATTCATTGATGAGAAGACGAGCAAAATAAGAATTCATTTTGCTCCTGATGGTTCAATTGAATTAAGAGCATTTGAAGATGAATTAGGACATTTGATTGTTGAAGATGGATTATTTTCTCAAGATTTTAAAATAGTGAATTAAAACTATTTTAAAGATCTTCAAGAACCTCAAGAATATTTGTTTCTGTAACAAATCTTAAGATTGTATCATATGTCTCTTTTGGATCATAAGTATAGATTGTAGAAGGATCAAACATATCTGTTATCCTATACCCTTCATTATCATAACCAACCATGGATTTATCTAGAAAATGACCTAATTGAATGTAGTATTCTCTTCTGAATTCTACTGATTTCTTTGCCATGTCTGATTGCCAAGTATCTAGATTAATCATGGCTTCATATTTTTCTTCAAATTTCTTGATATCTGCTTCGATCCATTTGTCTTCATCTTTGATTTTCTGCCCGTATTCGGAATTAAGGATTTTATCTAATTTCTGTCTAGCAATGTGCTTCTTTTTATTTAAGAAGATCTTTTCTTCGATTGATAGTTCAGGTTCTTGATCTAGTAAACCTAATTTCTTTAATCTGGATTCTGGTTGAGGTTCGATTTGGAAGAGAATCTTTTCGACATGGAGTCTTGGATTTTCTTTTGTTTTTTCTTTGATGGGTTCATAACTTACTTGGATGTCTGATTTTTCATTGATTTCATTGATTGCTTTTTCAAGAATGTTTGGTCTGAAGACGGACCATTTTTGATATTGTTTATTTGTTGGGGTGTTTAATAATAAAGATAAATCATTTATGTTTAAGTGTAGTAACTCAATACCAGAATAATCTTTTAAAATTTCATAGAGTAACTTTGAATATTTTGTTGTCATAGAAAATTGAATTTTTAGAAACATTTTTGAAAAGAATGATTTGGTATGCATATACCTTTTAAGAATTTCTGAATCTAAACCAAGAACAACATTTTTATTTAATAGATTTTTATGTCTGGTCCATCGGATAAAATGTATAAATGAGGTTAAATGATATTTTTTTATATTTTTATTTTTTTCTAATGAATTAATCATCACATCCATTTTTTTTAAATGAATCAAACTCCCCAATATTTTATCATATCTTCCAGATTTATATTTTTCTAAAAAATCTGCTAATTCAGAAAGTAGAAGATTCACTTTAGTCGTATTGTCTTCTAATTTGATTTCTTTTTTAAGGATTTTCTTCTTAGTTAAATAAAATATTGCATTGATTAAATCTATATCCATTGTGTTTACGGTAGCGTATATTTTTTTACTATAATTTTCAAAAAATATAATTTGTGTTAATTCGGAAGGTTTATTAATTTCATACATCTCGGTGTTTATCATAGTTTTTGTTCCTAATTTTACATTTATTTATCAATAAAAAAAGTTTTTATACATTTAAAACTATATTTTCTCAAAATCTAGTGAACTGTTAGAATAGAAAATAAAGTTTTTACTTCCCTTTTACTTTATTTTCTATTCTAACAGTTCACTAGATTTAACCTTTTACTTCTAACAGTTCACTAGATTTTCTAGGCTTAAGTCTAACAGTTTACTAGATTTAGACTTACTTTAACGAGATTTTCTTCTCCCAAGCATCAAATAACCCCACTTCCTACTACCTCAATTCAGTCATCAATTCTCCTAAAGAATAATAAAGAATATTAAAGAAAGGACTTCCTCATTATCTTGACAGATAATTCGTTGTCTGAACTTCTCTTCATTCATTTCACTTTCCGTTTCACTCCAAGCTCCATTCAATCGAGTGAGTTATCTTGTTCT
>Ga0256827_10002365_pt1 | contig 12175 bp, 8 predicted proteins | sample CV84metaG_FD_185977 | JGI IMG/M metagenome (GOLD analysis project Ga0256827, IMG submission 185977) | Hydrothermal vent microbial communities from East Pacific Rise, Pacific Ocean - CV84 | ecosystem: Environmental > Aquatic > Marine > Hydrothermal vents | place: Pacific Ocean: East Pacific Rise... | reverse complement strand
CCATCCCGGTCGTTAAGTTGACCAGCATACCGTAGTAAGCTTCAGGGGAACCGAGACCATAAATGCAACTGACCGAAGCGACAATCAGCACATCCCGGCGGGTTAACAGAGAACGGGTGGCACTGTGACGTAATTTGTCAATCTCTTCATTGATGGAGCTGTCTTTATCGATGAACGTATCGGTTGAAGGGACGTAAGCTTCCGGCTGGTAATAATCGTAGTAACTGACAAAATATTCGACAGCATTGTTGGGAAACAGCTCTTTGAACTCTCCGTAGAGTTGTGCTGCCAGAGTTTTATTGTGGGCCAGAACCAGAGTTGGTCGTTGCAACTGATTGACCATATTGGCCATGGTGAAAGTCTTACCTGAACCGGTCACCCCCAGCAATACCTGGTGACGATCCCCACGATTGACCCCTTCTACCAGCTCTTTAATCGCCTGGGGTTGATCGCCGCAGGGGCGATATTCAGATTGTAATTCGAAGTCGGCCATCCGGCTTAACGACTCGGCATCGCAGTAACGAATAGTGCCGGATCAAGTCGCTGCTCAAACCAGTTAATCCGCCAATCCAGATGAGGTCCTGTTACCCGACCAGATGCCCCAACCTTGGCAATAACCTCCCCCTGAGTCACCTGATCCCCAACCTGTACCAAAATTTTACTCAGATGGAGAAAGCTGGAAGAGAGGCCATAGCCGTGGTCAATAATCATCGTAGCTCCGGAGTAAAACATCCCCGGGTGGGCCAGGGTGACAACACCCCCCGCAGGAGCGACAACCGGAGTTCCTTTTGCCGCCGCAATATCGATTCCAAAATGGGGACGGCGGGGTTCACCGTTCAAAATCCGTTGGCTCCCATAAATTCCACTGATCCGCCCGACCACCGGCCAGACAAAGGGCTCCTGAAAATTGAGTCGGGTACTTTCATGCTGGCGGGCTTTTGCTACCTGCAGTGCCTCCTGGTGGCTACGCTGTAAATCCTCCTGATTTGGATTCATCATCCGCTCACTGATCCCGTCAATTCTCTGAATATCATAGGTGCGCTGTTTAAGGCTCAACTGATAGGGATGACGCTTTCCGGAAGAATCTATCCAGATCAAGGTTTGGTGGGGATCAGCATCCCGGCCGAAACCGACGATAAAAGTTCCATCCGGAGTCGTTTTCAGTTGCCGGTCGGCATAGATCACTTTTTCTCCCAAATCAATATGACCACGCAGCAGACCACTCTGAATCGGCGAATTTTCCAAACGGAGTTCCGCAAAACCAGGAACGATAGAACCGATCAGAAGAGAAACAAGGATTAAAATTAACCGAACACATTTCATCTTGAATTAAAGTTTCTATTGTTTCGAGGTAATATTAAACTCAACCCGACTCGCCGGACCATCTTCAGGCAATTGATAGATATCGACCTTCTTCAGGAAAAGCTGGGACTTGATCTCTTTATTTTCAGCCACCAGAGCTTCCCGAACAGCTCTCGCTCTTGCTCTTGCCAGGTTTTGTAGCTGCTCCTCCACTGCAAGGTTGGCTCCGGACAAATTCTGCCGGAGCAGCTCTTGTCGATATGCATCAGGATCTTTCTCTTTATCAACAAAACTACTGATCTCCAGAATCAACGCCGGGTGCGTTGCCAGAATATCCGCCAGCTTCTTAAGTTTGGCCAACTGCTCAGTGTCAATTGTTGAAAGGCCACTGGGGAAAGTGATCCCTGTGAACCCTTCATCCCCGCCAATCAACGAAGAGATCAATGAAAGTGGAGAAGTTACAACCTTGACGATCACATTTCCAATGACTGAAATAATCGTCCCGGCCACGCTGAAAGAGGGATCATCAAAATCACCGGCAACCGGGATATTGAGCCGGATTTCACCATTTCTATTTTTCAGTAGCGGGATAGCAAGCGCAACCGGCAGGGACGTCGCCTGATCACTCTCCACCGTCTCTCCTAAAGAGAATTGGTCAATCAACACCTGATTTGTCGAACTAAGCTTCCGGTTCTCAATAAGATAGTTCAAATCGAGATAGAGCGTCCCTCTATCGATCGCATAACCAATATAGGTTCCCGAGTAAGGGCTGAGAGAAACCAGATCGATATCCTTAAAGCTGATGGTCAAATCGGCGAATAAATCCTGGCTGAGAGGATTGATCTCCCCTTTAATGGTTAACGGGGAATGTTTCTCCAACTGACCATGCAAATCCACTTTAGCCCGCATCTCTTCAGCAGAGGACAACCCGGTCACCTCTCCACCAAGGTCATACATTGTCGTAGAAAAGGTTTTTGTCAGGTGACGATCCACAAAAGAGACCGTTCCCCCCTGAAGGGTCAGAGTCCCAATCTGAATATCTGCCGGGGGCTCTTCTGCAGGGGCTTTCTTGGCAGGAAGGGCCTTTTTAACCTTGACCGGTTGAGAGCCCGACCCCGAACCAGCGGCTTTCTCCTCAGTTGCTGTTATGCTCGTCAGGTTAACCTCTCCCTCCGGGGTAATCTGAATATTGGCCCGGTAATCACTCAACGCGACCTCTTTGATTTGCAGTGAGAGCGGGGTGATTGTCCCTTTAATCCCGGCAAGGTTGAGATTCCTCCAGGTGAGAAGTTCACCATCACCAATGGGATCACGCAGGTCAAAATCATCAATATGCAGTTTTCCGGAGAAATCTCCACTGAACTTGTCGGCCTGTTGCTGCAAATCAATACGGATTGTCGAAGAAAATTTACCATCCTTCAGGCTGGTCTTAACATTTTTCGGACGAAAACCATTTAACAGAGGAAGAGAAAAAGTACTGACATCGGTCTGAGCCTGAAGGTGGAAAGGGTTGGGAATCACTGTTCCTGCGACTTTGACTGCACCCTCCGCCCCAATTTTCATAGAGAGAGAAAATGGACTTTTTATCGCCTCGGGATAGCTAAAATTTTCAACATGGAAATTAAGCGCCAGAATATTGAGCTGGTTTTCCGGGTCAACATCAGTATCTGCCGGTAAATTCGTTCCGGCACCGTCCCCGGAAATAAAATCATCACGATAATGGAGCTGCCCATTTGTCACATCAAGATTTTTGATTGTCAACCGGGGCAGGCTGCCTCCTTCTGGTTCTTCTCCCTCCGGTTCTTTCCGGGACACCTCTTTCTGGTCAGTCGCGGTTGTTTCCTGTGATGACATAATCCGTTGAAAATTCCAGGCTCCCGAGCTATCCCGATCGACATAGACCTGGGGATCATGAATCTCCAGAGATGACAGATTAAATTTCTGGGCAAGAACCTCGGTCGGTGCAATACCCAGGCTCAAACTTGACATGCGAAACAACTCGCGACCGTCCAATTCACGCAGATCGATATCGGTAAGGGCTAGTTTTCCATCAACCAACAACTTTGGTTCGGCATCTTTAGAAACCAGATAAGAGAGATTGATCTCTAAATTGAGCGTCCCCTGCTTAACGTCCAACGGAAGGGGAATCGGTGAATGGTGTGCATAATAGGCCAAATCAGCACCATCCAAAGCCAAAAGGAGTTTTGTCTCGCGGGTATCCTTAAATGGTTTCGTCTCTCCGGAAATTTTGACTTTTGCATGATTCAGTTCCATGGAGAGCTTTGGCTCAACGTAGTTCTCTACCAGGTAGGGGATATTACCAATGACCGGAATACTCAAGTCCAGATGACGGATATGATGCTGGGTTTTATCTATAGAGGTTTGATCTGTAAGGTTGATACTTCCATCGGTGAGGACAATATTATTCAGGGAAAAATACAGCGGCTCTTTCTCTTCTGCGACTTCGGCTGCCGAATCATGGTCCCCCAATCGGGTAAAATCAGAGAAGTTAAACTCTTCCTTGCCGAGCAACTCAAGATTGACAAAAAAACCATCCAGCTCAATTCTGCTAAGGATGAGCGCCTGATTAATCAGCGATTTAGGGCTGATTGAAAACATCAAGCGCTTGAATGAAACAAAGGGCTGATCGGTATTCTGTTCCGTCAGTTTCGTGCCACTGATTTCAACCGTTAGAGTAAAAGGGTTGAAGTATACTTTTTCAATCGTTAAGCTACGATCAGTATTTTCAGCGATCCATTTGCTCCCCTGCTTCTTCACCTGCCAGGGGACGATAACCATTGTTGACAGGAGGAGTCCGAAAACCACTGCAACAGAGATCAGAATAATTTTAGAACGACGTGACATAATTTCTCTCCATCGGCAATTTCGTCACAGTTTAACACAACTGGAAACAATCGTCCGCAGAATCTAACTAAATAAGTTTTCTATTGTATTGAGGGATAAAATGACAACCTTTGCCGCCCATATTTACCAAATCAGGAGAGAAAAGTTAAGTCAACAGGTCAACAACGGACTGATTTTATTGCTGGGAAATGTTGATACCCCCTTCAATTCTGTCGACAACCACTATCGGTTTCGTCAGGACAGCAGTTTTCTCTATTTCTGTGGGTTGGATCAACCCGGACTGACCATGCTCCTGGATAGTGAAACTGGAGTGGCAACCCTGTTTGGCAAACCACAGAGTCTGGACGATGTGATCTGGAGTGGCTCCCTACCCACCTTGCAGACCCTGGCAGAAAAAGTTGGAATTAAAACCACCGCATCGCTGACCGGACTGGAAACAATTCTTACCGCAGCCACTCGGGCCGGGAGAACCATTCACTACCTCCCCAGTTGCCGCCTGGAAAATAAAATCCATCTGGCACAGCTGTTAGGGAAAAATATCGAAGTGATAAGCCGGGAGGTTTCACCCCAGCTCATCCGGGCCGTTGTCGCATTGCGCTCGGTGAAAGGGGCTGAGGAAATTGCCGAGCTGGACGCTGCGGCTAACCTTGGATATCAGCTCCATACCCGCGCAATGGAGATGGCTCGAGCCGGAGCGTATGAATGGGAGATTGCCGGTGAACTGGAAGCACAGGCCGCCAGCTCGGGGAGAATGCTCTCTTTCCCCCCGATTGTCACCGTCCATGGGGAAACGTTACACAATCATCAAAGGGGTAACTGCCTGAAGAACGGAGATCTCCTCCTCGTTGATTGTGGCATTGAAAGCCAACTCCATTATGCTTCAGATCATACCCGAACGACTCCGGTTGGGGGGACGTTCACTCCGCGGCAACGGGCTGTTTACCAGATTGTTCTGGATTGTATGGCCCGGGCAAAAGAGTTGATTCAACCAGGGGTTGCCTATCTTGATGTTCATCTGGAGGTGTGTCGGATCCTGGTCAAAGGGTTACAATCTCTCAACTTGATGCGGGGAGATATTGATCAGGCGGTTGCCGCCGGAGCCCAGGCCCTGTTTATGCCCCATGGACTGGGGCACCAACTGGGCCTGGATGTCCATGACATGGAGGATCTCGGTGAAGATTATGTCGGCTACAATGATCAAATCCAGCGATCCAGCCAGTTTGGCCTCTCGGGGCTCCGACTGGGGCGTGAACTGCAGGAAAATTTTGTTTTGACCGTTGAACCCGGCATCTATTTTATCCCTAAATTGATTCAGCAATGGCAAGGTAAAGACCGCCTGACAGACTATATAAATTACCCTGAACTGACAGAGTATCTCAATTTTGGCGGGATCCGACTTGAGGATGACATTCTGGTAACCAATTCAGGAAACCGGTTGCTCGGTCGACCGATCCCTTTACTCCCCGATGAGATCAAAATCTACTCAAATAACCAAGGGGGAAATTGAACGGTAAAACGGGGTTTTCCTTGACAACCCTTGACTCTCTCTATAAATTTTCTATTTAGGCAGGAAGATCCTGGGTCATAGTGGCACCGGGTAATTTTGCCTCTACTTCAATGACAAGAGGAGGTTCCAACAATGCAAAAAAATCTGCTGCGCTTTTTGCCAGTCCTACTGCTGCTGTTGTTTGTCGGACAGGTTCAGGCAAAGACACTGGTTTACTGTTCCGAAGGGAGTCCGGAAGGGTTCAATCCCTCCCTTTATACTGCCGGAACAACTTTTGACGCCAGCTCAAAAACTATTTTTGAGGGGCTGACCCATTTTGTTCGGGGAACGACTGAACTTGAACCGGGGATGGCAGAAAGCTGGACTGTTTCTGACGATGGCAAAACCTATACCTTTAAACTGCGCAAAGGGGTCAAGTTTCACTCTTCTAAATCCTTTAAGCCAACCCGTGACATGAATGCCGACGATGTTATTTTTACTTTTGAGCGGCAGTGGAAAAAAGATAACCCCTACCACACTGTTTCTGGTGGTAATTACGAATATTTTAACGGCATGTCGATGCCTGACCTGTTGAAAGAGATCGTCAAAGTTGATGATTACACAGTGAAATTTATCCTCAATCGCCCGGAAGCTCCAATGTTGGCCAACCTGGCTATGGACTTTGCGGTTATCCAGTCGAAAGAATACGCCGATGCAATGATGAAGGCGGGAACCCCCGAGAAGGTTGACCAATGGCCAATCGGTACCGGACCTTTCGTTTTCCAGGGTTATAAAAAAGATGCGCAGATTCGCTACACCGCATTCAAGGACTACTGGAGAGGGAAAGCTGCTATTGACAAACTGGTCTTCTCTATCACTCCCGATGCTTCAGTCCGTTATGCAAAACTGAAAGCGGGCGAATGTCAGATTATGCCTTACCCAAACCCTGCTGATGTCGCAGCAATGAAAAAAGATCCTAAAATCAACCTGCTGGAGCAGGAAGGGCTGAATGTTGGCTACCTTGCCTACAACACCCAGGTCGCCCCGTTTGATAAAGTTGAGGTGCGTAAAGCGCTGAACATGGCGATGAACAAGCAGGCGATCATTGATACTGTTTTCCAGGGTGCCGGTAAAATTGCCAAAAACCCGATTCCACCAACCATCTGGTCCTACAACGAAGCCACTGTTGACGATCCCTATGATCCCGTCGCAGCAAAAAAAATGTTAGCTGATGCCGGTTATCCCAACGGTTTCTCGATGAAAATCTGGGCCATGCCAGTACAACGCCCCTACAATCCCAATGCTCGCCGGATGGCCGAAGTTATTCAAGCTGACTTCGCCAAGGTTGGTGTAAAGGTTGAAATTATCTCCTATGAGTGGGGTGAGTACCTCAAGCGGTCCAAAGATGTGAAGCGGGACGGTGCGGTACTGTTAGGCTGGACCGGTGACAATGGTGATCCCGATAACTTCCTTGCAGTACTGCTAGGCTGTGATGGTGTCGGTGGATCAAACCGTGCTCAGTGGTGCTACAAACCATTTGAAGACCTGATTCAGAAAGCCAAAGTTGTCTCTGATCCTGCCGAACGGACCAAGCTTTACGAAGAGGCTCAAATTGTCTTCAAGAGCCAGGCTCCATGGGCAACGATTGCTCACTCCGTGGTTTTCATGCCACTGGCAAAAAATGTTGAGAATTTCAAAATTGACCCATTTGGCGGTCATATTTTCTACGGGGTTGATCTGAAATAATTTCAACTACCCGCCTGATCGAGCCGGAGAGAAGTTAACTTCTCTCCGGCTTTTTTCCGGGGCCTCACAGGTCAAAGTGACAGATATCCTATTATGTTCAGTTTTTTACTAAAGCGTATCAGTGTGGTTATCCCGACTTTTCTCGGGGTAACGCTTCTGACCTTCTCTCTGATCCGGATGATCCCCGGTGATCCGGTAGAGCTGATGGCCGGTGAGCGCGGAGTTGATCCGGTGCGACATGCTGAACTCCTGGCACAAATGGGTCTTGATAAGCCATTACTGGTTCAGTACTGGCACTACCTGACCGGAATTTTTCAAGGAGACCTTGGCACCTCCATCGTCACCAGAGAACCGGTGATCCGGGAGTTTTTTACCCTCTTTCCGGCAACGCTGGAATTAAGCCTGTGCGCTATTATTATTGCGGTCTCAATCGGCTTACCGGCTGGGATTATTGCCGCCGTTAAACGGGGAAAAGCAACTGACTACACCGTAATGGGGCTCTCCCTGACCGGCTATTCAATGCCGATCTTCTGGTGGGGCTTACTGCTGATCCTCCTTTTTTCGGTTGGACTGGGATGGACTCCGGTTTCAGGGCGGATATCGGCAACCTTCTGGGTTGATGAGGTTACCGGCTTTATGCTGATCGATTCACTCCTCTCTGATGAAGTCGGAGCCTTTGCCTCAGCTGTGCAACATTTAATCCTCCCCTCAATTGTTCTGGCGACCATTCCTCTGGCAGTGATCGCCCGGATGACCCGCTCGGCAATGCTCGAAGTTCTCCGTGAAGATTATATTCAAGTTGCCCGCGCCAAAGGGCTGGCCATGTGGCTGGTGGTCTGCGTTCACGCCTTACGAAACGCCCTGATTCCGGTCATTACCGTTATCGGACTACAGGTGGGAGTACTGATGGCCGGAGCAATTTTGACCGAAACGATCTTTTCCTGGCCGGGAGTTGGCAAGTGGATGCTCGACTCCATCTACCGTCGTGATTACCCTTCGGTGCAGGGGGGTATCTTGCTGATTTCATGTATGGTTATTCTGGTGAACCTAACTGTCGATATATTCTACGGAGTGGTGAATCCACGCATCCGTCATAACCGCTAAGGAACTGAATATGGCTGAAAATTTAGAGATAGCGGTTGATGATGATTTTTCACCGCCCGGCCCATTTCGGGAATTCTGGAACTACTTTTCTGCCAATCGTGGCGCACTGCTTGGTTTCAGTCTGATAGTCCTGGTTTTGCTGGCGGCCCTGTTTGCTAATTTTCTCACCCCCCACTCTCCATTTGAACAGTACCGTCAACATATTTTAACTCCGCCAGCCTGGCAAGAAGGTGGTCTGTGGCGATTTCCACTGGGAACTGATGAAGTTGGCCGGGATATCCTCACCCGACTCATTTATGGCGGGCGACTTTCATTATTTATCGGCATGATGGTTGTCTCATTGTCATTAGTCCTCGGGACATTGATTGGACTGATCTCCGGATACGCCAAGGGGATGACCGACACCCTGATTATGCGGGCGATGGATATCGTCATGGCCCTTCCCAGTCTATTGTTGGCACTGGCGATTGTCACAATCCTCGGCCCCGGTTTGATCAATGCGTCCATTGCAATCGCTGTGACCTATCTGCCCCACTATGTCCGGATTACCCGGGCCTCAGTGATTGCCGAAACCTCCAAAGATTATGTCATCGCCTCCAAGGTCAGTGGTGCCGGGGTGATGCGGTTAATTTTTATTACTATTTTGCCCAACTGTATGGCCCCGTTGATTGTTCAGGCCTCGCTGGGATTTTCCAACGCAATTCTCGATGCCGCAGCCCTTGGTTTTATTGGTTTGGGAGCACAACCGCCGAGTCCCGAGTGGGGATCGATGTTGGCAAATGCTCTGGAGTTTATCCAGCGGGCTTGGTGGGTGGTTACTTTCCCCGGCTTGATGATTTTATTGACGGTTCTAGCTTTCAACCTGATGGGCGACGGTTTACGTGATGCACTTGATCCCAAAATGAAATTATAAAAGGACTTTGATTGTGTTTTTGAACTGCCATTCCCCGTGTGACGCAGCCGGAGTGGAACAGCTGATTTGAGAAGTAAAGCGGGAAATGTTTGAGGGCGTAGCCCGAGTTTTTACCGCGTCTCAAAACAGCTGTGAAGTGGAGGGAACCCGCCGTAGCCGCAGGCTATGGAAGGCAAGGAGATCGGGCGTATTTCTTTACTTCGTTTCTTTGGACGCACAAAGAAATGAAGGTGCCGGGCGGGGGCGCAACCCCGCGACCTTGTCGATTGATAACCGTATTCCGGGGACACGTAACAAGGTACATGTCCCCAGAATACTTTGGGATCATGCGTTTTTGTGAACGCTGAGAGAACAACGTAAATGGCATTACTACAAATAAAAAATTTAACCGTTGAATTCGGCAGTGAGAAAAACCCTTTTCGGGCAGTTGATAACGTCTGCCTGGAAATTGAGAAGGGTGAAGTTCTCGGAATTGTCGGGGAGTCAGGTTCAGGGAAATCGGTGACTGCCAAAGCCGTCATGGGATTGATTGACTGGCCGGGACGGGTATCTGCTGACGAACTGGACTTTGACGGACAAAATCTGCTGGCCATACCCGAGAAACAACGACGCAAAATTACCGGTCGTGATATAGCGATGGTGTTTCAGGAGCCAATGACCAGCCTGAATCCCTGTTTCACCACCGGCTTTCAAATTGCTGAAGCACTCAAAGTTCACGAAGGCGGTAGCCGGGCTGAGCGACATACCCGGGCACTGGAACTACTGGAGCAGGTCGGTATCCCCGACCCGCCGGCCCGCTTGAAAGCATTCCCTCATCAACTCTCCGGCGGGATGAGTCAACGGGTGATGATTGCCATGGCCATCGCCTGCAATCCACGCCTGTTAATAGCCGATGAACCGACCACGGCTCTGGATGTCACCATTCAGGCACAAATTATTGATCTGCTGCTCAATCTGCAAAAACAGCGGCAGATGGCATTGATTCTGATTACCCATGATCTGGCTCTGGTAGCTGAAGCGGCACACCGAATTGTCGTCATGTATGCGGGACAGGTGGTCGAAATGGGCTCAGTTCCGGAAATCTTTGAGACGCCACAACATCCGTATACGGCAGCGCTGCTGGAGGCTCTCCCTGAACGTTCTGCTGGAGCAGACCGGCTGAAAACTATTCCCGGGGTAGTTCCCGGACAGTTTGATCGACCGACCGGATGTTTATTGAATCCCCGCTGCCAATTTGCAACACCCCGCTGCCGGGAAGAGGAACCACCGCTTTCTACAACCGTTGATGGGCGTCAGGTTCGTTGTCACACCCCACTGAATGCAGAAGGAAAGCCGCAACAATGAGTACCCCAAACCTGATTCTTGAAGCCCGGAACTTAACCCGTTACTACGAAGTTTCGCAGGGTCTTTTTAAGCAAACGGCTATCGTCAAGGCTCTCGATAGCGTCAGCTTTCGGGTTGAAGCAGGGAAGACCCTGGCGGTGGTTGGTGAGTCGGGTTGCGGAAAATCAACCCTCGCCCGACAAATTACCATGATTGAGCGCCCTACCAGCGGAGAGCTGACCTTTGATGGTTTTAATCTGGTCAATATTTCGGATCACGATTTGAAGATTGCCCGGCAACGGGTGCAAATGATCTTTCAGAATCCCTACGGATCACTCAATCCCCGTAAAAAAATCGGCACAATTATCGGTGAACCTCTGATCATCAACACCACCATGGATAAATCGGAGCGAGAGCAGCGGGTACGTGAGATAATGACCAAGGTCGGGTTACGCCCCGAACACTACAACCGCTATCCACACATGTTCTCGGGTGGGCAACGGCAGCGGATTGCGATTGCCAGAGCGTTGATGCTGAAACCGAAATTAGTGGTTGCCGATGAGCCGGTTTCAGCACTGGACGTTTCAGTTCAGGCACAGGTACTGAACCTGCTCAAGGATATCCAGCAGGAGATGACCCTGGCATTTTTGTTTATTGCCCACGATCTCTCGGTGGTCCGGTACCTGGCCGACGATGTCATGGTGATGTATCTGGGACGGGTTGCCGAGTACGGGGAATCGGAACGAATTTTTAAACATCCCCGCCACCCATACACCCAGGCACTGCTCGCTTCAACTCCTCACTTGAAGGCAGAGAATCGTAAAGAACGGGTGATTCTTTCCGGAGAACTCCCGTCACCATTATCCCCCCCCTCCGGTTGTGTTTTTCATACCCGCTGCCCCTATGCCAACGATCGGTGCAGCACCGAAATTCCAACTTTATTGCATCTGGATGAGACCCTTCAAGTCGCCTGTCACGGAGTTGAAGAGGGGCGATTGTAAATGATTCCGGGTTTTCATTGTGCTCACTGATCTGGGATTTGCTTTCACTATCACCACGCCGATTTTCTGTATCCTCGGCCTGGGGATCCTCTTTAAACGGATTGGCTGGATCACCGATGAATTTGCCCGACTCGGCTCCAATCTGGTGTTCAAAGTCACTCTACCCTGCCTATTATTTGTTAAACTGGTTGAGACCGATTTTCGCCACAACCTCCCACTGACATTAGTATTTTATGCTGTCATCGCAACGGTGATCGCATTTTTGATTCTGGATCGGCTTTTCAGCTCTCGGCTACAAACGGTCACGGATCGTGGAATTTTTGTCCAGGGGGCATTTCGCGGCAATCTGGGAATTATTGGTCTGGCTTTTTGTCTGAGTGCTTTTGGAGAAGGGGTTATCGCAACCGCCTCCATCTATCTGGCTGTAATGACCAC
>Ga0256827_10002364_pt1 | contig 12177 bp, 11 predicted proteins | sample CV84metaG_FD_185977 | JGI IMG/M metagenome (GOLD analysis project Ga0256827, IMG submission 185977) | Hydrothermal vent microbial communities from East Pacific Rise, Pacific Ocean - CV84 | ecosystem: Environmental > Aquatic > Marine > Hydrothermal vents | place: Pacific Ocean: East Pacific Rise... | reverse complement strand
CAGACATAAATCCAGCCTCAGAACCAATATTAATAATTCTTCCTCTGTTCTTACGTATTAAAGGTAAAAACTCTCTTGTAACAGTATGCATACCAACAACATTTATATCAAAAACTTTTTGAAACTCTTCCTTTGGAATAATTTCTAATACACTTCGCATACCAATTCCAGCATTATTAACTAATCCCCATAAAGGATATTCTTCTTTAGATACAATTGAAACAGCACTTTTTATTGTCTCTTCATTCGTCACATCTAATAAAAGTATTTGTAATCTATTTGATGCCTCTTTTTGTAAATTTTTCCCATCTACATCATTTCTTACACATGCAAAGACCATATAACCCATTTTATCTAAGTAGAGTGCTGTTTCTCTACCAATACCTGTAGATGCACCTGTAATTAATATAGATTTTTTATTTTTCATTATATTGTTCCTTCTGCTCTGTAAGTACCATTTGATCCTTAAGTTCTTCTCTGTCTAAATATGGACTCATATCTTCAAAAGCTCTACTATAGTCTAATAAAGGAGAAACAGCCATTGATTCAGTACTTAATTGAATTTCAACTACTTCACAAGCATCACTCTGCATACTCAATTTGATAATTTTTTCAATCTCTTCCAACTCTGATGCTTGATAACTCTGAATATTATAAGATTCTCCAACCTTTTTAAAGTTTGGTGCACTATAATCATCTTTTGTCCCAATGTAATTAGCATCCAAAAATTCATCTTGCATTGTGCTTACCATATATAAACAAGCATTATTTAGAATAAATACTTTTATTGGGAGATTCCTACTTCTTATTACTTCAAGTTCTTGAATATTCATTTGAATACCCCCATCTCCAGCAATAACTATTGCTCTATTCCCAGTTCCTAAAGTTGCTCCAATTGCAGAAGGAAGAGCAAAGCCCATTGAGCCAAGTCCACCCGTAAAAAGTATTTTCTGATCCTCTTTTACATCAAGTGCTTGCGCTGATAACATTTGATGTTCCCCTACATCAATACAAAATGTATCACCTAGTTTTGAATATTTAGAAATTAAAGAGAGAAGTTGATTCCCCATTTTATCAGTTTTATCAATTTCATATTGATGTGGATACTGTGTTTTATAGCTAAGAACTTTTTGATTCCACTCAACAATATTGATATTTATATCCTTTTGATTTAATGATTGAAGAAATTCTTTCACATTTCCCAAAATTGGTAAATCAACTGGAATTCTTACTCCTAACTCATATTGATCAATATCTACCTGTACAACTTTTGCATATTTGGCAAACTCTTTCGTATTTCTACCTGTTTGTAATGTGTCAATCCTTGAGCCTAACGCAATAATTAAATCACTATTTGCTAAAGTTAAATTTCCATATCGATTCCCCCATCGACCAATAAAACCAAGATTATATCTATAACTAGACTCAACACCATCTTTACCCATTAAGGAGTGAACAATAGGAATCTTTGTTTTATTTAAAAACTCTTTTAAATCACCCTTAGCATCAGCTAAGTTTACTCCATTTCCAACTAGTATTACTGGTCGTTTAGATTCATTAAGCCATTTTTCGACCGTTGTAATATCTGTATCTGCTACTGAACTAATACCCTCAAGCTCTCTATACTCATCACTGTCAAAAAATGATTTTTCAGACTCTGGTTCATAGTTACCTTGATACTGAAAATTAACAGGTATTGAAACTAGAACTGGTCCTTTTCTACCTTCTTGTGTAAAGAAATAAGCTTTTTCTAATTCATATCGTAAATTATGTATATCATCAATAAATACTGAATATTTAGTAATAGGTTCCACTATGGTTTTAATATCAATGTCTTGAAACCCAATTTGTCGCATGCCTCTAGAAGGATCTCGCTCAAAAGAATTAATATCTCCAACAATAAACATTGACGGAACAGAGTCTAAAAAACAACTCGCTATTGGGGTCACTAAATTTGTTCCACCAGGTCCACTTGTTACAGTAGCAACTCCTGTAAGTCCAGTTACTCTTGCATATCCTTCAGCTGCAAATCCTGAACCTTGTTCATGCCTAGAATTTATTAATTCAATACCATCATATTTATCTACAGAGTCAAATAAATGTGCATTATTTCCTCCTATATATCCAAATACTTTTGTAATCTTTTGCTGGATTAAAAACTCTATTATATAATCTGATACTTTCAATTGAAATCCTTTATCTCTATTTATTCTAAAATATATGCTTGTAGCATCTCTTGAATTTGATTCTTTGAATTAAACATTAATACATCTAAAATAGAAAGATGTGAAACAAATTCATTATCAAATTGTTTATATTCAAGCTCATTCGTTTTTAAAAAGTTTAATTTCATATCTTTTTCTATAAAAGCATCTTTACAGTAAAGCTCTTTTCCTCCAACAGCATTAATATAATGTCTTGCATCTAATCTTTCACAAATATCAATTGTTCTCGCTTGTGCTCTTAATGTTGTTTTACCTTGTAAATCACTCAAGTATATAAATTTTGTATCCATATCTAAATATTTTGAAATTTCCTGAATTGAATTCCCTACAAATTGAGCCATATTAGATTCTGGATTTAATATAATTTTTTCTATTAATGGATAAACTTCTTCAAAATAAGGTGCTTTTTTATAAGCATGAAATATTGATTTAGCAAGTTTTTTTCTATTATTCCCAACTTTAACTTCATTGATTAATGTATTTTCTTTTACGCCAATTGCTTCTAGTGTAAACATATGTTTAGTGCCATCAATAAGTATATTATTTCTATTAATATAACCCTTTTTAATGTATTGCATACTATCTGATATTACATATATATCAGACAAATTTATTAACTGCCAATACCCAATATAGGGGAATAAGTATGGTTGATTACTTCCTATTGTCATATATATCCTTATTAAACTTAAGTAACTACTACTTTTAAATACCTATTCATATCATCCATTTTTTCAAGCATCTCACGCTCAGTATCAAATTTCATAATCATAGTTCCCAAGGTATTATGTGAACCACTAAACTTATTAACTTCATCTCCTATTTCAATAAATATATTCTCTTCAATTATATTTTTTTTAATTTCATCACTGTACCAAATCTCTTTAACTTTTCCATCTTCAAGTGCATGTAACATATATGAAGAATAAAAGCCTTTTGTATCTTTCATTTTTAAGCTACTACAGTCTAGTCCTAATGCTGAATCTACTGTATACTTTACTAAATCAACACCTGTTGAGTATTTAATTACCTCAGGAATTAAATTCCCTCCATTTCTTGGACCTAATTCTAAAAATGAAAAATTACCTTCTGAGTCATAATGAAAATCAAAATTTAATGCTCCACTCTTCATCTTTAATAATGATAAAAGTCTCTGCGTTTCAGAATGTGCTTGAGTAAGTGTATAGTTATTCATAATAGAGGGGAAACTTTCTCCAATTGGAACATAAGGGCTACACATTTCATCAAAATGTTCATTTGCCCAACATCTAAATACTAATTCTCCATCAACAACAAAACCATCACCAGCTACTTGATAACCATCTCTCACAAAAAATTCTTCTAAAACTACTTTCTTTTCTCTAGAAAATTCCAAAGCATAATTAAATGCTTTTTCTAATTCTTCTTTAATTTTTATCTGCGTAACACCTTTACTACCAGAGGAATCAACTGGCTTAACAATAATAGGTTTTCTTAACTCTTCAAACCATACATAAGCTTCTTCTAAATCATAAAAACTCTGGGATATAGGTACTAAAAAATTATGTTTTTTTAAAAAATCTCTAAAATAATCTTTTCTTGCCAAAATTTTTACTGATTCATAAGGATTAGATGGCAATCCTAATTTATTACCTACATAAGCTTGCGTTGGAGCAGCTGGATCAGAAGCATAAGCCACAATACCATCAACGTTTAACTCTATTGCTAGCTTTAATACAGCTTCCTCATCAGTTGTACTCACATTATGATATTCATCTGCATATTGATGTCCAGGATTATCCGGTAAATAATCACATGTAATTACATAATGTCCTTCTTCTTTTGCGTACTTAATCGGAGGTATTTGAAATTTAGATCCTCCTAAAAATAATATTCTTTTTTGCATCATTACATTCCATTAAGGGTATCAATAATAATTTTACTTACAGTTGGTTCAACTCCAGAGTGCATAGGAATAACTAAAATTCTACTAGCTATATCTCTTGAATTAACCATTACTTCTTTACAATCTACATACGGTAAAGTATCTAATGATGGTTTGAAGTACTGACGTGCTGCGATATCTTCTTCAAGCAATGCTGCTCTTACTGTTGACATCTCCTCTTCATTTTTAAAAACTATAGGGAAATAACTATAACTTTGTGATGCATTTTCATTTTTCTTTTGCAATTGAACAAAATCTTTAAGTTGATCAGTATAAAACTCATGACTAGATTTTCTCTCTTTAAAAATAATATCTTCTTCTTCTAACATGCACAATCCCATTGCTGCTTCTACTTCATTGATTTTTGCATTAATTCCTAACATTGCAACAGAATCAGGTCCATCAATCCCATAGTTTCTCACCACTTTTGCTTTTTCATATAGAGCATCATCTTTAATAACAATTGCAGCACCTTCAATAGTATGAAACATTTTAGTAGCATGAAAACTAATAATTGACATATCTCCATAACCTAATATATGTTTATCTTTGTACTGTACATCAAATGCATGTGAAGCATCATAAATAACTTTTAAATCATGTTTCTCGGCAATTCTATCAATCTCTTCAATATCACAAGCATTTCCAAATACATGGCAAGGAGCAATCGCACAAGTATTTTCATTTATTAACTTTTCTATATTTTTCGGGTCTATGTTATAACTCTCCACATCAATATCAGCATATACTGGCTTTAATCTCTCTGCAACAATAGCACTTGTTGTAGAAACAAAACTAAATGGAGTAGTAATAACCTCTTTCCCATCTTCTTCTAAAAGTCTATAAGCAAATTGCAAAGCATCTGTTCCACTTGAAATACATAATAAATTTTTAACACCTAAATATTCTTCAAGTTGTTTTTCCAACTCTTTAACTAAAGGTCCATCATTAGTTAACCAGCCACTCTCATAAATACCATCAATATATGATTTAAATTTTTCCTTATCTGGCATATATATTTTTGTTACGTATGTCATTCTATCTCCTTTTATATATCTTTAAATAGTATTCAACAGTTTTAAGAATACCAGTCTCAAAATTTTCATCAGCTCTCCAACCGAGCTTATTTTCTATCTTACTTGCATCAATAGCATAACGTCTATCATGACCTGCCCTATCTTCAACAAAAGTAATTAACTCTTTATATGATTTATCTCTAGGAACTTTTTCATCTAAAATTGAACAAATCTTATCTACTATTTGTAAATTTGTTCGTTCATTTCGTCCTCCTATATTGTAAATATTTGATTCTTCACCTTTGTGAAATACTAAATCAATACCTTTACAATGATCAAGAACATAAAGCCAATCCCGAATATTTTTTCCATCACCATAAATGGGAATATCTTCACCTCCTAACGCTTTACGAATTATTGTTGGGATTAATTTTTCATGATGCTGTTTTGGTCCATAATTATTTGAACAATTTGTTATAACCGTATTTAATCCATATGTTTCTTGATAAGAACGTACAAGCATATCACTTGAAGCTTTTGTTGCACTATATGGTGAATTTGGAGCATAAGAAGTTTCTTCTGTAAATAAATCAAATTCATTTAATGTTCCATAAACTTCATCTGTTGATATATGATGGAATCTTGCATCTTGATATACTTTTTTATATTCAAATGGTTTATGCATCCAAAACTTATAGGCAACATCCAAGAGAGTAAAAGTACCATTAATATTTGTTTGAATAAAAATATTAGGATTTTTAATTGAATTATCAACATGTGACTCAGCTGCGAAGTGGATTACTCCTAAAATTGAATATTCATTAAAAATATATTCAAGTAACTCACGGTTACAAATATCACCCTTTATAAATTTATATCGACTATTATTTTCAATCTCCTTCAAATTTTCTAAGTTTCCAGCGTAAGTTAATAAATCTAAATTAATTAACTTATATTCTCTATATTTATCCAAAAAATATGGTACAAAATTACTACCTATAAAACCAGCACAACCTGTTACTAAAATACTTTTCATTTACATAACTCTTTTAAGTATTGTCCATAACTAGTTTTTATAAGTTTTTTAGCTATAGATAAGACATTCTCTTTAGAAATCCAACCATTGTTATAAGCAATTTCTTCTAAACAAGCTATTTTATATCCTTGTCTATCCTCAATTGTTTGAACAAATTGTCCAGCAGCAAGTAGACTTTCATGTGTACCTGTATCTAGCCAAGCAAATCCTCGTCCAAGTAACTCTACTTTTAACTGACCTTGATCTAAATACTTTTCATTCACAGAGGTAATTTCAAGTTCACCCCTCTCTGAAGGCTTTATACTCTTTGCAATATCAATAACACTATTATCATAAAAATATAAACCAGTAACAGCAAAGTTTGATTTTGGTTTTTCAGGTTTCTCCTCTATACTTATAGCATTTTTATTATCATCAAATTCAACAACACCAAAACGCTCAGGATCCTTTACTTGATATCCAAAAACAACAGCTCCTTTTTCTAACTTAGATGCATGTTTTACCATTGGTATTAACCCAGGACCATAAAAAATATTATCACCTAAAATAAGACAAACATTATCATCTCCTATAAATTCTTCCCCTAAAATAAATGCTTGTGCTAACCCATCTGGATAAGGTTGAATTTTATATTCGATACTAATTCCCCAAACTTTGCCATCACCCAAAAGACGTTTATAACTATCTATATCGATAGGTGTTGTTATTATTAATATCTGTTTTATTCCAGCAAGCATTAAAACAGATAAAGGATAATAAACCATTGGTTTATCATATATTGGTAAGAGTTGCTTTGAAATTCCTTGAGTTATGGGATAGAGTCTTGTGCCACTCCCCCCTGCTAAGATTATACCTTTCATCTGTATTCCTTTATTAAAGTATTATATTACTATATATGTTAAAATATTATTATTTGTTATTTAAAATACCACAAAAATCAATTACTTTTTTATTTAATATTTCCAAAGAACTAAACTCTTGATGACCCACTAGAAAAACAATCACATCTGCTTGATTAACAGCATCTTTATAATCAACAATATCAAATTCTGAAAAACTATCAATATTTGGTTCAACTGCTAAAACATCAATATCTGAAGCTTTTAATTGTCTGGTAATATAGAGTGCTGGTGACTCACGTAAATCATCAATATTTGGCTTAAAAGATAACCCCATACATGCTACTCTTGCTTTTCTTTTATGCTCTGTTTCAAATGTCAAGGCAGCATTCTTAATTTTTTCAATTGCCCATTCAGTTTTGTAAGTATTTACCTCTCGTGCAGTACGAATCATCTTCGCATCTTCTCCACCAGCATGAACAATAAACCATGGATCAACAGCAATACAATGACCACCAACACCTGCTCCAGGTTGAAGAACATTTACTCTTGGATGTCTATTGGTTAAAGAGATCAACTCCCAAACATCAATACCAAACTTATCACATAAAATAGAAAGCTCATTTGCAAAAGCGATATTCGTATCTCTAAATGAGTTTTCTGTTAGTTTTGCCATCTCTGCTGTCTTAGCATCTGTGGAAAGTACTTCACCATCAACAAATGTTTTATAAAACTCTACAGTTTTTTCTGTAGCTTCAAGAGTTGTACCTCCTACGATTCTGTCATTCTCTACAAGTTCTCTCATAATTTGTCCAGGAAGTACTCTTTCAGGACAATGAGCAATGTAGACTTTAGAGGTATCAATGCCTTCTTCTTTTAGAACTTCTTCTACTTTATCTGTTGTTCCCACAGGAGAAGTTGACTCTAAAATTACGATATTCCCCTCTTTAATATATGGAGCAATAGCTTTTGTAGCAGAAATAACATAGTCAATATTGGGAACAAATCCTTCATGAAAAGGTGTAGGAACAGCAATAACAAAAATATCTGCTTCAACAGGAGTAAGTGCTGCTTTTAATTTTTCACTTTTTACAGCTGCTTGAACAAAAGTATCAAGCTCAGGTTCTACAATATGAATTTCACCTCTATTAATGGTATCAACTGTACTTTCAATAACATCTACACCATGTACATCATAACCCTTATTTGCTAACAGTGCTGCTGTTGGTAATCCAATATATCCTAAACCTATTACACATATTTTTTTCATTTTTTCTCCTACTTTTCTCTATTTATTTTTTAAAAAATCTATAATTTTAGAACAAGCTCTTCCATCACCATAAGGGTTATGTGCCTTTGACATTTGTTCATATGCACTGCTATTCTTTAATAACTCTTTTGCTTCTTTAACAATAAGATCCTTATTTGTACCTACTAACTTTACTGTACCAGCATCTAATGCTTCTGGTCTTTCTGTTGTATCTCTCATTACAAGTACTGGTTTTCCTAAAGAAGGTGCTTCCTCTTGAACTCCACCACTATCTGTAATAATAAAATAAGATTTATTCATTAAGTAAATAAACGATTCATACTGCATAGGAGCAATTAAATAAATATTTTTCACATCTGATAATAACTCTTTTACAGGCTTCTGAACATTAGGATTTAAATGCACAGGGTAAATAATACTTAACTCAGGATTATCAAGAGCAATCTCTTTTAATGCTGTACAAATATTAATAAAACCTTCTCCATGATTTTCACGTCTATGCCCAGTGACTAAAATAAATTTTGAACTTTTTAAACTAAAAGCGAAGTCATTAATTTCACGTTCAATACCCTCTTCTATTTTACTTTTTAAGATTAAATTATTATGTATTTTATCAAGTGCGAGATAGAGTGCATCAATAACCGTATTTCCTGTTACTTCAATCCCTTTTGGATCTTTATTCTCAGCTATTAAATTTGCTTTACTAGTAGTTGTAGGAGCAAAATGATAATTTGCCAATACTCCTGTGATTTGCCTATTTGCCTCTTCTGGCCAAGGAGAATAAATATTACCTGTACGTAAACCAGCCTCAACATGAGCCACTTTTATTTGTTGATAAAATGCTGCTAATGCCGTAGAAGATGTGGTTGTGGTATCACCATGTACAAAAACTATATCTGGTTGAAAATCAGATAAAACTTCTTTCATTCCCAATAAGACATTAGACGTTACATCATATAAATCTTGACCTGCTTTCATTATATTTAAATCATAATCAGGTTCTATTTCAAATAAATCTAAAACTTGATCTAACATCTCTCTATGCTGTGCTGTAACACACACTTTTAATTCAAAATATTGTGATTCTTTTTCAAATTCTTTTACTAATGGTGCCATCTTTATGGCCTCTGGTCGTGTCCCAAAAACTATTAAAATTTTCTTTTTCATATTATAACCTTACAAAAGAACTAGTATGTATTATTGTTTTAATTTATGATATAATATTTTTTATTCACTGAAGTTTAATTTATACAGTAATATTAATATTAAAGAGAAGAAATGAAATATTTAAATATTTTTAAAGATATTAAGAAAAAAAAGAGTAAAAGCAATAGTTAAATAAGGTTACTTAACTCGACCATCCACAACAGGTACAAAAAGACAAGGTTCAATAATTTCTGAACTAATTTTTCCATTTCTTTTGTAAAAACGTGTAATTATTTGTAAGCCGTCTTCTTCTATAGGAGCTAATAAAATGCCCCCTTCAGCTAATTGTTCAAACAGAACATCGGGAACCCTCTTCGCTGTTGCTGAAAATAAAATACGTTCATAGGGAGCATACTCTTTCCAGCCTCGTTGTCCATCATCAAAACGGGTAAAAATATTATTAATTTTTTCTGCACGAAAACGCTCTTTTGCTTCTTTTAAAAGAGAATCTATACGCTCAATGGTAAAAACTCGACGACAAAGTTTAGAGAGTATTGCAGCTTGATAACCACTTCCACAACCTACTTCTAAAATAGAGTCAACACCTTTAAGCTCTAAATGTTGAGTCATTTTAGCAACAGTTAACGGAGAAGAAATCCATTGATTTTGTTGCATAGGTAAGGCATCTAAAGTAAATGCCATCTGTCCAAATCCTTTAGGGACAAATCGTTCTCGATTGACTTCTAAAAATGCTTTTTTAACATGAGTATAGAGTTTAAACTGTTTCTCTATCTCCTCAACCATTAGCATTTGTTTCATATTTGTTGTCAATACCCTATCACCATTTACCTAATTTATTTCAAAAAGATTTTATCTAAAATGTGATTAAAAAATGTTATTTGTAAAAAAGTTATCAAAAACATAAAAGTTAGAAGAAAAATAATTAGCTATAATACATTATAAAAAATAAAAAGGAACAAAAATGGCTGGACTTATTGACATGATTATAAACAATCCTGCAATTGTAAAAAGTATTTCAAAACAGATAGGTATTGATCTTGGAGATGCAGGATCAATTATTGAAAAGTTAGCACCCATATTAATGGGAGGAGCAAAGTCTAACCTTGAAAGTAAAAAAGATTCTGGAGGACTTATTAAACATATTGAATCAAGTAACTATGCTGATATTTTTAACAAACCTGAAGAACATGTTAACAATGGAAATTTTAAGGAGATGGGGAATGATATTCTTGCAGAACTTACAGGTTCAAAAGAGAATTCAAGAGAAGTTGCCAAACATGTTGAAAAAGAGACAGGTATAAGTTCTAGTATTATTAAAAGTGTTTTACCAATGTTAGCACCGATGATTATTGGAGCATTAACTAATAAATCTGCACCAACTATGAGTAATCAATCATCAACCACTAGTTCAGGTATGACCGATATGTTAAAAAATCTTATTGATCAAGATAATGATGGTTCAACAATTGATGACATTATGGGCATGGCTACCAAATTCATCTTTAAATAGTATAAACGATCATCTACTTTTAAAATCCTATTGTATAATCCTTCTTATAAAATATATTAGGATATTGCAATGGGAAAAACCTCTCTTTTACTTTTTACTCTTTTACTCTTTACAGCTTGTACACCAAAACTTAATCAAATTTCTTCTCCAATTAATCATTCACAAAAAGCTAAAGAACTTCAAAAAGCAAATATCTTAAATAATAAAGGGGTGCATGCTTATCAAAAAAAAGAGTATAACAAAGCCATCACTTACTATTTAAAATCTATTGCTATCAAAGAGTACCTCTTAGGAAAAGAAGATTTGAACACTGCCACTTCATATAACAATATTGGACTTATATATAAACAAACCAGAGAGTACAAAAAAGCATTTGCATATCTTAATAAAGCCTTACAAGTTAGAAAGCGTGTGCTAGGAAATAGCAACAGTAAAACAGCAGAGAGCTACAATAACCTAGGTACACTCTATGCAACTATGGGAGAGTCAGACAAAGCCATAAAATTTACTAATAAAACGATTGAAATCAAACATAATATTATTCAAAGAGAGAGAGGAGATGTTGCTATTTCTTACACAAACCTAGCTGTTTTAGAGGAGATTCGTGGAAATAATGTAGCATCTATTCAATACCATATGAAAGCTTTAAAAATAAATAAAGAGACTTTTGGAGAAGAGCATGCCCTTACTCAAAATAACTATAAAAATATTGCTCAACTCTATTTTGCACTGCAACAATATGAAAAAGCAAAAGAGTTTGCTTCACATATTACTAAAGATGAAACTATTTTAGAAGATATTAATATTGTTGAACCCTATATTCAGTAAGACTAAAAGTCATCCAAATCTAAACTACCTTTAGAGTAATTAGCCACATTACCCTCAAAGAAGTTTGTCTTTTGGTCATTAAATTTAGAGAAGTTATCTACCCATTTAATTGGATGTTCTACATTATAAAGTTTCTCCATACCCACAGCATGAAGTCTCTCATCTGCTAAAAATTTAATGTATTGTTCAATAATATCATCAGTCAAACCCAAAATTTGACCTTGAGTAATGTACTTCCCCCAGTTAGATTCAAGCTCCACTGCCTCTCTAAACATCGCATAAATTTCATCGTTAAACTCTTTGGTAAAGAACTCTGGATTTTCTCTTTTTACAGTACGAATCATATTTTGAAAAAGCACCAG
>Ga0256827_10002363_pt1 | contig 12178 bp, 10 predicted proteins | sample CV84metaG_FD_185977 | JGI IMG/M metagenome (GOLD analysis project Ga0256827, IMG submission 185977) | Hydrothermal vent microbial communities from East Pacific Rise, Pacific Ocean - CV84 | ecosystem: Environmental > Aquatic > Marine > Hydrothermal vents | place: Pacific Ocean: East Pacific Rise... | reverse complement strand
ACTTCTGTATTGTCCCTGCGACAATACTGCTGCTGCTAAACTAAGTTTATCTGTAAAATTATATGTGTATCTAATTTGCGGATTTCGGGCAAAAGGATTAAATGTAATACCAGCTCCAAACGATACTGTTTTAGGATAACAATCTGTTACAAACATTGGGTGCCAATACTGCCCCATAAGTAAATGAGATTTTTTCCAATCTAATTTTATAATTGCGTGTCGTAATCGTAAATCAAATTTTGATACACCTGTAGAACCTAAAAAGTCGGCTTCTATTAAACCAGAAGTTTTTGCTCCAAAAGCATCTGGTCCAGTAATTTTACTTCGTACTCTTGTTGTAAAACTAATAATATTATAATTTGGTACTGCGTTAATATCGTTAGCTTCCTCATCTAACAGAATTGGTTTTGGAGCTAAAGTGAAATCATTTTCGCCACGTGCAGCAATAACTTGGCGTGTATTATAAATTACATCGTTTCTTATAAATCCACTAAATTTTATTCCAAACTTAGGCTTTTCAGTTTCCTGAGCCATCATTAATACTGGTAGTATAAATACTAAAATATTAAAAAAAATCTTTTTCATTTTTTTTTATTTAGTTAATATATTTTTTAATCTCTCCTATTTGAATAATTTGTTCTACAGCACCCGTAACAAGTCCATCATCATCAATAATTGGAGTTCCTGTATAAACTATTTCTGTATTTGTAGCTTCAATAATAGTATTTCCTGTTTCGGCTTTTTTGTTTTTCATAGCCATTGCACATCTACACTCTTCTGTTCCACAGTGTGTATTTTTAAATAAGTCGTAACATTTTTTTGTTAATGCATGTTCTTTTGAAACTCCCGACACTTTACATCCTACTTCGTTTATATATGTAATATTAAAATCAGGATCTATACTAATAATAGGATTTTTAATACTGTTTAAGTTGTTCATTGCAATTTCAGCATCAGCTTTAGCTCTAGCCATTTCTTCTTGAGTTGCTTGCATTTCTTCGAGATTCTGCCTCATTTCCTCTTCTTGAGCCTTCATTTCTTCGGTTTGCTGTTGCGATTGTTCTAATAGATATTTTGTTTTATTATTAACCTGAACACTAGAGATGGTTGATGCAATACTCTCTCCAACTTTTTCTACAAATTCTACTTGATATTTTTCAAATTGTTTAAAAGAAGCTATTTCAATAACACCAAATATTTCTTCGTTTAAAATTAATGGTATAAGAAGTAAACTTGTTGGGTTTGCATCTCCAAGCCCCGATGTAATTGTTATATAATCACTTGGTATATCTGTCATAAAAATAGTTTGTCTTTCTAAACCACATCTACCAATTAATCCTTCGCCCCATTCAATATTTTTTTCAAGATATTTTTTCCTATTATAGGCATAACAAGCTTCTAATTTAAAAATTGATTCTTTGTTATTTTCTTCGTTGTTATATAATAGAAAGAAACCTCCTTGATTAGCTCCTAAATAGTTAACTAAATTACTTATTATTGAATATGATAAAGATTCAATATTATCATTATTATTTCTTAATATTTCAGCAAATTTAGCTAAACCTTGTGTTGCCCAATTTCTTTGGTCATCCTCATTTTTTCTTTTCTCTTCTTCGGCACGAGCAATAATTAAATTTTCACGCATGTCAATTAAGGAAACACCTAATTCATCATCTACACTTAATGAATTAAAATCAGTATCTAAATTACCTTTGCCAACTTCGTATGCAAAATCTTTTACATTTGTCAAGTTTGTTATTAATACATTAGTTGATTTTGTTATTTGACCAATCTCGTTTTCTGAATTTGTTTTAAGAGGTTTAGGGAAAACACCATTACTTAATGAGTTAAGAACTGATTGTATTCTTTTTACAGGTTGAATAATAACTCTTTTAATATAAAAATATAAAATAAGATACATTACAAAAAATGCAAAAATTAAACCTCCCAATTGAGTAACTAATCCGTTATATGCATCACTTCTCAGTAAATCAATTTCATTTTTTACTTCATCTAAATAAATTCCTGTACCAACTACCCAATTCCAATTATCAAACTTTTTTACGTAAGATATTTTTTGAACATCATTTAAAACACCATTTTTTGTAGGTTTATCCCAAACATAATCAACAAAACCATCTTCAAATTTATTAGTAATTTCAATCATTGCTTGAAATAAGTTTTGGTTTTTACCCATTGCACAATTATATTTAGAATTATCTAATACTGTATTGTTTAGGTTAGGACTTGTTGCATGCATTATCATTTTAGGGTAAGGAAGTGTGTTATCAGTTATCCAATAATATCCTGTACCATTATTATATCTCATTTTACTCAATACTGATAGACATTCATTTTTTATATTTTTTTCGATATCATCAATATATACACCTGTGCCAATAACCCAATTATAGGGCTTAAAATTTTTAACAAACGATAATTTAGGTTGATTTGGTTTTACACCTTCATTTGTTGGTTTATCCCATATATAATTAACAAAACCACTACCCGAAGCATTACATACTTGCACCATTGCTTGAAATAAGTTCTGGTTTTTTTCCATAGCACAATTAAACTTTGGATTATTTAAAACTGACCCGTCTAATTGTGGACTATTAGGATGCATTATCATTATTGGATATGGTAAGCTATTATCAGTTATCCAAAAATACTCATTATTAGTACCTTTGTATTTTTTTACTAATTGTTTAATATTATTTTTTAATTGTTCATCACTTAAAGAATTCTTATTTTGTAAGTAATATGTATTAATAACACTTAATAATACATTGGTAGTCTGTTCTAATTTATCACCTACAATTAATTTAATTTCATTCTCATCTTTTGATTTTTCGTAACTACTTTCTATTGTTTTAAAAGCAATATCAACAAGATTTTTCAAATTATCTTTTTTCTTTTCAATAAGTTTTTCTTTTCTTATTGACAAATCTATTTCAAGTCTATTTAATCGCGAAAACCCTATAATAAGAAACAGTGTAAAAGTTACAAATACAATTATTAATGATACTGCTTTTCCTATAGTATTAATTTTAAAAATTGATAGTAGTTTATTCATATTTACTTTTTAAATTTATATATTTTATTATGAACTTATTACAAGTTAATAAAATAATAATTTGTTACTAATCAACTCAAAGGTAATAATTATTTTTCGAATTCGAATCGTATTATTTACTTTTTTTTTGTAACTGCGATTATTTTGGACGGTTAATATACTCAAACCACATAGCTTTTCGGGTTTTCTACGTTTTCTTTTTTATTTATTTAAAATAGTAAGCGTAACAAGCTATGCTTAAAAATTTAAACTCTAAAAAAGAAAAAATAAACCCGTATAAATTCTCTAAAAGTTAAAAGGATTGAGTATATTAAAACATTACCAAATGAAACAAGAAAGCATTGATTTAATCTGTTAAATTAAAACCAATGCTTTATTATATTTCTTTTTAAAAATTTACTAAAAAACCCCAGTATAATTTGCAGGTGTAATTTTATTTAATTCTGCTTTAATATCATCGTTTACATTAAGAGTACCGATAAATTCTTGCATCGATTTTTTTGTAATACCCTCGTTTGTTCGAGTTAATTCTTTTAACGCTTCGTAAGGTTTTGGATATCCCTCGCGACGTAAAACTGTTTGAATTGCCTCAGCAACTACTGCCCAATTCGCTTCCAAATCTTTTGCAAATTCTTCTTCTTTTACAATTAACTTATTTAATCCTTTTAGTAAAGATTTAAAACCTATAATTGTATGAGATAATGGCACTCCTACATTACGCAATACAGTACTGTCAGTTAAATCTCGTTGTAAACGAGATATTGGCAACTTAGCCGATAAATGTTCGAATAGTGCATTTGCAATACCAAAATTACCTTCTGCATTTTCAAAATCAATAGGATTAACTTTATGGGGCATTGCTGATGAACCAACCTCACCTTTTTTAATTTTTTGCTTAAAATAATTATTTGAAATATATGTCCAAATATCACGAGAAAGGTCAGTTAAAATTGTATTAATTCGTTTTAAACCATCAAAAAGAGCTGCTAAATTATCGTAATGTTCAATTTGTGTAGTTATTTGTGAACGGTCTAAACCAAGTACACTATTTACAAAAGCATTACCAAACTCAACCCAATTTTTTTCTGGGAAAGCAACATGATGAGCATTAAAATTACCTGTAGCACCACCAAATTTAGCCGAATATGGCACTAAATTTAACAATCCAATTTGTTTATTTAATCGTTCAACAAAAACCATTATTTCTTTACCTAATTTTGTTGGCGAAGCAGGCTGTCCATGAGTACGTGCAAGCATTGGAATATCTTTCCATTCGGTAGAAAGTTCGGTTAATTTTTCTAAAATATTATTTAATTCTGGGGTATAAACTGCTGCAATACCATCTTTTAACGAAAGTGGTGTAGCTGTATTATTTATATCTTGTGATGTTAAGCCAAAATGAATAAATTCTTTAAATTCAGACAAAGCTAAATCATCAAACTTCTCTTTAAGGAAATACTCAACAGCTTTTACATCATGATTTGTAACCTTTTCAATATCTTTAATTTTCTGAGCCTCTGCTTCTGTAAAATTATTGTAAATATCGCGCAATTTTGGAAATACATCACGGTCTACACCTGCTAGCATTTTTATTCCCGATTCGGTTAGTGATATAAAATATTCTACCTCAACTAGAACTCTATATTTTATTAATCCAAATTCTGAAAAATATTTTGCAAACTCTTGTGTTTTGCCTCGGTATCTCCCATCTATTGGAGAAATTGCTGATAATTCGGTTAAATTCATAATAAATATTTTTTGTGCAAAAGTAATTAAATATACTCAATCCATTTAGCCTTTAGGAAATTTATACTAATTTATTTTTTCTTTGATAAAGTTTAAATTTTAAGCACAGCTTGTTACGGATATATATTTAACCAAATAAAATCAATAAATTTACTTCGCAAATTCTGTTTTATCAATTCTATAAATTTTATCTGAACGTCTTATTGTTTCTTCAATTTTCAACGAAAATAATTCTCCTTTTACAGTTTCAGAAACAGATTTATCATCAACTCTAATTTCGTTAACGGTAGTTTTTATTACTCCTGTAGTAGGACCTGAAATTAAAATTGTATCGCCAACTTTTATACTTTCGGCTTCGTTTAAAAACTCAGCAACTTTTATATTTTTAAAGTAGTTTGTTCCTTTTCCAATATATGCTTTTCTTTCGGTAGCTTTTGAACCGTAAACGTTACTCCATTCGCCAAGCTCACGACCAAATAAATAGCCTCCCCAAAATCCTCTATTAAAAACTTCTGAAAGTTTTACATTCCATTCTTTAACTTTTGTTTGATTAAAACTACCATCAATAACCGATTTTATAGCCTCATCGTAACTCGAAACTACATTGAATACATACTCTGGCGGTCTGCCTCTACCTTCCACTTTCAAAACTGCAACACCTGTATCTAAAACTTGGTCTATAAATCCGATTGTATTTAAATCTTTTGCCGACATAATATACTCGTTATCAACCTCAAAATCGATACCAGTTTCTTTTTCGGTAACAATATATTCTTTACGGCAAGTTTGTAAGCAAGCACCACGGTTTGCCGACGAATTTTGCTCGTGTAAACTTAAATAGCACTTGCCCGAAACAGCCATACACAATGCACCATGTACAAATATTTCTATTTTTATTAGTTCGCCTTTAGGACCAGTAATATTTTCTTCTTTAATTTTATTTGTAATAAATTTTACTTGTTTTAAGCTAAGTTCGCGAGCCAAAACAATAACATCAGCAAATTTTGCATAAAATTTTAAAGTTTCAATATTGCTTACATTAACTTGTGTTGAAATATGCACTTCAACGCCAACACTATTTGCATAATTTATTGCTGCTTGGTCTGATGCTATTATTGCCGAAACATCTGAATTTTTAGCAATATCAATAATATTACGCATTAAATGTAAATCGTGGTCGTACAAAATAGTGTTAACTGTTAGGTACGATTTAATATTATTTTCATTACAAATACGTACAATTTTTTTTAAATCGTCGGTAGTAAAATTATTCGACGATTTTGCACGCATATTAAGTTGCTCAATTCCAAAATACACCGAATTTGCTCCGGCTTGTATTGCTGCTGCTAAGCTCTCGTAAGAGCCAACAGGTGCCATTATTTCAATATTTTCTCGGTTCATTTACAAGCCTAAAATTTTAATATATTATAATTGTTTAAGCAAGTTTTTCATACTTACTTTATTTTCAATAATTTTTTCGATATCAGCAATATTAACTCTTTCTTGTGCCATTGTATCTCGGTGGCGAATAGTTACCATATTATCGTTTAAACTATCGTGATCAACAGTAATACAGAAAGGTGTACCAATTGCATCTTGACGGCGGTAACGTTTTCCAATAGAATCTTTTTCGTCGTACTGGCAGTTGTTATCAAATTTCAGAGTATTTAAAATTTCACGAGCTTTTTCTGGTAAACCATCTTTTTTAACAAGTGGTAAAATAGCAACTTTAACAGGTGCTAATGCCGCAGGAATTTTTAATACAGTACGTGTATCAGTTTTACCATCGCCTTTGTCAATAACTTCTTCTTTAAACGAATTTGCAAGAATCATAAGGAAAGTACGGTCTAAACCAACTGATGTTTCTACAACATAAGGTACATAATTTTTGCCTTCTTCATTATCAAAATATTGTAATTTCTTTTTCGAGTATTCTTGATGCTGATTTAAATCGAAATCGGTACGTGAGTGAATACCTTCTAATTCTTTAAATCCGAATGGGAATTCAAACTCAATATCGGCAGCAGCATTTGCATAATGTGCAAGTTTATCGTGGTCGTGAAAACGAAATTTATCGGCACTAAAACCAAGAGCTAAATGCCATTTTAAGCGTTTTTCTTTCCATTCTTCAAACCATTTCATTTCGTCGCCAGGCTTAACAAAAAACTGCATTTCCATTTGCTCAAACTCACGCATACGAAAAATAAACTGACGTGCAACTATCTCGTTTCTAAACGCTTTACCTATTTGTGCTATACCAAAAGGTAAACGCATACGACCTGTTTTTTGCACATTTAGGTAGTTTACAAAAATACCTTGTGCAGTTTCTGGTCGTAAATAAATTGTGCTTGCATCGCCCGAAACCGAACCAAGTTTTGTGTCAAACATTAAATTAAATTGTCGTACTTCTGTCCAGTTGCGTGAACCCGATACAGGACAAGCAATCTCGTAATCAATAATAATTTGTTGTAATTCAACTAAATCGTTATTTTCTAATGCTGTTTGAAAACGATTTGTTATAATATCAATTTTTTCTTGATTTGCTAAAACTCGCTGATTTGTTCGTTCAAATTCTGCTCTATCAAAAGAATCGCCAAAACGTTTTGCTGCTTTTTTAACTTCTTTCTCTATTTTTTGTTGAAATTTTTCGCGTTGCTCTTCTATAAGAACATCGGCTCTATATCTTTTTTTCGAATCTTTATTATCAATCAAAGGGTCGTTAAATGCATCAACATGACCTGATGCTTTCCAAACAGTAGGGTGCATAAATATTGCAGAATCGATGCCAACAATATTTTCGTTTAGTTTTACCATTGATTCCCACCAGTAACGCTTAATATTATTTTTAAGCTCTGATCCTAGTTGCCCGTAATCGTAAACTGCAGCTAAGCCATCATAAATTTCGCTCGATTGAAATATAAATCCATACTCTTTTGAGTGTGCTATTATTTTTTTAAAAGTATCGTCTGCCATAATTATTTATTTTATTGAGTACAAAAGTATAAAAAAACCACTAAGAATTATTCCTTTAGTGGTTTAAACATTATTTAAATACTTTTTTAAGCTAAGTAGGGTAAAAAGTTATTATTATGTGTAGGACTTATATACTCAAACCACTCCTTTATTCGTGCTATATTTAGTACAAAACTTGTCTAAAGATTTTAACCTTTCTTTTCCTAAAGGATGAGTTCTTGTTTTTAAATCAAAAACTCTTTTAGATTTACTATTTGCATTTTTCTCCAATCTGGAAATAATCTCAAATCCTTTTTTTAAGCCTGAAACATTATATCCGGATTGTTCTATCCATATCATTGCTAGTGAATCAGCTTCGATTTCTTTTTTTACATTAAAAATATTTCGCTTATTATTTCGAAAAAGAAGACCATCCTTAAATTCTCTGTTTACTTCTTTTATAAATCTTTGTAAAGAGTGCTGTAAGTAATAATGAGCCATCTCATGTGCAAGTATTCCGGCAAGAGTAGATTCGTCATTTATATAACTAAAAACACCAATGTTTATAAATGTCATACCTGAAGGCGTCATAAAAGCATTAAAATTCCCATCTTTAATGATATAAGCATGTACCATTGTATCATTTTTGATATAATCTGGTTTTACTTTGTGAAAAATTAGATTTACATAATTTTCTAAGCTATCATAATCGCTATATACTTTTCCACTTGAAACAAGTTCTGAGATATAATATGCTGATTGATTTGAAAAACGATATGATTTTCTTTTATCTTTTTCTGTTTGTTTGTATTTGTCATAAATTCTTGAGTATATGTGTTCTGAAACTTTTGAAACGTCAAGTTTAAATTTATTATCTAAGGTATCATTATAAGATTTTATACCTCCTTTTGAGAATGACAATAAAGGTATGATAAATAGAATAATGTATATGATTCTCATTTTTCAGATGTTTTTTAAATTAGTTAATATTTTTGCTTTTTTATTCATTCTTCAATAATCTTTTTTTACGTTAGTTTAAAAACTTGACATTGTTATGGGCTTTTTTTAATTTCATTCAAAACTTTTTCAAAAGCGTCTTTACCACCAACTCTTTGTAATTCTCCAATCCTTTCAGCAAAAAGTCTTAAAAGAAAAGCATCCTTAAAATCATAAAAGTGTATCATCTTTTTTTCTGACATCAATTTTTCAATGCTAGCAATAATAAAATCTCCTGCTATTGAAGTTAGTTTATTGGTAAATAAATCTAATACTTTTTTGTTTGATTTTATAAAACTAAAAGTCATACTTTTCATATCAAGACTAGAAGCATGTTTATTATAGACTTTAATTGCTCTTTTCTTTATTTCATTTGTTAATTTTTTTGAATCCCCATTAATCGGCAACAATTCTAGGTATTCAGAATATTTTCTAAAAGCAGAACTAGTGGCAATATCTTCAAATCTTTTAATATCATTTTTCAAAACAGAGTATTGAGGAACTATTGTTTGAATATCAGTTGCTGTAATCAAAGAGTAGAGATTTACTATTGAAGTATATAGTTCTTGGCTAAATCTTGATTCTAGAAATTTAAAGTCATTAACACTAATAAACTGGGTGCTAACAAATGGCAATTTTGAATCCAACGAGTAGAATAATGACGTGAAATGATTCATTATGTATTCCAATTGAGGGGCGTTATACTTCTTATCTTTTTCTATATCAAAGTTGTCTTTAATAATAATTCCTGCTTTTATAAATGATTCATCATAGGATTTGCTATCCATCTGGTAAAATCTTTCTTTCCAGAATGGATTGTTAAGTAATTCAGGTGGTAATAATTTCAAGTCTGTCTCAAAATAATTAACCCCACTTTGATAAAGGGTTGAGAAAAACACAAAGTGATAATCAACAAATTCTAGGTATTCTAAAAATGCCTCTTCATTTCCCAAATCATGAACAGCATTAATTCCTTTAATATCAAGTGGACTTATGTAAATTAAATCTTTCATATTTCTATGGTTGGTACTATGTTAAATTGCACACAACGATAAGCATAAGAAAATGTAGCGTTATACAAAGCTATTTCGTTTCGATAACTCAAAGAGCCAAATTTACCACTATCTAAGTAGTCAAATCGGTAGATTTGGCGAAGCCCAATATGAGCTATACTGCCTAAGTTTACCACGAAATAGCTATTTTTTTTATGCATTGTTGGCGGTATGTTATTTATAATCATTATTCTATATTTAACCAATAAACAATCCACATTCAGGACATTCTTTATCTGTTTCTGATAATTTCTGTCCACAAGCAGGACAATTATTATAATTTATCTTTTTCCCTTTAATTACAACTTCTTTTTCAGGCTTTTTATTTATATGCTCTTCCTTTTTTATAATTTTATTGTGAATTTCTTTATTCATACCGTTTTCTAATCGTTTGATTATTTCGTTTTCAATATCTGAAAATTGTTTCTTGTTGATTTCATTTTTTATATATGAGATTTTATGCTTTTCTATTTCTGAAAAATATTTATCTCGATATTTACGGTAAATATTTTCAAATTCTTTATCCATATTATTAGTTTCTTTATTTCCTAACATTATAAATGATAAAGGAAAAATAAAAATACTTATTAATATCCATAATAATACGGGTTTATTTAATTTATATGCAACAATTCCACTTCTTACAACATAATAAATCCCAAGAGGAAAGAATAAAATAGAGAATACTGCTGATATTACATTAATCACGCTTGAATGATAATCTTTTCCACTTGTTATTAAAATAAAGGTATTTATAATTATTAATAATATTCCTACAATTATTAAATCTCTATTTTTCTTTGGTTTTAAAAAATATTTTTTCGCCATATTCATTTATGTTTTTATTTATTTTAGTCTTTAATTTATCACTTTTTTAAATTACCGCCAACGGGCGACTATAAACAGCGGTTTGGTTATGTTAGCATTGTATTTCATACGTGTAAAAGTAGCAAAAGCATTTTGGTTTTACAACTCTTTTTTCGTCAAGAAACAAAATCAGGATGATTTTGCGAAGCCAAGTTACGCACAAAATTACCAAGCGAACCACAAAACCCAAAATGCTTTGTTTATAGGTTGTTGTAGCAAGTTAATTTATTATTATTTCAACATCTATACTTTGTCCACTTTTAAGTTTAGGTATCAAAGAGTGATATGTTATATTAGGTGCAATCATTGTCATATTATTAATAAAATTCACTTTTAAATTCAAATTTTCAGTTTCACAATTTTCTGTAAGTTCGTAATATATCGTATCATTTCCATTTGCTAACCCTTTTTTGCCAATAAGTAAATCGTAAGTATTAAAATCAATATTCGGATTACAATTACCTGAAACTAAACTATCAAAAATAATTTGAGTTTTAATAATTGTAAAATCATTTAATAAATCTATCTGCATCTGTCCTTTTGTATTTACACAACCATATTCACTTTCTAAATTTGTTATTGATTTTTTTTTATTTTCGCAATTATTATTTTCATCTATTTTTTTACAAGAATAAAATCCGATTAAAACTATTATTAACAAGATAATATTTTTCATATTTTTATTTTTTGGGTTATTCATTTTTTAAATAGTATTTTAATCCAAAATTTATATTATAAAAATAATTATACATTTCATAATCTTTATAAAACTGTTCATTTGTCATTGATACAAAACTATGATTAAATAATCCGTTTACATTTACTTCTACTCGTTCAATTATTTGGTAAGATATTCCCATTCCAACAAATATACCTAAATCAAATCTATTAACTTTTTCATTAAGCGGTGGGTCAGGTATTGCTGGTTTCATAATTTCTGGGTATTCAATTTCTCCTTTTATAAAATAAGAAGGAATTACCCCAATTTGACCAAAAGATTTTAATCTATTTCCAACTGTATATTTCAGGCTAATTGGAATAGAAGCATATTCATATAGAAATGGTAATTCTTCATTCATTATTTCTGTTCCAAATTCATCGGTGACTATAAAATTATCGACAAATCCTTTTCTTTCATATTGCAATCCCGTTTCAATAGATATTTTTTCAGAAAGAAATCTTTCATAATTTACATTTACTGTCCATTCTTGTTTTATAGTTTTTTCTTTAAATAATTCAGGATTAATATTGACGTTTGAATAAATTAAACCACCACTTATTCCTATCAATTGCTTTTGACCAAAAGTTAAAAATGTTAGAAAAATTAAAATCGTTATTATTATAATTTTATTCATTTATTCAATCTGTTTTAATTTGCACTAATTTGCTACAACGGCCGCTTATAAACGCCTGTGCACATATTTTAGTAGTTAATTTCATACAAACAAAAGTAGTTGGAATTTTTGCAAATTGCAAATAAATTAAATCC
>Ga0256827_10002362_pt1 | contig 12179 bp, 9 predicted proteins | sample CV84metaG_FD_185977 | JGI IMG/M metagenome (GOLD analysis project Ga0256827, IMG submission 185977) | Hydrothermal vent microbial communities from East Pacific Rise, Pacific Ocean - CV84 | ecosystem: Environmental > Aquatic > Marine > Hydrothermal vents | place: Pacific Ocean: East Pacific Rise... | reverse complement strand
TATAAAAACCCTTGACAAATATTTTAAATTTGTATATAATGCCAATCCAATTAAAGTTTTACTTTAAGAGGTAATGGTGCTGATGTAGCTCAGTTGGCTAGAGCAGCTGATTTGTAATCAGCAGGTCGGGGGTTCGAGTCCCTTCATCAGCTCCATAAATATAATTATCAGTGTTTGACCAGTAAAATTAAAATCATAATGATTTGGTGGGTTACTCAAGTGGCCAACGAGGGCGGATTGTAAATCCGCTGACTACGTCTTCGAAGGTTCGAATCCTTCACCCACCACCATTATATGCGGGAATAGCTCAGTGGCTAGAGCCCCTGCCTTCCAAGCAGGATGTCGCGAGTTCGAATCTCGTTTCCCGCTCCATAAGATTATAACTATTAACTGGAAGCTGTGTGAATTGTATTGATAAACTTCAAATAATTTTTACACACTTACAAAACAAATACTAATAAAAATAAATTAATATAATATACTGTCAACTTTAGGCATTATGCCCATATAGCTCAGGGGTAGAGCACTTCCTTGGTAAGGAAGAGGTCGTGAGTTCAAGTCTCACTATGGGCTCCAGATATTTGTGGATATAAATTTTACTAAATAGTAAGATTTATATTCACAATTGTTATGGAGTCTAAAGTAATATTTGAGAAAAAACTGATATAATTTCAGTTATAACAACTAAATAACAATAAGCTAGGAGAGGATTTAAAATGGCTAAAGAAAAATTTGAACGAACTAAACCACATGTTAACATTGGTACAATTGGACATGTTGACCACGGTAAAACTACACTAACAGCAGCTATCACAGCAGTACTTGCTACTAAAAATGATACAGCTCTTATGGATTATGATGCGATTGATAACGCACCAGAAGAGAGAGAAAGAGGAATTACTATTGCTACTTCTCATGTTGAATATGAAACAGATACAAGACACTACGCACATGTAGATTGTCCAGGTCACGCCGATTATGTTAAAAATATGATTACTGGTGCTGCTCAAATGGATGGTGCTATTCTTGTTATTGCTGCTACTGATGGACCAATGGCTCAAACTAGAGAGCATATCCTTCTTTCAAGACAAGTAGGTGTTCCATACATTGTTGTATTCTTAAATAAAGAAGATCAACTTGATGATGAAGATAAAGAAGAGATGTTAGAGCTTGTTGAAATGGAAGTAAGAGAGCTTCTTGAAGAGTATGAATTCCCTGGTGATGATACTCCAATCGTAGCTGGTTCAGCATTCCAAGCATTAGAAGAAGCAAAATCTGGTACTCTTGGTGAGTGGTCAGCAAAAATTATCGCTCTTATGGACGAAGTTGATGCTTATATTCCAGAGCCTCAAAGAGAAACTGATAAAGATTTCTTAATGGCAATTGAAGATATCTTCTCTATTCAAGGTCGTGGTACAGTTGTAACTGGTAAAATCGATAAAGGTAGAGTATGTGTTGGTGATGCTGTTGAAATCGTTGGTATCAAAGATACACAAAAAACAACAGTAACTGGTGTTGAAATGTTTAGAAAAGAGATGGATTGTGGTGAAGCTGGTGATAATGCTGGTGTACTTATCCGTGGTATTGATAAAGATGCTGTACAAAGAGGTATGGTTCTTTGTAAGCCAGGTTCAATCACTCCTCATACTAAATTTGAAGCTGAAATCTATGTTCTAGCAAAAGAAGAGGGTGGAAGACATACTCCATTCTTTAATAACTATAGACCACAATTCTATGTAAGAACTACTGATGTTACTGGTTCAATTCAGTTACAAGAGGGTACAGAAATGGTTATGCCTGGTGATAATGTTAAAATTAATGTTGAGCTTATCAATCCAGTAGCACTTGAAGATGGTACTAAGTTCGCTATCCGTGAAGGTGGTAGAACTGTTGGTGCTGGTGTTGTTAGTAAAATAATTGAATAGTTAAATTTCTAAGGGGATTACCTCTTAGAAACTATTATTACTGGAGATAAAATGAGAGAAACAGTACATTTAGGTTGTGAAAAGTGCACAAGAAGAAACTATCACACTAATAAGAATAAAAGAAATACAACAGAGAAACTTGCATTAAAAAAATATTGTAAGTGGTGTAAAGAAAGAACTATTCATAAAGAGATGAAACTGTAAGGTTTCACTCTCTTTATTAGATAGGCCAATAGCTCAGTTGGTAGAGCACTGGTCTCCAAAACCAGGTGCCGGGGGTTCGAGTCCCTCTTGGCCTGCCACAAAAGAAGGTAAAAAATGGGAAAAATTTCAACATTTATAGCACATGCTAAAGAAGAGATACATAAAGTAATATTTCCAACAAAAGTACAAATAAGACAAGCATTCATATCTGTTATTTTAGTAGTAACAGTTATATCAATATTTTTAGCGTTAGTTGATTTTTTAATGTCATCAATCGTATCTTCTGTAATATAAGGGTATAATATGGCTTATCAATGGTATGCAATACAAACTTATGCGGGTAGTGAACAATCAGTAAAAAAAGCTATTAAACAACTTGTAATAGATTATAAAATTGAAGATAAAGTAAAAGATATAGTTGTTCCTACAGAAGAAGTTATAGAAGTAAAAAATGGTGTTAAAAAAATAACAGAACGGTCTATATATTCAGGCTATGCCTTTGGACATATAGATTTAGATACAGACCTTTGGCATAAAATCCAAAGTCTTCCAAGAGTATCAAGATTTATTGGAGAACAAAAAACTCCGACAGCTTTAAGTGAAGCTGATATTAAAAAAATCTTAGAAAAAATGGAAAATAAATCTGCTCCTCGTCCTAAAGTTGAGTTTGAAACAGGTGAAATGGTTCGTATAATTGATGGACCTTTTGCTAACTTTACAGGTATGGTAGAAGAGTATGATTTAGACCATGGTAAATTAAAACTAAATGTTTCTATTTTTGGTAGAAATACTTTAGTAGAAATACTATATACACAAGTAGAAAAAATTATTTAATTAGGAGAGAGAGATGGCAAAAAAAGAACAAGCTAGATTTAAATTGATGATTCCTGCTGGATCAGCAAATCCGTCACCACCAGTTGGACCTGCACTTGGTCAAAGAGGTGTTAATATTATGGAATTTTGTAAAGCATTCAATGAAAAAACAAAAGATAAAATGGGATTTAAAATTCCTGTTGAAATTACTGTTTATACAGATAGAAGCTTTACTTTTGTTACAAAGCAACCACCTGCGAGTGATTTAATCAAAAAAGCAGCTGGAATTAAAAAAGGTACAGATAATCCTCTATTAAACAAAATTGCTACAATTAGCAAAGAAAAGTTAAATGAGATTGTTGAACAAAAAATAGAAGACCTTAATACAAATGATAGAGAGATGGCAGCTAAGATTATTGCTGGTTCTTGTAGAAGTATGGGTGTTGAGATAGCAGATTAATCATAATATACCACATAAATGATTTAAAATATTGTGGGAGCAAAATAGCGGAGAGTTTTAAATGGCAAAAAAAGTTAATAAAAAAAGAGAAGAGTTATTAAAGAAAATAGATATTGCGAAAGCATATTCTATTGAGGAATCAATGAATCTTATCAAAGATTTAAAATCAGCAAAGTTTGATGAGACTGTAGAAGTAGCACTGAATTTAAATGTTGACCCAAGACATGCTGACCAAATGATTAGAGGTTCAGTTGTTCTTCCTAATGGTACTGGTAAAACTGTAAGAGTAGCAGTTTTTGCTAAAGGTGCTAAAATAGATGAAGCAAAAGAGGCAGGTGCTGACTTTACAGATACAGATGCTTTAATTGAACAAATTCAAGCAGGTAATATTGAATTTGATACTGTTATATCTACTCCTGATATGATGGGTGTTTTGGGTAAAGTAGCTAGAGTTCTTGGACCAAAAGGATTAATGCCAAACCCTAAAACTGGTACTGTAACTATGGATATAGCAACAGCAGTTAAAGAGTCTAAAGGTGGAAAAGTTAATTTTAGAGTTGATAAAAAAGGTAATATTCACGCAGGAATTGGTAAAGTAAGCTTTAGCAAAGAAGCAATAGCAGAAAATTTTGAAACATTTGTTAGAAAAATAAATAGAGTAAAACCAGCATCTGCTAAAGGTAGATATATTAAAAATGCTGCTATCTCATTAACAATGAGTCCAGCAATTAAACTTGATAGTTCAGAGCTATTAGAGTTAAAATAATTTTTTATTAATCTTAGGCTAGAGATAACGGGGGCGAAAGCTTAAATAGAGGTAAAACTCTCTCAACCGAGAAGCCCTGTTAGAAGTCGAAAGGAGAACGAATGACAAGAACAGAAAAAGAAGTACTAGTATCAGAGATGACAAGTGAGTTTTCTGACGCATCAGCAGTAATCGTATGTGATTATAAAGGTCTTACTTGTAAAGAGTTAGAGACTATTAGAATTGCAGCTACTGAAGTAGATGCTAAAGTAAAAGTTGTTAAAAATACTTTAGCATCTATCGCTTTAGAGAATGCTGGAGCAGATAGACTTGAAATTAAAGATACAAACTTAATTATTTGGGGTAGTGACCAAATATCTACTTGTAAAACAGCAGATGTTGCAGCTACTAACTTTAAAAATAAGTTTGTAATTAAAAGTGGTCTATTTGAAGGTAAAGCTCAAGATGTTGCGACAATTAACGCAATGGCTAAGCTTCCTAGTAGAGATGAATTACTTGGTATGTTACTTAATGTTTGGAATGCTCCAGTACAGAACTTTACTATTGGACTTTCAGCATTGGCAACTAAAAAAGAAGAAGAAGCGTAGATTTTAAATCTATTAAAAATAAACTATTTAATTATAGAGATGAAAAGGAAATATAATGGCAACAACTAAAGAAGATGTATTAGAATTTATATCTAACTTAACAGTTCTTGAGCTTTCTGAGCTTGTAAAAGAATTTGAAGAGAAATTTGGAGTATCAGCTCAAGCAACAGTAGTTGCTGGTGGAGCAGTAGCAGAAGCAGTAGAAGAGCAAACAGAATTTAATGTAGTTCTTACAGATGCTGGTGCTAAGAAAATTGCTACTATTAAAGTAGTAAGAGCAATTACAGGTCTTGGTCTTAAAGAAGCTAAAGCAGCAGTTGAAGAAGTACCAACAGTACTTAAAGAAGCTGTTTCTAAAGAAGAAGCTGAAGAGATTAAAACACAAATTGAAGAAGCTGGAGCTAAGTGCGAACTTAAATAAGTTTTCTTTAAATTATGGGCAACCCTCTTGGGTTGCCCTTTTTTGGTTTAATGGGTATAGTGATAAGCTATTTAGAGTTAATACTTACGCTCTAATATAATGGTTTTTTGGTATATCTTAATATGCATTAACGCTAATATTTAAGAGGATTTCTATATAAATACCTCATAAAGTTCTTAATATAGCTATTACAATGTAGATTTAGCACTATTTAAGTCAATTATGAGTATTTTATTAGAAATAATCTTTTTAACTAATAAAATAAATACTTAAGGTTGACAAATGTTAAATTCTTTATATTCAGGAAATAGATTACGGGTGGATTTTACAAAAACACCAAAGATAATTGAAATTCCAAACCTGCTACAACTTCAACAACAAAGTTATGAAAACTTTTTAATGCTAAATGATAAAAATAGAGCTAACTCTATTATAGAAAAAGTTTTTCGTTCATCATTTCCTATTCATGACCAACAAAATAGATTAACACTATCATATAAAAACTCTGATATTATTAAACCAAAATATACAGTTAGAGAGTGTATGGAGAGAGGATTAACTTACTCTGTATCACTTAAAATGAATATTTCACTTACTTTATGGAATAGAGATGAAAAAAGTGGAGAGAAGTTAGACCCAAAAGAGATTAGAGAACAATCTATATTTGTAAGAGATATTCCTCTAATGACAGAGAGAACTTCATTTATTATTAATGGAGTAGAGAAAGTTATTGTAAATCAACTTCATCGCTCACCGGGGGTAATTTTCAAAGAAGAAGAATCAACAACTGTTTCAAGCAAACTTGTATATTCTGCTCAAATTATTCCTGATAGAGGTAGTTGGTTATATTTTGAATATGATACCAAAGAGATACTATATGCTAGAATTAATAAAAGAAGAAAAATCCCTGTAACAATTCTATTTAGAGCTTTAGATTACTCAAAAGAGGATATTATAAAACTATTCTATCCTACAAAAGAGATATATATCAAAGAGAATAGATTTGTAACCAAATTTGACCCAAAAGAGTTTAAAGGAAGATGGGATTTTGATGTAAAAGATATTGATGGAAATGTTATTGTTTCTGCTGGTAAAAGATTAACTAAAAGAAAATTAGATGAGTTAATAGAGAATAAATTAGAGTGGATAGAGTATCCTCTTGAAATTTTAATGGATAGATACTTAGCATCTCCAATTATTGATAGTGAGAGTGGAGAGATTTTATATGATTCTGTATCTCAATTAGATGAAGCAAAATTAAAAGAGTTGGCATCTCGTGGAATAGATAAAATAGAGATAGCAGATGACCTTGCTGAAGGTGCAGATGCTTCTATTATTAAATCATTTTTAGCTGATAATGAGAGTTTAAGACTGCTTAAACAAACAGAAGAGATAGAGGATGAAAATCTATTATCTATAATTAGAATATATAAAGTTATGAGACCTGGTGAGCCAGTAACTCCTGAAGCTGCTAAAATATTCTTAAAACAACTTTTCTTTGACCTTGAGAGATATGATCTTACTAAAGTAGGGCGAATGAAAATGAACCATAAACTAGGGCAAGATATTCCTGAATATATTACAGTATTAACTGCTGAAGATATTATAAATACTGTAAAGTATCTTATCAAAGTTAAAAATGGACAAGGGCAAATTGATGATAGAGACCATTTAGGTAATAGAAGAATTAGAGCTATTGGTGAGCTTTTAGGTAATAAGCTTCATGCTGGACTTATCAAAATGCAAAAAGCAATTAGAGATAAGATGACAACTATTACTGGTACTCTTGATGAGCTTATGCCTCATGATTTAGTTAATTCTAAAATGATTACAAATTCTGTTTTAGAGTTCTTCTCAACGGGACAGTTATCTCAATTTATGGATCAAACTAACCCACTTTCAGAGGTTACTCATAAAAGAAGATTATCAGCTCTTGGAGAGGGTGGATTAGTCAAAGAGAGAGCAGGGTTTGAAGTAAGAGATGTTCACCCTACTCACTATGGAAGATTATGTCCTATTGAGACTCCAGAGGGACAAAATATTGGTTTAATTAATACTCTTTCAACTTATGCGAAAGTAAATGAGTTAGGATTTATTGAAGCACCATATAAAAAAGTTGTTGATGGAAAAGTAACAGATGAGATTGTATATATTACAGCTACTCAAGAAGAGAATAAAGTAATTGCTCCAGCCTCTACTAAAATAGATGAAAATGGAATGATAGTTGAACCACTAATTGAGAGTAGATTAAATGGACATATTGGACTTAATGAGACTTCTAAAGTAGATTTAATAGATATTTCTCCACTTATGATTTCAGGTTCTGCTGCAGCTCTTATTCCATTTTTAGAACATGATGATGCCAACCGTGCATTGATGGGTTCAAACATGCAACGACAAGCTGTCCCACTTCTAAAAACAGAAGCACCAATGGTTGGTACAGGAATGGAAGCTATTGTAAGTCGTGATTCTTGGGAGTGTGTAAAAGCCAAAAGAGATGGTATTGTAGAAAAAGTTGATGCTAAAAATATTTATGTAATGGGTGAAGATGAAGATGGTGTATTTATAGATCATTACCCATTAGAAAAAAATATGAGAACTAACCAAAATACAACTTTCTCACAAGTACCAACTGTAAAACTTGGAGATAAAGTAAAAGCAAAACAACCAATCGCAGATGGACCTAATATGGATAAGGGAGAACTTGCTATTGGTAAAAATATTCTTCTAGCATTTATGCCATGGAATGGATATAACTACGAAGATGCTGTTGTTGTTTCTGAAAAAATTATTAGAGATGATACATTTACATCTATTCATGTATATGAAAAAGAGGTAGAGGCAAGAGAGTTAAAACATGGTGTAGAAGAGATTACAAGAGATATTCCAAATATTCGTGAAGATGAGCTTTGTCATCTTGATGATAGTGGTATTGTAAAAATTGGTACATATATCAAACCAGGTATGATTATTGTAGCTAAAGTTTCTCCAAAAGGTGAGATTAAACCAACTCCAGAAGAGAGATTACTTAGAGCTATCTTTGGTGAAAAAGCTGGTCATGTTGTAAATAAATCACTATATTGTCCTGCTTCAATGGAGGGTGTTATTGTTGATGTTAAAGTATTTACAAAAAAAGGATATGAAAAAGATACAAGAGCTTTAAAAGCTTATGAAGATGAAAAAGCAGTCCTTGATAGTGAACATCATGACCAATTATTAATGATAGATAGAGAAGAGATGATGAGAATTACAACTTATCTATCAAGAAATGAGTTACAAAAAGATGTTACTATTGGAGAAAATGAGTATCCAATGGGTTCAACAATCCCTGCTGATGTAATTAAAGGTGTAAATAGATTCTCTCTTAGAAATGTAGTTCAATCTTACTCTTCAGATGTTCAAGCAGAGTATGAAAGACTTAAAGCATATTTCCTTAAACAGAAGAAAAAGCTTAAAAATGACCATGAAGAGAAATTAACTATTCTTGAAAAAGATGATATTTTACCAAGTGGTGTAACAAAACTTGTAAAAGTATATATCGCTACAAAAAGAAAGCTTAAAGTTGGGGATAAAATGGCTGGACGACATGGAAACAAAGGTATTGTTTCTAATATTGTACCAGAGATTGATATGCCATATACCGAAGATGGAAGACCAGTTGATATGATACTTAACCCTCTAGGAGTTCCATCTCGTATGAATATTGGGCAAATCCTTGAAGTTCATTTAGGTTTAATTGGTAAGAAATTGGGTGAGCAAATTCAAGAGATGTTTGATGCTCAAAAAGAGACATTTGTAGCTGATATGAGAGAGAAGATGATAACTATTGCTGATACAGCGAAACTTATGAATGCCAAAGAGGTTATTGGTAAGATGAGTGATGAAGAGTTAATAGAACATGCTAGAGATTGGTCAAAAGGTGTTAAATTTGGAACACCTGTATTTGAGGGTGTTAATCAAGCAGAGTTTGATAAACTTTATGAATTAGCTAAAATGGATGCTGATGGTAAAACACAACTTTATGATGGACAAACAGGTGAAAAAATACTTGAGAGAGTAAATGTTGGATATATGTATATGCTTAAACTTCATCACCTTGTTGATGAAAAAGTTCATGCTCGTTCAACTGGACCATACTCACTTGTAACTCAACAACCAGTTGGTGGTAAAGCACTATTTGGTGGGCAAAGATTTGGAGAGATGGAGGTATGGGCTTTAGAGGCTTATGGTGCTTCACATATTCTAAAAGAGATGCTTACAATTAAATCTGATGATGTAGAGGGTCGTGCTAACGCATATAGAGCAATTACAAGAGGAGAGAGCGTTCCAGAGTCTGGTATTCCAGAGACTATGTTCGTTCTTACAAAAGAGCTTCAGGCATTAGGACTTGATGCTGAACTCTATGAGACAAAAAAAGAGGGTGATGATAATGAGTAATATATTAGATGGTTTAACACCAATTAACCTTAATAACGAAAATAGACCAACAGATATAGAGGCACTTCAACTTAGAGTTGCCTCTCCTGAAAAAGTTTTATCATGGAGTTATGGTGAGGTAAAAAAACCTGAGACTATTAATTATAGAACACTTAAACCAGAGAGAGATGGATTATTTTGTGCCAAAATTTTTGGTCCAGTTAGAGATTATGAGTGTCTTTGTGGTAAATATAAAAAGATGCGTTATAAGGGTGTAGTTTGTGAGAAGTGTGGGGTAGAGGTTACTGCTTCAAAAGTAAGACGAACAAGAATGGGACATATTGAACTTATTGCTCCTGTAGCTCATATTTGGTATGTTAGTTCATTACCATCAAGAATTGGTACTCTTCTTGGTGTAAAAATGAAAGACCTTGAGAGAGTATTATATTATGAAGCATATATTGTAAAATATGCTGGAGATGCAAGTTATGATAGTGAGGGATTAAGTCCAATCAAAAAATATGATGTACTTAATGAAGAGCAGTATCAACAAATTATTCAAAGATTTCCAGATGGTGTAATTGATGCTAGAATGGGTGGAGAGATTATTCAAGAACTTTTAGCAGACCTTGATTTAGTAGATATGTTTGCTAGTCTTAAAGAGGATATTGAAGCTACAAAAAGTGAAGCAAAAAGAAAAACAATTATCAAAAGACTTAAAGTTATTGAGGCATTTTTAACTTCAGGAAATAAACCAGAGTGGATGATGCTTACAAACTTACCAGTTCTTCCACCAGACCTTAGACCATTAGTTAGCCTTGATGGTGGGAAATTTGCTGTATCTGATGTAAATGATTTATATAGAAGGGTAATTAACCGTAACCAAAGACTTAAAAGACTTACAGAACTTGACGCTCCAGAGATTATTGTAAGAAATGAAAAAAGAATGCTTCAAGAGTCAGTTGATGCTCTATTTGATAATGGTAGAAGAGGGAATGCTGTAAAAGGTGCTAATAAAAGACCACTTAAATCATTATCTGAAGTTATCAAAGGTAAGCAAGGAAGATTTAGACAAAACTTACTTGGAAAAAGAGTTGACTTCTCTGGTCGTTCGGTAATTGTTGTTGGACCAGATTTACGAATGGATCAATGTGGTATTCCAAAAATTATGGCACTTGAATTATTTAAGCCTCATCTTATGGCAAAATTAGAGGAGAAAGGTTACTCTACAACTCTAAAACAAGCTAAAAAGATGATTGAGAAGAAAGCTACTGAAGTTTGGGAGTGTTTAGAAGAGGTTGTTGAGTCTTATCCTGTACTGCTTAACCGTGCGCCAACACTTCATAAATTATCAATTCAAGCATTTCACCCAAGATTGATTGAGGGTAAAGCAATTAGATTACACCCATTAGTTTGTGCTGCTTTTAATGCTGACTTTGATGGTGACCAAATGGCTGTTCATATTCCACTATCAGACCAAGCAATAGCAGAGGCAAAAGTATTGATGTTATCATCTATGAATATTTTGCTTCCTGCTTCAGGTAAAGCTATAGCCGTACCATCTCAAGATATGATTTTAGGATTATATTATTTAACTCTTGTAAAAAATGATGTAAAGGGTGAGCATAAATTATTTGCTAATGTAAATGAGGTAATTATTGCGTTTGAAGAGAATCATCTTGACCTTAATGCTAGAATTAGAACTTTAATTGATGGTAAAATTGCTCAAACAACTGCTGGAAGATTAATCTTAAATGATATTATTCCTGATTATGTACCAGAGAAATATTGGAATAAGGTATTAAAGAAAAAAGATATTGGTGCTTTAGTTGATTATATCTATAAAATTAGTGGTATTTCTTTGACTGCTGAGTTTCTTGATGGGCTTAAAGATATTGGATTTAAATATGCTACAAAAGTAGGGGTTTCAATCTCTATTGATGATGTAATGATACCAGAGTTAAAAGCTCAAATGGTAACAGATGCGAAAGCAGAAGTTATTGAAATTCAAAAACAATTTGGAGCAGGACTTTTAACAGAACAAGAGAGATATAATAAAATTATTGATATTTGGACAGATACAAATAATAATATCTCATCTACTCTTATGGATTTAATCAAAGAGGATAAAGATGGATTTAACTCTATCCACATGATGGCAGATTCAGGTGCTAGGGGTAGTGCTTCACAAATTAGACAACTCTCAGGTATGAGGGGGCTTATGGCAAAATCAGATGGTTCTATTATTGAGACACCAATTACATCAAACTTCCGTGAAGGTCTAAATGTATTAGAGTACTTTATTTCTACTCATGGTGCTAGAAAAGGACTTGCTGATACTGCTATGAAAACAGCAAGTGCTGGATATTTGACAAGAAAACTTATTGATGTTGCTCAAAATGTTAAAGTTAGCCAACATGATTGTGGAACTCATGAGGGTGTAGAGGTTGCTGATATTATCGTAGGTAATGAGATGATTGAACCACTAAGTGATAGAATTTATGGTAGAGTAATCGCTAGAGATATAATTGACCCTATTACAAATGAAGTGTTAATTAGTGAGGGTACTTTAATAGATGAAGAGATG
>Ga0256827_10002361_pt1 | contig 12188 bp, 9 predicted proteins | sample CV84metaG_FD_185977 | JGI IMG/M metagenome (GOLD analysis project Ga0256827, IMG submission 185977) | Hydrothermal vent microbial communities from East Pacific Rise, Pacific Ocean - CV84 | ecosystem: Environmental > Aquatic > Marine > Hydrothermal vents | place: Pacific Ocean: East Pacific Rise... | reverse complement strand
CTGTATCTTGAATAGTTAGCTCTTGGTTGGTTAAAATAACAGATAATTCTCCCTCTTTTTTATTATATTTTATAGCATTTGAGATAAGATTATCTACCATACGGATAGCATCATTTTTATCAATATTGAGGGTTGTATCTTTTTCAATAGAGCATTTTAAGAGAATCTTTTTTGCCTCAATAAGAGTATTAAAATACTCTATACGCTCTAGAATCAGTTCACTTATATTTAAAACTATTATCTCTCGATGGTAGTTGTGATTGAGTTTAAGGTAGGTTAAATCTTCATAGAGACGACTGAGTGTTTTTGAGGCAATTTCTATTCTTCTCATCTCTTGTTTCCCTTCACAATCATAGATGGTATCAAGTAGCTCAATATTGGTTAAAATAGTACTAATAGGAGTATTGAGTTCATGGGTTGTATCTTCTATAAATTTGTTCATGTTGTGTATGGACTCTTTCATTGGAGCAATAAAAAGTTTTCCTAAAAATAGACCTAATAGGGTAAAGATAGTACCTGCAATAAGTAAAAATAGTAAAGAGAGTTTGATTAACTGTTCAATTGGTTTTTGATTGAGAGGTTTAGAGACAACAAGGTAAGAAGCACCAAGGTAGTAGGGGTAGATAGAGTGGATATGAAAAAGTTTACTCTTCTCTTGGTAGTACTCTTTTTCCCACTGAATTTTATGGGGGCGAAAAGAGCCAAAAATATAGGCTTTATCAAGATTGTAAATGGCAGATTTAAAAGGAGCTTTATTGGGGTAGAGTAGGGGTTTCGAGAATGTTTCATTAAGTTGTCTGAGGGTTTGAGAAATCTCTTTGGCTTGAATTTTTAGCTCTTGCTCTTGGGTATCAATAATATGATGTTTTTGAAAGTTATAAAAGATAAAAGTTGCCAAGAGAAAGAGTAGAAATGTAGAACTTAAATAGATAGCCAAGAAGCGAAAGAGTGAACGCTTCTCGCTATGCAACATAACGGTAGCCCTGGTGTTTAATCGTTTCGATTTTCTCTTTTCCCAATATGTGTCGAAGGGTATTAATATAGGCTCGAAGACTTCCTTGGCTTGGCTCTTCATGGTAGTCCCACAGTACTTCAAATATTTTATTATACCTGAGCAACTCATCAGGTTTTTTTAGAAAAAGAGCCAAAAGTTTTAGCTCTTTTGTTTTAAGTGGTACTTTTTGACCTTTGTGGCTTAAAAAATGCCCTTTAATATCGAAGCTATATCCATTCTCTAATTCAATAATATTATTGGTTGTTCCAAAATTTCTTTTAAGTGTTACTTCAACTCTGGCGAGCAACTCTTTAAGAGCAAAAGGTTTACGAATATAGTCATCACATCCAATATCAAAACCTTTAGTTACATCATTAACTGAGTTTAAAGAGGTAATAAAGATAGCAGGTGTTGTGGTTCCTTCTTCTCTTAACTCTTGCAAAAAATCAAAGCCACTTTGATGAGGAACTTTTACATCAAGAAGCATTAAGTCAATATGATGTTCATACGCAATATCTTTGGCTTGAAGAGCATCATAAGCAGGGTAAACGTTATACCCTGAGTACTCTAAAAACTGTTTTACTGTATCGCTAAGCTGTAAATCATCTTCGAGAAGTAAGATGTTCTGCTGTGCCATTTATTATGTTACGCATCCCAAAATGGTAGAAGTAACTCTAGTTGCTTCTCATCAAGAATCTCAATGCTATCTTTAAGACACTTAAGTTGAATCATAGTCGCTTCTGCTTTTAGTTTGGCAATCTCATCTACTTTAACTTTAACTTTAGAAAGCTCTTCGCCCTCATAAGAGAGTTCAATAACCTCTTGCTCTAGCTCTTTTAATGCTTTTTTAACTCTTTTTACACCGCTCATGGTCTCTTTTCTTACGACAAGAAGCTTCTTTTTTTGCTCATCTGTAAGGTTTAAAGTTCCTTTTTCCCAGCTTTCTAAAAGCATTTTAGTCAGATGTGGAAGCTCATCTTGGTTCATTAAAAATGGAGAGTTTTTAAGGGCATTCATTTTGCCATCTGTTTGCATCTGAGAGATAAATTTTACAAATTTTTTGGTAGGGTAGGTAGCAATAAGATAATCAGAAATAGTTGCTAAATCTTCTGGAGATACTTTCCCCTTTAGTGAAGGCATAACTCCAAATTTGACAACTTTATTAGATTCACAAACCGATTTTTTAATCTGCGGATTTTGTGTATACTCAACAATAAACTCTTTAATCTTTTTTGGGTCATTGTTTTGTGCTGATTTAACATGAAACATTACCGCTTCCATTGCAGGAGCTTTAAAAGATTGAATCTGCTCAGGTGTTGGTACACCCAATGAGTGACATGAAGCACAGTTTTTTTTAACCAGCTCTTCGCCTGATGGTGCAGTGGCATGGGCTAAACTAAAAAGAGCAGTTGCTATAAAAAGAGATTTTGTTATTTTCATTTGTTTTTATCCTTAACGTAAAATATTGGGATAATTATAGTCTTTTAATATGAACACAACGTGAATTAAGAGGAGAAAAGTTGAGAGGAGAGGAGTAGACTCAATAAAAAATGAGTCTACAACTCTATAGAGAAACTATTTTACTTCGTACTGTTCACGACCCATTTGGTAAAGGTCATTACCTTGTGTGTCATTTACCACAGTTACTGGAAAATCTTTAACTGTAATTTTTCTTACAGCTTCTGGACCTAACTCTGGATATGCGATAACCTCGGCAGAAGTAATCTGTTTACCAAGTAAAGCACCCGCTCCACCTGTTGCACCAAAGTAGATACCACTATGTTCAATACAAGCATCTTTTACCTCTTGGTTTCGATTTCCTTTTCCAATCATCCCTTTTGAACCATTTCTAAGCATGGTTGGAGAGAATGAATCCATTCGGTATGATGTTGTAGGCCCTGCACTTCCAATTGGGTCACCTGGTTTAGGTGGTGTTGGCCCTACAAAATAGATTACAGAACCCTCTAAATCAAATGGAAGCTCTTCGCCTTTTTCAATAAGTGCTACAAGTCTGCTATGAGCTGCGTCACGTGCTGTAAAAATTGTACCATTTAATAGAACAGTATCGCCTGCTACAAGCTGTTTAGTATCTTCTTCGGTTAGTGGTGTAGTTAATGAATAAGTTGCCATGATTTCCCTTATATAGTAATATGTGTATGTCTAGATGAGTGACACTGAACGTTTACAGATACTGGAAGCGAAGCAATATGACAAGGGTTAGATTCAATATGAACAGCCAAAGCAGTCTTTGTTCCACCCATACCCATTGCTCCAATTCCAAGGTTATTAATCTCGGTTAACATTCTTGCTTCAAGCTCTGCCATCTCTGGATCAGGATGAGTTGTCTCAAGGTCTCTAAATAGAGCATGTTTTGAGCTGATAACTGCTTTTTCGAATGTACCACCAATTCCTACACCCACAGTTATTGGAGGACATGGATTTCCACCTGCATCAGAGATAACCTCTTTAACATAAGCAACAATTCCATCTTTACCAGCAGCTGGTGGGAAGACTCTTGCTCTTGATACATTCTCTGAACCACCACCTTTTGCAGCGTACTCAATATCAATTTTGTCTCCAGCTACAATATCAAAGTGAATAATTGCAGGAAGGTTATACCCAACTGTATCTTTTAGGTTCAAACGGCTAAATGGTTCACATGTAGATGCTCTTAAGTAGGCATCTGTGTAACCTTGTTCTGTACCTTGATTAATAGCATCTCTTAAAAGACCTCCATTAACTCTTACCTCTTCTCCTACATAAACAAAGAATACAGCCAAACCTGTATCTTGACAGAGTGGGCGTTTTTCAGTTTTTGCAATGGTTGCATTTTCAAGTAGTTGGCGAATAACCTCTTTACTTACTGGCGACTTCTCTTCTTCCATCGCCTTCTCTAGTGCATCATAAGTGTCTTGTGGTAAATCTGTACCACAGTGAATAATCATATCTTTAACGGCTTTAACAACAACGTCAAATTCAATTTCTCTCATTAAAAGCTCCTATATTAGAATTAATAGGACTATTCTACTCTGTAATGTATGAATAATGAATGAATAAAATAGGGGAGTTTGAAAGGTTTAGCTAAATGGGTAGGGTGGTAATGAATTATGTAAAATAAATTTTAATTTCTATCTTAGTTATTTTCTGTTTAAGGTAGAAGTATAGTTCAAAAGTACTAAATGAGAATAGTTTAACTAATTTAAATGGTTTAGCTAATCTTAGTAGCATAGGTAATTATCTTTATATTCAGAATAATGAACTAAATGATATATTTGTACAGAATAGTTTAGCTACGCTATAAGAAAATATTTATATCTAAATGAATAGTGATTTAATTAGCCTAATTTGATTAAAATAATCAACTAATATTATACTGTTAAGAATAATACTCAACAGCTTAATATTTCAGTTTTCTCAACGACATACTCAATGATTACTTGCGAGTCATGTTAATCAAAGCTAATAATAGAGAAAATTGTACGAGCCTGAATTATAGTTTTTTGTACAACTTAAATATAAAAATTAATTAATTTGAAAAAGTTTATACCCACTAAAGCTCTTAATCCAAGAGATCTATTATTTTAGATAGCTTCTTTCCTCCAAAGCTTTGTGAATAATTATCTAAAAATATTAAAAATAAATATTAAAAACAATTGCTATCTATTAATTATGTCCAAATATATTAGAATTACATTGTTTTGTAAAGGTTTATTTGCAATTCAATAATAAAAAGGAAAAAGTATGAAGTATTTATTTAAATTAATGTCTATTCTTGCAATGGGATTAGTTTTATTTAGTAGTATGGCACAAGCCGATACTAGGATTTTAGCATTTGGGAATAATTTAGATTTTGGAAGTGTTAATGTTGGAGAAAATGTTAGCAAAGAGTTAATTCTCTATAATAGGGGGGATAGTCCTTTGACTATTAATGAAATACGCTTTCATGAAACTATCTCTGATGTATATAGTGGTAGTTATGCAGGGGTTATACCTGCAGGTGGTCAACAGAGTGTAACAATTACTTTTTCACCAACTTCAGAATCAGATTTTGTGGGATTAGTTTATGTTGAGTCAGATAGAACAAATACTAATGACCGATCTCAACTTTTGAGTGGTGAAGGTATTATCGATAGTTCTGTTGAGAGAACAAGAATTTTAGCTTTTGGAGAGAATCTCGATTTTGGAGATGTTCTTATTGGAGAAAGCGTTACTAAAGAGTTAACACTTTACAATAGAGGAAATTCTCCTTTAACTATTGATTTAGTACGTTTTCATAGTCGATTAAAAGGTAGATTTGATGGAGAATTTTCAGGAGTTATTCCTGCAGGTGGAGAGCAAAAAGTATCTATCACTTTTACTCCAAATGAAACAGAACTCTATCAAGGGTTAGTTTATATTGAGTCTGATAGAACGAACACCAATGATAGATCACAGCTTTTAAGTGGTAAAGGTGTTGATTTAAGTAGTGTTGAGCCTACAAGAATTTTAACTTTTGGAGGGAATCTTGATTTTGGAAATGTTCCTCTTCTCGAAAGTGTAACAAAAGAGTTGGTTCTGTATAATGAAGGAAACTCTCCGTTAACTATTGAAGAGATACGTTTTCATAGTCGATTAAAAGGTCGATTTATTGGCGGTTTCTCAGGGGTTATTCCTGCAGGAGGAGAGCAGAGAGTTGCAATAACTTTTACTCCAAATGAAGAAGAACTTTATCAAGGATTGGTTTATGTTGAATCAGATAGAACAAATACTCAGGATCGATCACGTCTCTTAACAGGTATGGGAATACCATCTTCAGGGTCTGATGATATTAACTTGGATGATGGATTAGTTATTCACTATGATTTTGAAGATAATATCAATGATAGTTCAGGAAATGATTTTAATGGAGTAGAACAGGGTACAATGAGTTATGTTGATAGTCCTTTTGGTAAAGCAGGTCATTTTGATAATAACTTCTTAACGGTCTCTAATTTAGATGGTCTTCCATTCAGTGATGAACTTTCAGTTACATCATTTATTAAGCCTATTGCTTTTGCGAATGAGAGTGGAGATGCTCTTTTTAATTTAAGTGGTCTTGGTCAACTAGAGCTAAATAGATATAGTTCTATTGTATGGACATTTAAAGATGATACTCTAAAAATTTATGTTGATGGAGTATTTTTAGCAAGTCATACTATGACGCTTAATACTTTAAAAGAGTCTCTTATCTATAGTGTAACGGTGTTAAGTACTTCTCCTAGAAGTTTAGGGTTCTTTAAAGGGGACATTGATGATTTCCGATTGTATGATCGAGCATTAAATGAAGCTGAAATTCAAGAGCTTTACTCTATTCCTACGGTGTAAGTTATCTGTTGGTACCATATATTTATGGTGCCAAATTTTATTTAAAGGTAGCCTTTATGGTTACCTTTAAAAAGTTCTAATTCCTACTCAAAAAAACCATTTTTTTCAAGAATTTCAATACCCTCTTTAATGCTCTCTACTGAGGTTTTAAATTTATCTTTTGTCTCATTGTTTAATGAAATTTCAATAATTTTTTCAACACCGTTTCGACCAAGTACAACAGGTACACCCACCGTCACATCTGAATATCCATACTCTCCATTTAAAAGTACAGAAGATGAGACAACAGTTTTAGAATCATTTAAAATTGCTTCAACCATAAATGCAATAGCTCGACCAGGTCCGTAGTATCCCGATGTTCCAAGATGTGATACAATCTCTGCTCCACCATTTTTGGTACGTTCAATAATCTCTTCCATCTCTTGTTGTGTTAGAAGCTCTGTTGTAGAGATATCGCCGACTTTTACCTCTTGAGGAAGTGGTATCATATTTTGACCATGGTCTCCAATAACCAAAGAACCTGTCTGTCCTGCTCCAAAACCAAGTTTATTGTAGATTTGATATGCCATTCTTGACCCATCTAAGGCTCCTGAAAGACCAATAATTCTATTGCTATCCCATCCTGTCATTTTATGTATAACATAGGTCATAACATCCAATGGATTAGATACAGAGATAATAATAGCATTTGGAGAGTACTGCTTTACATCATTTACAACAGATTTAATAATCTTTGCATTGATAAGAAGTAAATCTTCTCGTGTCATATCACCTTTTCTTGGAACACCAGCTGTAATAACAACAATATCACAATCTTTTACATCAGCAGAAGTTTGAGCTGCTGTGATAATGGTAGGTTGTGGTGCGTAGTGAGTAGATTGACCAATATCTATCGCTTTACCTTGTGCTACACCCTCTGCAATATCGAAAAGAACAATCTCTTTACATGTTCCCATCATACTTAAACTGTAAGCTGCTGTAGCACCAACGGCACCTGCACCTATAATTCCTACTTTTCTTCCTGTCATAAATTTATCCTAGGGTATTTTATTAAAATTTTGTCTTAAATGTTCCTGAACTTTTTTAAACATTTAATAACATTAAAGAAATTTTATCATTATTATTCTTATATAAAACTTCATAAACCCTAAAGAAAGGGTTTATATATTGATATGTGAAGGGAAGTAATTAGTTATCGAAGAATTTAAGTTCGTAGAGTTTATCTACCATCTCTTGAACAGAAGCAACAGAGTTTTTGAATCGTGTCTGTTGAAGTGGCTTTAATGCCATCATAATTACTTGCTCTGCACCACCTGCACCAATCATAACAGGTACACCTGAAACAATATCCGAGTAACCATAATCATCTTTAAGCATAATAGCACAAGAGTGAATTTGATTGGTATCTTTTAAGATTGCATCAACCATCACAGTTGTTGATTTTGCTGGTGCGTAGTAAGCTGAACCATTACCAAGAAGGTTAACAATTTGAGCTCCACCATTTCTTGTTTTTTTAACAATCTCTCCAATCTCTTCAGAGTCAAGTAAATCTTCAATCGGTACACCTGCAACAGTTGTAAATTTAGGTAGAGGAACCATTGTATCTCCATGACCACCCATAACTGTTGCTCTAATTTGACCTGCACCATACTCTAGTTTTTCAAAGATAAAGTGAGCCATTCTAGCTGCATCAAGAATCCCTGCCATACCAAGAACTCTCTCTCTTGGGAAACCTGTCTCTTTTAGTACTACATAGGTCATAACATCAAGTGGATTAGATACAACTACAACAACTGCATCTGGAGCATGCTCTTTAATCTCTCTAGCATAACCTTTTACAATCTCTGCGTTCTTTGTTAATAAATCATCACGACTCATTCCAGGTGTTCTTGGTGCTCCTGCTGTAATAACAACTACATCAGAGTGAGCCATATCTTCAGGACCTTTAGCTGCTTTTACAATAGTATGTTGTCTGGCTGCATTGGCTGCTTGAGACATATCTAGTGCTTTCCCTTTAGCTATATCATAGTTTCTTCCTCGTAAAACAACATTATGACATGTTCCATTCATTGCCATAATAAATGCTACTGTTGACCCAAAATTCCCTGTTCCAATAACGGTTACCTTTTTTCCTTTTGCCATTCTTATCCTTATATATTAAATTACTTATAGATAGGTCTAGTTTCAAATAAGAGCTTGGAAATGTATATAAATTATATACATTGGCAAACATATATTTGAGAATTAGACACTTTTAATAAGTTTAATTGATTATATCGTGACTAAGTATCAAAAATGGAAGATTAAGTTAATTCTAGCTCATATTTGGAGATTTTGAGAAGAGAGGAAACACAATAATTTATGAAAAAATAAGAATTTAAAAATATTATTTTTATTTGTGATACAATCGGTAACTAAATAGTCAGATTAAATGGAAGACTGTAACATTATCTCCCATCTTTTGTCTTGATTATTTTAGTTTAAACATAAAAAAAATTTATTTATTAATATTAAAAATATTTTTTTATATTAATTGTAATCTCTTAATATTTTATAGAGAGAGTAGGCATCATCACTTCCTGACAATTCACGAATGGAGTGCATTGCATAGGTTGGTAGACCTATATCAATAGTCTCTATTCCAATACGGGTGGCAGTAATTGGTCCAATGGTTGAACCACATCCCATATCACTACGGGTTACAAAATGCTGTATTGGTTGATTTAACTCTTGTGCATTTTTTATAAATGATGCAATGGTCTCTGAATTGGAGGCATATCGTTGGTTTGCATTGACTTTAATAACCACACCTTTGTTGATATATGGCGAATGGTTAGAGTCATGTTTTGAAGAGAAGTTTGGATGGATAGCATGTGCATTATCTGCACTTATCATTATTGAACTTCGTATCATCTCCATATACTCATCATAGTTGGAAAATATTCTTCTAAGAGTATTTTCTAGAAAACTCCCTCCTGCACCACTTGCTGAACTACTACCAACCTCTTCATGGTCTGAAGAGATAAATAACATGGGTCTATCTTTTTTTATAGAGCATATGCTTAACATCCCAACATAGCAGGAGAGAAGATTATCCAGTCTAGCAGAAGCAATAAAATTATCATGAATTCCAATATAAGAGGCTTTTTGAGTATCATAAAAACTTAGTTCATGTGCATAAATCTCTTTGACCCCTTGAATACCTTTTTTCTCTAGTTGCCAGTTGAGAAATAGCGTAAAATCAAACTCTTCACTAGTGGTTAATATAGGACACATATCGGTCTGTTTATTGATAGTTTTATCTTTATTTGCACTCTTATCAAGATGAATTGCCAAAGAGGGAATTATGGCAATTTTCTTTTCAACATTAATCAAGGAACTCTTTAGCTCCCTATTTGCATCTAAATAGCTAATACGCCCAGCCAAAGATAAATCTCGGTCAAACCAAGGGTTCAGAAGTAAGCCACCATAACTCTCTACACCAAACTTTACCACGCCATGCTCTTTAATGATAGGTGTTGGTTTAAGTTTTAAATTGGGAGAGTCAGTATGGCTTCCTACCATAAGGTACTTTTTGCTCTCTTTGGGGTAGGTAAAGGCAATAATAGATGAGTCATTCCGTGTTACATAGTATTTCTCTCCTGCAACAAGTTTCCATTTATCTATCTCTTCAAGTTTTATAAACCCTGCATTTTCAAACATTCCTGACATATTTTCTGTAGCATGAAAAGGGGTAGGGGAGGCATCTAAAAATCCTAATAATCCGTTGTTAAACTCTTGTTTTGTCATTTTTTTTCCTAAAATATATTCAGTTTTTTGGGATTATATCAAAAGAACGAAAAAACTCAAACCCCGAAAAAAAGAGAGCCAAAGCTAATGCCATATCCACAACTCCAACCGATATTAAAAAGTAGTAGCTCCCTGATGCTTTATGAGATAAAAATGCTCCCAAAAAGATAACGCCTATTAAAAATATAAAAAATCCTATTCTATAAAATTGCCATATTTTAGGATTTTCTAACTCTTCTATACGTAGTATATTTTTTTGACAGCTTTTTATAAAGATATATTTTGTTTTGAGGAGTGAAAGGAGAAATCCTAAAAGTAGAAAGATGATGAGGTAAGTGAGATTATTGTTTATGGTGTAGGCTTCATTAAAAAGTCTATATGATTTCAAAGAGAGAGCAATAAATCCGATGTACCATACAAGTAGGGCTAGGTTTTTTAGGGTTTTTTTCATGGGATGATTATATCTTGAAATGAGTCAATTTATAATATTCTTTTATAAATACTTTTTTTTATGATGATATTTTATTGTTCGGCTATTCATTTACGTACTTGAATTTTATATTAATATATTTAAATAAAAAAACAACTCTATTTATATATAATAAATAATAGGGGAAATATTATGGATAAAACATACTCAATGACAAACAGTGTAGCAAAGATTTTTATAAGTACATCTCATCGAGAACCTGATCTCGATTTGGCAAAAAAATTTGCAAAAGAGCTACAAAAAATAGGACATAAAGTTTTCTTAGCTAAAAATAATATTGCTATTGGAGAGAAGTGGCAAGAGAGATTAGATTATGAGCTGAATGAATGTGATTACATGTTGCTTTTACTTTCTAAAAACTCTATAGAGAGTGAAATGGTGTATGAAGAGGTTAAACGAATAAAAGAGCGTCAAAACAGCTCAAAACCCCCTCTTATTTTACCTATTAGAGTTAACCTTCCCTATCATACCAATTATGATTTATCAAAGCTCTTAGAAAAAATTCATCAACTTGATTGGGAAAGTAGTGAGGATACTTTACCAATTGTAGAAAAAGTTTCAAGTTGTATTTTTAATTGTAAATCCTTTGGTATTTCAAAAAATAGAGTTATTATTACCCCTACTAATAGACCTATTCCTAATGCCCCTTTGATTATAGAGCAACCAACAGGTACGGTGGCTTTAGATTCGAGATATTACATAGAAAGAGTTGACGACCAAAGATGTTACCAAAACTTAAATACAAAATATACTCTTATTCGAATAAAAGCTCCTCGACAATATGGAAAAACATCTCTTTTGGCTCGAATTATTTTAAAAGCAAAAGAGCAAAATTTTCAAGTAGTCTCTTTTAATTTTCAAGAATTTGATAAATCTATATTAAAAAATTTGGATAAACTATTAAATTATCTCTGTAAAATGATTGCCTATAAGTTAAGAATCAAAGTTGATTTAGATGAGATGATTTTAGAAATGTTTACTTCTAAAATGAGAGCCATTACCTATATTGAGGAGATACTGTCATCTATTGAGAAGCCTTTTGTTTTGGCAATAGATGAAGTAGACAGATTGTTTGAATATCAAGATGTCTCTAATGAGTTTTTTGGACTCATTCGATCATGGCATGAAAAGAGTAAAACAGAGGTACTTTGGGAAAAGATAAAAATAGTACTTTCTCACTCGACTGAACCTCTTTTAGGTATTAATGACCTTAACCAATCTCCTTTTCATAACGTAGGACTTGGTATAGAGCTTGAACCTTTTACCAAAGAAGAGATACTCGATTTGTCATTAAGGCATCAAATTAAATTAGATAATGAGATTGAAAATTTTATGAAACTTCTAGGGGGACATCCCTATTTAAGTCGTTTAGTTCTCTATACTATGGTTGAGGAAAGAGTAAGTTTTAATGAAATTTCAAAATATGCCTATAGCTCAAAAAGCATTTTTTTAGACCATATAAAAAGATACCTTTGGATTATTAAAATTAATCCAAAGTTAAAAGAGACCATTACGGAGTTATTAAAAAGCAAGCAGTGTAGTGATGACTATAGTTGTTATACTTTAGAGGCT
>Ga0256827_10002359_pt1 | contig 12190 bp, 7 predicted proteins | sample CV84metaG_FD_185977 | JGI IMG/M metagenome (GOLD analysis project Ga0256827, IMG submission 185977) | Hydrothermal vent microbial communities from East Pacific Rise, Pacific Ocean - CV84 | ecosystem: Environmental > Aquatic > Marine > Hydrothermal vents | place: Pacific Ocean: East Pacific Rise... | reverse complement strand
ATTAATAAGAATAGGAGCACACGTAAAACCAGGTGATATTCTTATAGGTAAAATAACTCCTAAAGGAGAATCTGACCCTTCACCGGAAGAGAAATTATTACGTGCTATTTTTGGAGATAAAGCAGGCGATGTAAAAGATGCATCTCTTAAAGCTTCTCCATCATTAACAGGTGTTGTTATTGATAAAAAACTTTTTGCACGCACAACTAAAGATAAAAAGAATAAAGCTGCAGAAAAGCCTATAATTCAAAAGTTTGAAGAAGAACAAGCTATACTATTAGGTGAATTAAAAGTAAAATTAGTTGATAAACTTTTTATTCTTGTAAACGGTAAAGTTTCTCAAGGAGTTAAAGATTTCTTTGGTACTGATATAATATCTAAAGGAGTTAAATTTACTCAAAAAATACTTCAAGATATTGATTATTTAAATGTTTATCCAAGTAAGTGGACTGTTGACAAACAGAAAAATGAACTTATTTCTACATTAATAAATAAATATTTAATAGCACACAGAGAGATTGAAGGAGAAATTAAACGTAAAAAGTTTAATATATTAGTAGGAGATGAATTGCCAAATGGTATTATTCAACTAGCAAAAGTTTATGTTGCAAAAAAACGTAAAGTAAAGGTTGGTGATAAAATGGCAGGACGTCATGGAAATAAAGGTATTGTAGCACGTGTTGTTCGACAAGAAGATATGCCATTTTTAGAAGATGGAACTCCTGTTGATATTGTTTTAAATCCACTAGGTGTACCTTCGCGTATGAACCTTGGACAAATATATGAAACAGTATTAGCTTGGGCAGGTAGAGAACTTGGTTTAAAGTTTGCCACACCTATTTTTGATGGTGCTTCATTAGAGCAAATTACAGAATATACAAGAAAAGCTGGAATTCCTGATTTTGGTAGAACATATTTATATGATGGCGGAACAGGTGATAAATTTCATCAGCCGGCAACTGTAGGTATAATCTATATGTTAAAATTAGGACATATGGTCGATGATAAAATGCACGCTCGTTCTATAGGACCATATTCTCTTATAACACAACAACCACTTGGAGGTAAAGCTCAATTTGGAGGACAACGTTTTGGAGAGATGGAAGTATGGGCTCTTGAAGCATTTGGTGCAGCTAATATATTACGTGAGATTCTGACAATTAAATCAGATGATGTAATAGGTAGAGCTAAAGCTTATGAGTCAATAGTAAAAGGAGAGGCAATGCCTAATCCGGGTATACCCGAATCATTAAATGTACTACTGCACGAGTTGCGTGGTCTTGGTTTGAGTGTTAATTTAGAATAATATTTAAGGGAGTAGCATTTTGCTATTCCCATTTTATAATTAATTAAAGCTTTATATTTATGGCCTTCAGAAAGGAAAATAAAATAAAGAGTAACTTCTCTAGAATTTCAATTGGTTTAGCATCTCCTGAGGAGATATTAGAACGATCTAGTGGAGAAGTAATAAAACCCGAAACGATAAATTACCGTACTTATAAGCCGGAACGTGATGGGTTATTTTGCGAAAGAATATTTGGTCCGGTAAAGGATTATGAGTGTCATTGTGGCAAATACAAAAGGATTAGATATAAGGGTATTGTATGCGACCGTTGTGGAGTAGAAGTAACAGAAAAGAAGGTGCGTCGTGAGAGAATGGGACACATACAATTAGTTGTTCCTGTTGCTCATATTTGGTATTTTAAATCATTACCTAATAAAATAGGATACCTTTTAGGATTACCAACTAAAAAATTAGATACTATAATTTATTATGAGCGTTATGTCGTAATTCAGCCAGGTATATTAGCTGAAGAAGGTGTAAACTATTTAGATTTCTTAACAGAAGAAGAGTATTTAGATTTTTTAGAGAAATTACCAAAAGAAAATCAACATTTAGATGATTCTGACCCAAATAAGTTTATTGCTAAAATGGGTGCAGAAGCAATATATAGTTTGTTGGAAAAAATAGAATTAGATGAGTTATCGTATAGTTTACGTCATAAAGCTAATACAGAAACATCTCAACAACGTAAAAATGAAGCATTAAAAAGACTTCAAGTTGTAGGTTCTTTTCGAGCATCTAAAGGTCGTAATAAGCCAGAATGGATGATTGTTAAGGTTGTACCGGTAATACCACCTGAATTAAGACCATTAGTACCTCTTGACGGAGGTCGATTTGCAACCTCTGATTTGAATGATTTATATCGTAGAGTTATTATTAGAAATAATAGACTAAAAAGACTTATAGATATAAAAGCACCAGAGGTTATTTTAAGAAATGAAAAAAGAATGCTTCAAGAAGCAGTTGATTCATTATTTGATAACTCAAGAAAAGCAAATGCAGTTAAAACAGAAAGCAATAGAGCTTTAAAATCATTAAGCGATAGCTTGAAAGGGAAACAAGGTCGTTTTCGTCAAAATTTATTAGGGAAAAGGGTTGATTATAGTGCTCGTTCTGTAATTGTAGTAGGACCGGAGCTAAAGATGCATGAATGTGGTATCCCTAAAAATATGGCTGCAGAGTTATATAAACCATTTGTTATTAGAAAATTAATAGAGCGTGGTGTCGTTCAAACAGTAAAATCAGCAAAGAAAATAGTTGATCGTAAAGACCCAATAGTTTGGGATATTTTAGAAAATGTTTTAAAAGGACATCCTGTATTATTAAATAGAGCACCAACACTACACAGGTTGGGGATACAAGCCTTTCAGCCAAAATTAATAGAAGGTAAGGCTATCCAATTACACCCATTAGCATGTTCTGCATTTAATGCAGATTTTGATGGAGACCAAATGGCCGTTCACCTACCATTAGGAAATGCGGCTATTCTTGAAGCACAAATGTTGATGCTAGGTTCACATAACATATTAAACCCAGCAAATGGAGCTCCTATTACAGTACCATCACAGGATATGGTTTTAGGATTATACTATGTAACTAAAGGAAGAAAAGGCGTTAAGGGAGAAGGATTAGTATTTTATTCTCCAGAAGAGGTTGTAATAGCTTTTAATGAAAAAAGAGTAGATCTTCATGCATATATAAAAGTTAAAACAAAAGATTTAGTAGACGGTGAAGAAAAATTAGTTCTTAAAGAAACTACAGTTGGTAGAGTTATGTTCAATAAATTCGTTCCAATTGAAGTAGGTTACTTGAACGAAGTTCTTACTAAAAAATCTTTAAGAGATATAATAGGTAACATTTATAAAAAGTGTGGTACTGTTGCTACTGCTAACTTTTTAGATGACATTAAGAATTTAGGTTATCGTATAGCATTTGAAGGTGGTTTATCATTTAACCTAGGAGATGTTATTATACCAGATGAGAAAGAAAGTCTGATTAAAGAAGGATACGCACAGGTAGATGAGGTAAAGAATAACTATAATATGGGATTTATAACGAATAATGAGCGTTATAATCAGATAATAGATATTTGGACACATATTAATGCAAAACTTACAAAAATATTAATGGATCAGTTGAGTACTGATAATCAAGGGTTTAACTCAGTGTATATGATGCTTGATTCAGGAGCGAGGGGATCTAAAGAACAGATTCGTCAGCTTTCAGGTATGCGTGGATTGATGGCAAAACCTCAGAAATCCGGAGCCGAAGGAGGACAGATTATTGAAAATCCTATTCTTTCTAATTTTAAAGAGGGACTTTCTGTATTAGAGTATTTTATTTCAACTCACGGAGCTCGTAAAGGGTTAGCCGATACTGCATTAAAAACAGCAGATGCTGGTTATTTAACTAGACGATTGGTTGATGTTTCTCAAGATGTAATTATTTCTGGTCATGATTGCGGTACGTTAAGAGGTTTGGTAGCTATGCCATTAAAAAATAATGATGAAATAGTAGAATCTTTATATGATCGTATATTAGGAAGAACATCTGTTCATGATATTTATCATCCAATATCCGGAGATTTAATAATAAAGTCCGGAGAAGAATTTACAGAAGAAATATCTGCAATAATAGAAGAATCTCCAATAGAACAAGTGGAAATACGTTCAGTATTAACATGTGAGTCTAAATTAGGAGTTTGTGCAAAATGTTACGGACGAAACTTATCTAATAGTAGAATGGCTCAAATAGGAGAGGCTGTTGGAGTTGTTGCTGCTCAGTCTATTGGAGAGCCGGGAACACAGTTGACCCTTCGAACATTTCACGTTGGAGGTACTGCTGGTAATACAGCATCTCAAGCAAATGTTATTGCAAGTTATGATGGTAAAATAGAATTTGATGAATTGCGAACAGTTGAGTTAGAGGAAGATGGTGTTAAATCAAATATTGTAATAGGACGTTTAGGTGAAGCTAAATTAATAGATAAAAATACAGGATTTATTTTATCAACATATCAAATTCCTTATGGAGCTAAATTATTTATAAAAGAGGGAACCTCTGTTAAAAAAGGAGATTTAGTATGTGAATGGGATCCTTATAATGCTGTAATTATATCAGAGTCGTCAGGTAAAATTAATTTCGATAATGTTGAAGAAGGTACAACATTTAGAGAAGAAGCTGATGAACAAACAGGGTTTAAGGAAAAGGTTATTATTGAAACTAGAGATAAGACTAAAAACCCTACTGTTAAGATTATAGGAAGTAATGGAGAACAGTTAAAAACATATAATTTACCAGTAGGAGCTCACATTGTTATAGATGAGAATAAACCGGTAAAACAAGGTCAAGTAATAGTTAAGATACCTAGATCAGTTGGTAAAGCAGGTGATATAACAGGAGGTTTACCAAGAGTAACAGAGCTGTTTGAAGCTAGAAACCCTTCAAATCCTGCAGTTGTTGCAGAGATTGATGGAGAGGTTAGTTTTGGTAAAATAAAGAGAGGTAATCGTGAGATTATAATAACATCAAAAACAGATCAGGTAAAGAAATATCTAGTATCATTATCAAAACAGATATTAGTACAACAAAATGATTATGTAAAATCAGGAACACCTTTATCTGATGGAGCTATAACACCTTCTGATATTTTAGCAATTAAAGGACCTACAAAGGTGCAAGAGTATATTGTAAATGAAATTCAAGAAGTATATCGTTTGCAAGGTGTAAAGATAAATGATAAGCATTTTGAGGTTATTGTTCGTCAAATGATGCGTAAGGTTACAATTGTAGATCCAGGAGACACTAAATTCTTAGAAAAACAGATCATTGATAAAAACATTTTTATGGAAGAGAATGATTGGATTTGGGATAAGAAAGTTGTTGTAAATCCAGGAGATTCTGCTTTAAAGGAAGGTCAGATTATTTCAGCAAGAAAATTACGTGAGGAAAATTCAGTTCTTAAACGTAAAGATTTAAAAATAGTTGAAGTAAGAGATGCTGTAGCAGCAACTTCTAGCCAGATATTACAAGGTATAACAAGAGCATCTTTACAGACACGAAGCTTTATATCTGCAGCATCATTCCAAGAAACAACAAAAGTTCTTAATGAAGCAGCAATAAATGGTAAGGTTGATAATCTTGAAGGATTAAAAGAAAATGTTATTGTTGGTCATTTAATACCGGCAGGAACAGGAACAAGATTATTTAACGAAGATAAGCTTGTTGTTGGTAATAAAGAAGAGTATGAGGCTCTAAAAGCTTCAAAAAAAGAAGTTTTATTGGATCAAGAATAAATAGTATTATTTATTATAGATAAAAAAGGATGGCTTTATGTCATCCTTTTTTATTTAAATTAGTAATTTTGTACAAATTAATTTTTATAAAGATATGGAAGATAATAAGAATAATCAGTTAAACATAGAGCTTAACGAAGAGGTAGCTCAGGGAACCTATTCTAATTTAGCAATTATAACACATTCAAATGCAGAGTTTGTTATTGATTTTGTAAGGGTTGTGCCGGGTGTACCAAAAGCAAAAGTAAAATCAAGGATTATATTAACTCCGGAGCATGCAAAAAGATTAATGGGTGCTCTTAACGATAATATAACTAAGTATGAGTCTATACATGGTAAAATTAAAAATACTGATGGAGGTGGTACTCCTAATATTCCTATGAATTTTGGTGGACCAACTGCTCAAGCTTAAGAAAAGATTAATATAGATTGAAATCTGTGTAGAGTAAATATTTCTTTCGTATTTTCTTAAAGTTATTTATATCATTTTGCCAGCTTTTTCTAATTTCAAATTCAGATAAACCTTTCTCTATTTGTTGCTGAAGAGTTTTTGTGCCTGCTAAACGATAAAAATAATTATTAAAGAAATTATTTTTTCTTTTTAAACTTTTATAAGATTTTATAAGGAAGTTTAATTGAATTTCTTTTTTATCTATAAAAGAAGATAAGCTAATATTTCTTAAATCAAAACCATAGCATATTGTGTTTTTATATTTTGGATTTGTTGCTCCTACTTTACTCTTGGGAGTGAATGTGAAATCTGTTTTTTGTAGTTTTGGATGTCCAAAAACTTGAAATGGAAAATCAGTACCTCTTCCAATACTCATTATAGTGCCTTCAAAAAGTCCTAATGATGGATATAATATTATTGAAAGCATATTTGGTAAGTTTGGTGACGGTTTTATAGGTAATTTATATATAGTGTTATGATTGTAGTTTTTACAAGTAATAACAGATATATCGCATTGTATTTTGTTTTTCAACCATTTTTCACCATTAATCATTAGTGCATATTCTCCAATTGTCATACCATAAACTAAAGGGACAGGATGCATACCAATAAAAGATTTTGCAATAGATGTATCTAAAACAGGGCCATCTATATAATATCCATTAGGGTTCGGTCGGTCCATTATTATTATAGGAATGGAGTTTTCAGCACAAGATTCCATTACGTAATGCAATGTTGATATATATGTGTAAAAACGAACACCTACGTCTTGAATATCAAAAATAATTATATCTATATCTTTTAAATCTTCTTTTGTTGGTTTTTTATGTTTTCCATATAGAGAGATTATAGGTAATCCGGTTTTAGTGTCAATATTATTATTAATTAATTTTCCGGCATCTGCAACACCTCTAAAACCGTGTTCCGGACAAAATATCTTTTTAATTTTAATATTAACACTTAATAAAGAATCTATTAAATGAGTATTATCTATAACAGAGCTTTGATTGACAATAATAGCTACATTTTTATTCTTTAATATAGGAATATATAAATTTGTTTGTTTTGCACCAACTATTACTTTATTAGAAAAAGGATACTGTCCAAATGTTTTTATAGATATTATAATTAATATAAGGTATAAATTATTTATAAAATATCTTTTTATCATGAAAAATTATTTTACACGCATTAGCCCAAACAGTCTAAACATAAAATTAGACAATGGTTTTTCTCCTCTTTTACGTAGATTTAGATATAACCCCAGTTTTTTTATTAAAGGTATTTTATGTGTTTCAACAAATTCTATTAAAGTACCCTCAGGAGCTTGTATGTAAGAAAAACTACCGGCAGCTTCACCCATATCGAATGTGTTACCTGCTTTTGCACTATCTACAGTAAATTCAAATCCTTTTTCTTTCACCTCATTGCGTAATTCGTCCATTCCATTTATATCAAAACATAAATGAATAAAACCGGGGTCTCCCCATATTCTGTTTTCAAAAATATCACGAGGTTCTCTATTTATTACTTGTACAAGTTCAATACAGGTTGGGCCAAGTATAGGGCTAAATGAACCGTTACGTTTTTTTGAGTGTTTTAATAAAATACGTCTATAAGAATCGTTACATCCTGGCACACCTGCCCAGTCTGTAAATTCACCAGTTTTATCATAAACAATAGTATCGTAATTTAAGATATCCTGATATACTTTTAAACTTTCATTAATATCTTTAACACCAATAACAGCACCTAAAACACCACCGGTTACTGATTTTTGTTTTCTTAGAATATAATTATCAAAAACAATTTCCCAAGTATTATTATATAAATCTTTCACATAAAAATGTTCTGTATTAGAAGGGTCTTTGCTTATTTGTGTAAGAATTTCAAGATTCCACTCTTTAAACTGGTTATATGTTTTTTGTATATTATATGTTTTTAGTTTACCAATACAAATGCCTAAATCTCCTATTTGAATTTCAAATTCCGGCATTTTTGGAGTTTTACCGGTATGTTGCCATATTTCAAATCCACCACCACTTTGTAAATTTAAAGCTAAAATAGCATGTCGTTCTCTTGGTTTACCTTGTGTGTGTGGTAACATTAATTCAGCTAAAGCTGATTCTTCAAACATTTTTATATCCATACCAAAATAGGTTCTATACCATTTAAAACCTTCTTGAACATCTGTTACACCCACTCCTAATTGTTGAATTCCATTTATTCTTTTAGTCATTATATTATGAATTACATTGGTTTGATTGTACGTGCTAATTTATAATGTATTCCTGGAAAAAATCTTTTTATTTTTAACATTAGTAGTTCATTATTTCCAACAGGAATCTCATTTTTCTCTTTTTTTAATCCTTTTATTATTTGATTTGCAGCTTTTTCTGGAGTTATACCGTTTGCTTGACCATCATCTAACTTACCATGTTCTTGACCATCTTTATTTAATGCAAATTTAGAAATATTAGTATTAATTCTACCTCCAATAATCATAGATACTTTAATGTTATTTTTATAGTTTTCTGCTAGTAGTGTTTCAAAAAAACCGTGTAGAGCATGTTTTGATGCGGAGTAAGCTGACCTGTATGGAAACCCAAATTTACCGACTAAGCTTGATGCTATTGCAAATTGCCCCCCTCCATTTTCTATCATAGATGGTAGTATTGCTTTTGTTAAAGCAATAACACCAAAGAAATTTATTTCCATAATTTTCCTATCATTTTCTAATGGTGTTTCTATAACTAAAGAACGTTGACTAATACCTGCAAATTGGTATAACCCAAATATTGTTTCACCATCTTCTATAACTTTATTAGTTACTTTCGTTATAGCTTTAGTATCGGACATATCAAGATGTTCTATACGCACAGTACTATGATTTTTTTTTATTTCTATAGCTGTTTTTTTAAGTCCTTCTATATCCTTGTCGGATATAATTAAACGGACTTTATGTTTTGATAATGCAATAGATAAGGCTTGTCCCATGCCTGATGAGGCTCCTGTAATCCAAAAAGTTTTTCCGGTAAAATTCATTTCTAATTATTTAAATTCATTAAAAATAACATCTTTCATTTTATTAAACTCTTCTCGAGAAAAGAGCCTTGTTAAATATATAATTTTACCATTTTTATCAATAATAACATTACGTGTTATACCTGCGTCTTTATGAGAAAATTTATTAAAAACATCTCCTGTTTTATCTAATCCAAAAGGATAGGTAACTTTTGTTTGTTTAATAAAATCAGTTACTTTTTTTATAGGTTCTTCCTTATCGACACCTATAACTATAAAGTTTTTATTTTTAAGTTGTTGCCATATTTCAGATTCAATAAATGGCATTTCTTTTCTACAAACGCCACACCAACTTGCAGTAAATTGTAACATAATAACTTTACCTTTTTGTTCAGATAATTTGAAAGTAGAGCCATCTGTTAATGTAATTTTAAAATCCGGAGCATTATCACCTATGGATACAATATATCCTCTGTTATTATCTTTTGCTTTTGATATATTAAATAATATTACAAGTAAAATAATTATTGATAGTTTGATAGTTTTCACTGGTGTAAATTTAATGTATAAAAAACAATAGCCACTTTATGTGGCTATTGTTAAAATAATAAGATTAAATATTATATTATTGATTCCATTGCTGTCATTGCAGCTCTTAATTCAGATCCGGTAAATTCAATAGGGTGATAACGTATAATTTCATTAACAGCTATTAACTGTTTATTATCTACGCTATTACTTTTATTTTTCATATTGTTTTCACCAATTACATCTGTATCTATTTTACTCATAAAGTCAGATAATAGAGGCTTACACGCATGATCAAATAAATAACAACCATATTCTGCAGTGTCAGAGATTACACGATTCATTTCATATAATTTTTTTCTTGCAATAGTATTTGCAATAAGAGGTGTTTCGTGTAATGATTCGTAATATGCTGATTCTTCTACAATACCAGATTCTGTCATTGTTTCAAAAGCTAATTCAACTCCAGCTTTAACAAAAGCAACCATTAGTACTCCATTATCAAAATATTCTTGTTCGTCAATTTCAATATCAGCAGCAGGTGTTTTTTCAAAATCTGTTTCGCCGGTAGCAGCTCTCCATTTTAATAGATTTTTATCATCATTAGCCCAGTCTTCCATCATAGTAGAAGAGAATTCACCTGAAATAATATCATCCATATGTTTTTGAAAAAGAGGTCTCATTATTTCTTTAAGCTCTTCTGCTAATTGAAAGGCTTTTATTTTTGAAGGATTAGCTAATCTATCCATCATATTTGTTATGCCACCATGCTTAAGAGCTTCAGTAATAGTTTCCCAACCATATTGAATAAGTTTTGAGGCATATCCTTTATTTATTCCTTTTTCAACCATTTTATCGAAACAAAGAATAGAACCTGTTTGTAATAAACCACAAAGAATAGTTTGCTCACCCATTAGGTCCGATTTTACTTCTGCTACAAATGAAGATTTTAATACCCCGGCTCTATTTCCACCAGTGGCTGCAGCGTAGGCTTTTGCATAATCCCAACCTTTACCTTCTGGATCATTTTCAGGATGTACAGCTATTAATGTTGGAACACCAAATCCTCGTTTATACTCTTCTCTAACTTCAGAACCCGGAGATTTTGGAGCAACCATTATTACGGTAATATCTTTACGTATTTGCATTCCCTCTTCAACAATGTTAAACCCATGAGAATAAGATAATGCAGAACCTTTCTTCATTAAAGGCATAATAGCATTTATAACATTTGAATGTTGTTTGTCCGGTGTTAAATTAATAACTAAATCAGCTGTAGGTAACATATCTTCATATGTGCCAACTTTAAAATTATTTTCTATAGCATTTTTGTAAGATTGTCTTTGTTCTTTAATTGCAGCCTCTCTTAATGTATATGATATATCTAAACCAGAGTCTCTCATATTTAACCCTTGATTTAATCCTTGAGCACCACAGCCTACGATTACAATTTTTTTACCTTTTAAAGCATTTACTCCATCTTCGAATTCAGAGCTATCCATAAACTCACAAACTCCAAGTTGATTTAATTGTTCTCTTAACGGTAATGAATTAAAATAATTTGCCATTTTTTATATTGTTTAATGTTTATATTTATTGTGAAATTTTGATTACAAAATAACAGCATACAAAGAAACAATATTTTTTTCAATAAAAGAATATTACGTAAAAAAATCACTTTCCTATTTTAATGTAATAGTAGTATATATATTAATAATTAAAGAGTGTATTTATTTGATTGTAAGAGTGTTGGTACGATGGTGTGTTTTTGTTTAGTGTATTTAATTATTCATATATTACAAACAAAATAATTTTTCTTTTATAAGGTGTTCAATAATATTATACTATATGTTATATTTGCCATCTATTTTAAAAATTATATGGAACAATTGATTGCAGGAGAATTACTTTCAAAAATAAATAGTTCAGATGATCTTAAGAAATTATCAACAATAGAGTTGATTCAATTAAGTGAAGAGTTGCGTCAATTTATTATTGATGTAATAAGTGAAAGACCTGGTCATTTGGGAGCAAGTTTGGGTGTTGTTGAGTTGTCGGTTGCTATTCATTATGTGTTTAATACACCTTACGATCAAGTTGTTTGGGATGTTGGACATCAAGCATATGGTCATAAAATATTAACAGGTAGGAGAGATTTTTTTCATACAAATAGGCAATTTAAAGGAATAAGTGGGTTCCCAAGTATTTCTGAAAGTCCGTATGATGCTTTTGGCACAGGACATTCTTCCACCTCAATATCTGCAGCATTAGGGCTTGCTGTTGCATCAAAAAAGATAGATGATAAAGAACGTCAGGTTATTTCTGTAATTGGAGATGGAGCGTTAACAGCCGGATTGGCTTTTGAAGGATTGAATAATGCTGGAATTCAAAAAACAAATTTATTGGTTATTCTTAATGATAATGGAATAGCGATAGATCCAAATGTTGGGGCTTTTAAGGAGTATTTAGTAGATATTGCAACATCTAAAACTTATAATAAGTTAAAAGATGATGTATGGAAAGTTTTAGGAAAATTAAATAAATTTG